>Ga0214472_10002499_pt1 | contig 19762 bp, 18 predicted proteins | sample RVTome_6_FD_207662 | JGI IMG/M metagenome (GOLD analysis project Ga0214472, IMG submission 207662) | Soil microbial communities from uranium-contaminated site in the Upper Colorado River Basin, Wyoming, United States - RVT140D175 | ecosystem: Environmental > Terrestrial > Soil > Contaminated >...
CACAATTGCTGTGAACGGAGGAACCCCAACAACCCTAAACCTTTCCGGAAGTAATTTTAATGACAGTGTTCCCCTAAACGAAGGATTCAATACCATCCAAATTGAGGCAGCCGATGCAGCAGGAAATATCGGCAGTGCAAACCGGTCCGTGTTTTTGGACACGGTACCCCCCATTGTCAATCTCACTTCACCCTTACCCGATGAACAACTCAGTGGAACCGTGTCTGTAAACATTGACGCAAGCGATGCCTCCTCGGGAGTGACCCTGGTACACCTTCTGGTGGATGGGGAAGTCCAGGGAACCAAACTTATCCCACCGTATTCATTTGACATCAATACTCTATTGATTCCTACAGGTGAAAGGACTTTGACTGCACAGGCTTTTGATTTGGCCGGAAACAGTGCGGAAGATAGCGTTTCTGTCGGAATCCTTCCCCAAATCCAACTTCAAATTGATTCTCCGGCAGATGGAAGTACCATCAATAAACCTTTTACACTGGTAAAGGGAACTTTTCCAAAGAACACGCCTGAAAACGGCATAACCGTGAACGGTGTCCTGGCACAAACTTATGGAAATCAATTCGCCGCAAATCAAGTTCCGTTGGCCGAAGGAAACAATACCATCACCGCCCAGGCTACCGATGGCCAGGGGACATTGGTCGAATCCCAGGTTAACGTCCAGGCTGTAACCACGGTATCCTATATTAACTTGCGGGCGGATATTGAATTGGGCGTCCTTCCAATGACCTCAACCCTTACGCTGACTGGGACCGCTTCCATTTCAACCTCCACCTTGTCTTATACAGGACCTGGGGGGTTTTTCGGGCCTCAAATTACACAAATCAGTCCGGAAGAATTCAAGGTTACCTTTCTCGTGGAAGGCATTTACTTCTTCACTGCCCAGGCAAGCGATAGTCAAAGCAATACCTATACCGACACACTGGCCATTGCAGTTTTAAACTTGGCAGAACTAGATGCTCTCCTCAAAGAAAAGTGGGAGGGGATGAAAACAGCGCTTTCAGTGGGAGACCTTGACACTGCCATCACCTATTTCACCCAAAAAGCAGGTGATCGTTACCGCCCCGCCTTTGAAACCTTAGGGGCAGATCTACCACAAATCATTGCTACATTTCCTTCCATTGATTTGGTTGAAATGAGAGGAGAAAGCGCAACGTATATCATTAGTCGATTACAAAACAATGAAGAGCGCCTTTATTTTATTACCTTCAGTCAGGATTCGCAGGGACTATGGAAGATTCAGTCATTCTAAAAGCAGGGTAAAAGGTGTTAGTAATTCGCACTAGACTTTGCAATATGGACCAAAAATTCACGATGGGGATAATGGCTATTCTCCTGCTTTGGCCGTTTACCACTCATGCAGGATTTTTCGATTCTGAGCCCTGGCGCTACTCCGCAGAACCCATAGAGGGAAAAGTGATTGATCATGAGACGGGCCAGCCCATCGAAGGGGCAAATGTTGTGGCCCAGTGGGTACTGGCCGGAGGCTGGGAAGGCCATCATATTGACCGGTGGATTGTGATCGAAGCGGTCACGGATGCGGAAGGACGTTATAGGATTCCTGGATGGGGTCCAAAATGGCGTCCCTGGTTTCGGTGGTTGACAAACGCGGATCCGGAAATTGTGGTCTTCAAGCCGGTTTATTGGCCAAGAATGGAACGAAATATGGCGCGTGGAAGCTTTTCAATGGAGGGAATCAATCCTTCAGGGACAAAGGTGAGGAAGTCCTTTTGGAATGGGAAGGACATCGAACTCTGGCGGTTTAAATTGGGTGAGCCCATTGAAAAACAGTATATGCCTGGGGGAAGGCCATTTCCAGATGGCACGATAATGACCGAAAAAGAGTGGGCAGGCAGAATCAGTATGGTCCAGACCATCGTTGGTTGGACCCGGATGCTTTTTGAAGGAAAAGAAGAGGATTGGCTTAAAATCCAAAATTTAATAAAGACCCTTCAAAAGGAATGTCTTCACCTACCCCGGAAATATCGCGGATCCTATATTCATCTCCTTCCTAAAGAATACAGAAGCAGCCTATTGGGCAAGGAAGCAGAGCCATGCTTATAAAATCGGTAAAAATAAGTTTCATGTGCCTTGTAGCTATTTTTCTTACCACTTCAAATCTCGAAGCTTATGAAGTCCCAGTGCATGAAAGGATGTCCGAGGAGGCGTACAATCAGTCGGTCCTCTCACAAGCGAATGGGAATTATCTTGCTGAATTAGGACTGGGACAGAATGAAACTATCAATGGACGTTTAGTTATTGGCTGGCTCTCTCTGGGAAGTGATTTAGAGGACAATGGTTGTTGCTCCCGCCCTTTAAATCACTTTTACGATCCTTCCACAGGAAACGGGCTACTCAACCTTCCGGATTTCGTCGCCACAGACGCCATTAACTGGGGTTTGGAGCTTGGAACCACTGGAACGCTCACTCAAAATTGGTCGATTCCCGATGCACGTGGATACCTCTATATGGGATTAACTGATCCAAACCCCGCTATCCGTGAGGAAAACCTGGCCAAGACTTTCCGGGCCCTTGGCCATGCAATTCACCTGATTCAGGATATGGGTCAGCCCCAGCATGTGCGAAATGATCCCCATTTTCATACCAACCTCTGGCCATTCAGATATTTTCTAAACTGGGACCGGAGCCGATATGAACTGGATACCCAAAGAAACATTTTGGATCTTACATACACGGGTTACCCTGTTGTGGACTTTGACCAGTTTGTCTCTTATTGGGTTTCAGGTGATGGAAGGGGATTGGCTGAACTAACCAACCAAAACTTCTTGTCCGAAGAGGCAGACCGGATCATCTGCAGCGGGGATATCTGTAATGAAGAAAACTATCCTCAGCCCGCCTTCACAAAATCATCGGGCGTGAATGAAACTTTATCGGTCCAGTTACAAGACGGAACCCAAAAAAACGGAGTTTTTACCTTTTATCCTCATACCTTTAATGATCCTATTACACAAGAAACCGTCACCAATCCCCGTTTGCTTTCTCTCTCTCTTTTTGATATGGATCTAGAGGAACGAGGTGGTAATCCTATTTTTTCCCAAAATCCATTTACCTTTCAAGAAACAGCAGATATCCTAGTTCCCCGAGCTGTAGGCTACTCAGCCGGACTTATCAATTATTTTTTCCGGGGTAGACTTGCCGTTGAGCCAGTCGATGATACCCATTTAAGGGTATACAACCAATCCTCTGAACCCTTAAATTCGGGTACCATCGAACTTTTCTATGATGATTCGTTAAATCAGCGGCTTTCAGTTACGTCTAGCCCTTTTGTGATTTCCTCCCCCATTGCCCCTGGTCAAATCTCCGATCCAATTCCCTACACCCCACCTTCGGATAACGCTAACCCCGGGAGGTATTGGGCAGTATTTAAGGGGACTTTAGGTTCCGAAGAGAGCGCTGTTATTGGATCCTATGGTTTCTTGTGGGAGGAAGAATGGGATAATGGGATAACCGGTAGTCACTCCTGGTGGCACATGGCAACCGACCCGCTTTTTCTTAATTCCCTCGATCCGGGTAGTGTTATAAATACAGAAACGAGCAACGGAATATTAACGATGGAAAATAAACGAATTCCTCAATACTTATATACTGACCCAGATACCGGAATCGATTATTTTGGGTACCCCAACAATCAGGCTAATGAATCAATTATTGGAGTCTTAGATTATGTCGGGACCAATGATGAAATATATTTTGATGGATTTCCCATTCCAGTTACCCCCGATACAGAAATACAGGTTAAGATTACCGAATTAAGTACCCTCGCACAACCTCCTCCAGAATGTGCATTTCAGGGCTTAAATGGAGCTTATCAAAATATCGATATTGATTTTAATCAGGATTTTTTCTTGGGACCTGATATTGAATTGACGATACCCGGGCAACAATTGGTTGCAGGAGATACCTTAAAGCCTGTCTTCATTTCCCTTGGCCAGGATACCCGTGTAAATATTTATCAAGCATTGCAGGATCGAGGGGCTGTGATTACTCAACCACTTGAAATTACTAATATTGGAATTACTCAGCAACTGTATAAAGTTTGTGACCCCTTTCCTACACCCCAATCACAAATTATAAAGGTAGATTATATCCGTATCCTGGATGTTCCCCAGATTCCTTAGCTTCCCTTCTTCAACCTTATTCTTGACCTTTATGGTTTACTCCGGTTGAATCAAAAATTTTAAAATCCCCCTTTATCCCCCTTTTCCAAAGGGGGAAGTGAGAGAAGGTGCATTTTCCAAAAGGAAAAAAATAAGGTTCCCCTCTTTGAAAAAGAGAGGAAGGGGAGATTTTAAAATGAAAGGTAATCACTCTCCGGTTATAAAAGGTGAATTAAGTGGTCAGCGATTTATAGATTCGAGGAAGTTTTTCCGGAAGGGTGTTGATATTCTGAATAATGGTGTAGCTTACATCTCCAAACATTTTTTCAATATATTCGGGAGCTTTTTGGTCTACGGTAATGCAGAAAGGATAGATCCCTGAATTTCGGGCTTCCCGAAGGGCCATTTTGGTGTCCTCCAAGGCGTAGGTTCCACTGTAATCATCATCCAACGGTTTTCCATCGCTGAGGAGGATGAGAATTTTAATTTTGGAAACCCTTTCAAGCAATTTTTTAGTGATATGCCGGATGGCCGTCCCGTCCCGGTTCTGACCTAAAGGTTGAATCCCCCCGATATGGTTTTGAACCGTATGATCGTATTTTTCATCGAAGCCTTTAATGCGGTAACAATCCACCTGATTTCTAGACCGGCCCGAAAATCCATAAAGGGCGTATTCATCGCCAATGGCATCGAGGGCTTCTGATAAAAGAACCAAACCTTCTTTCTGAACATCAATTACTCTTTTGGACACCCCTTCCAGTTGTTGGCTGGTGGAGCCACTCATATCCATTAAAAAAGCGACGGAGACATCCCGGGCCTTTTTTTCTCTTCGAGTATACACGCGGTTGGACGGAGAACGTTTGGCTTTTCTTTCGATGAACGATTCAATGGCGGATTCCAGATCTATTTCTTCTCCGTGTTCCTGTTTTTTGATCTTTTTAAACCCTTCCGGCCGTAAACATTCAAAATACCGTCTCAAAGAGAGGATGGTTCCGCCGTATTCCGTTTTTACAGCATCTATAAATGTGGTGGAGTCATTCTCGGTTTCTTTTTCAAAGACTTTGCACCAACGAGGCCTAAAATCTCCTGATGAATTGTCCCATTCATCATAAATAAAAAAGTCTTGGCCTTCTGAGGAGGAAAACGGAGCCGGTTTTAATTCCTCCCCCGAACTGAATTGCGAGGACCCTGAGGCGATCTGTGTGGAGGTGAGCTCCGAGCTTTGGGTTTGGGTTCCTTCCTCTCCAGGTTCGTGGATGGTCTGAAGGCGATCAATTTTGCGGATATCCAGGGGACTTCTAAAAGAAAAATTGGCCATGGGCTCATGTCCCTCATTGGGAACATCCGGAAGGGGCTGGTTCTGCTGTTCCTCTGATGGATTTTCTTTTTGATCCTCTTCCCTTTCTTCAAGATATTTTTCTACCAGAGGATAGAGTGAAACCACCGCCCGGATGGAATCACATAGTGTGGCGGAGGGCTGTTGAACGGTTTTTAATATCGCATAAGCCTGGGAGACCTCTTCCGCCAAACCGATGGGAACATCGGTGCTATCCGCCACCGAGAGCTGTAAAAGGGCTTCCAAAAACGCCTGTTTCGGGGGCAGCTCGAACAGATTAGGTCGCCCTTTGAGCTGTTGGGAGATGACCACATTCAAGTCGGCCCGGATTCCGGGGTATTCATGGTGGAGAAGCCAATCGATCCTTCCCTCCTCCACGATGGTCCAAAGGTTCCGGGCAAGCATGGGTTCCAAAAAGAGTTTAAATAACCCTGTCAGGTTTGACGGGAGGGCACCTTCGGGGGCTTTTATTATTGTTTTATCCAAAGATTTAAATAGTTCGGGTGGGATTTTTTCATAGGTCCCGAACTCTAAATGGGCGGCTTCGTGGAGGACCATGACCTTATAAAACCTAAAATTTTCCTCAATTGTGGGAAAAGCCATTATTTTGTCTGGGAGTGTGATGGTTTCACCGGAATGGGAGGGGGTCCCAATGCCATCTGCTCCTGAACGGATTTCTACCGGTTTCCCGCAGATTCCTTCCGCAAACAACCGAAGGGTCCGGGAGACCTCCCTAAGAAAAAGTCCATGGAAAAGGTTTTTGGCCGTGTCCTGGGACACTTTCAAACGCATGGAGAAATAGCCTTTGGCTCCTTCAGGGCTTTTTTTGGCTATTCGGATTCCTTTTTCAGCCCATTCTTGAAATTTCGGAATGGATCCTTCAAGCATTTTTAAAACAACGTACCCATTCATAAAGAAATCAACCAGGGCGAACGGAGCAACGTGTGCCAATTGCCCTGCAAGGTCGAAAATTGTTTCCTCATTTTCATAGGGCGCAAAAACAGAGAAAAGGGCGGGGGATTGCCTAAAAAATTCCATGGCGATTTTTCCGGAACCCTTTGCAAGGGTCTGGGTCAGGTTTAATGCTTTGGACCGAAGAAAGTGAGATGGAATTTTTCCAAGGGCTTCGGGACTTAAACGGAAAAACTCAATGCTGAGGAAGTCCTTTGTTTTTAGATCTTCCAACGCCAATAAAAGTCCGACTCGACCCCAGTTTTCCAGTTGATAGACCCCAATAAACGGCAAAAGAGAAGGAGATTCCTTGAAATATTCAATGGCAGTTCCGTATTCTTCTTTTCCGATTTCCAATCCAAGGTTTGCCCAGGTGGTCATTTGCTCGCTAGTGAGTTGGTGGATCACTCGGGGGCACTGCCTGAAAAATTCCAGCGCGATTCCATAATTTTGCTCCGCCAGATGGGTGCCGCATTTAAAAATTTCTCCGAGGGAAAAATTCTTTTTACATGCCTCAATACTGGCAGGGCTTTCACGGAAAAATTTGATGGCAGCGGTGGCGGAGGTTTGGGCAATCCGGGTTCCGAATTGAACCCAGAGAATCATCTCTTCCCGGGAAAGCATGGGCGCTACCAAGGGAGCATGGGCCATAAAGGCATTGGCTGCCTTTTCGGATATTTGGGAAATAAAAAAACCGAATTGCTGGATGTTGGAATCTTCTGAATTCATGGGGAACGGGTTGGATGAAGGTTATAAGATGGTCGAGACGATTTCTCGAATACTCCTTTGCATTTCCTGGTCATCGGTGATGGGCTGAACAATGGCAACTTCGCAGGCGGTTCGAGGATGTATGCCTTTTTGAATCATTTGCCCCGCATAGATGAGCAGCCGGGTGCTGACTCCTTCCTCTAAGCCATAATGTTTCAGATTCCGGATTTTTTCCCCGATCTTTACAAGGCTTTTCGCCAATTCTTTGGAAACCTGTGTTTCATGCATAACAATTTCCGCCTCCGGTTCTGCGGGAGGATAATTAAATTCGAGGGAAATAAAACGTTGTTTGGTGCTTTGTTTGAGATCCTTGAGAGCGCTCTGGTAACCCGGGTTATAAGAGATAATCAGCATGAACTCATCTCGGGCTTCGATGATTTGTCCTTTTTTCTCAATGGGTAAGACCCGTCGGGCATCTGTCAGTGGATGAATCACAACGGTGGTGTCCTTCCGGGCCTCTACCACCTCATCCAGATAACATAGAGCCCCATGTTTCGCCGCGAGGGTTAAAGGACCGTCTACCCAGATGGTTTCCTCTCCTTTGAGGAGAAATCTCCCCAATAAATCCGAAGCGGTCAGGTCTTCGTGGCATGCGACTGTGATCAAGGGCAGTTTAAGTTGGTAGGCCATGTACTCCACAAAGCGGGTTTTTCCGCATCCCGTAGGTCCCTTTAACATCAGAGGCACCCGGGATTCGTGGGCAGTGCGAAAGAGGATGACCTCATCCCCAACGGGCAGATAGTAGGGGGGATGGGTAATCCGGAAATTTTCAATGTTTTGTTCCTGGCCCTTATGGTTGTCTGCCATGTTCTCCCTTTGTCCGTTTAACAAATTTTAGAAAAGCCATTATAACTGCTTTGAATAGGGAAAACAATGAGGTAGAGAAATTTGTAATACACCCTTTTTTATATTTTTTCCTTTATTCGGGAAGATTGCATTTTCCCATGTGTTCTAGGAATCCCTAAATTGACAGGTCATTTATCGGTGCTATCTTTAATACTTGGTGAGGAATGGAGGGTTTCTCAACGGTGTTTCTCTGCCTTCCCGCACCCATTCCAGCCCATTTAAAACTTTATGTTCCGGAGGGAAAAAATGTTAAAAATAAAAATGGGTTCTTTGATCGGAATTTTTTTGTCCTTATTTTTTTTGCTGCTGGGGGGGGAGGGGGTTGCTTTAGATAACTTCCTGGTTGGGCCCCGTGCAATGGGGATGGCGGGAGCCAACGTTGCATCGGTTTCGGATACCACTGCCCAATATTATAACCCTGCCGCCTTCGGGTTTTTTTCTTATAAAGATTCCAATGGTGATCAAATGGTTTCCGATAACAACGGTTTAAACCGAAAAGATTGGGGTTTGGATGCCAATGCGGGTGCGGGGTACCGGTTGCATCAGGACTTTGGAAGTTTTCTGGATAACCTTTCAAAGATTGATCATGATGGGTTGAGTACAACGGGGATCCAAAATCAAACGGACCTTACCAATCTGGTTAATCTAGTGAATGATTTGGCGGGCTTAGATGATCCTGGGAATGCCATTACCGTAGATGCAACGGGGGGATTCGGGTTTAGGGTTTTACATTTTGGTATCGGCGCCCGTATGTTTTCCCAAGCCACAGGCCGTGTTCTCAATTTAGACACCACCAATTTGGGAATCAATTTAACCGGTGCAGATCTGAGTGCGGATATTAACAGCGTCACGATTACCGGAAACGATGGTTTAACCACTCTTTTTACTCCTGCACAGCAGGCCCAGCTCAGCACCGCGGGTTTGGATGCGGCCGCCATTCAGCAGTTAGATTTTTTGGCCAGACAACAGGGGGTTCAAGCGGATCAGGTTCAGGGGGTGGCGGATATTTTGGCCAGTGTGTCTACCCAATCCGGAGGAACGACGCTTCAGAGTAATACCACCACAGCTGTCCTGCAGGGGTTGGCCCTGTTGGAAATTCCGATTTCCTATGGTTATGCGTTAAATGATCATTGGTCTTTCGGGGGTAGCTTGAAGCTGATGAGGGGCCGGGTGTATGGGACACAAATTGTGGTATTTGATAAGGATTCAGGGGATATCATTGAGAGTGCCGATGATAATTATGAGGATTCTTTTGATGTTGGAATCGATCTGGGCGTAATGGGCCGGTACCGAATGGTTAACCTGGGTCTTGTTGCTCGAAATCTAAATAGTCCCTCCTTCGATGGGCCAACGGTGAATGGTACAAAGTTTGATGATATAACGGTTGACCCCCAGGTTACCGCAGGAATTGCATTCATTCCTTTTCAAACATTGACCCTGGAGAGCGATTTTGATTTAACGGAAAACGAAACCAGTTTTCCCGGGTATCAAACCCGAAACCTTTCCTTCGGTTTGGAATGGGATGTATTTCGAATTTTGGCGTTGCGGGCCGGGACCTATAAAAATTTGGCCGAAGATGATATCGGCTGGGTCTACACTGCAGGAGTCGGGTTAAATTTATGGCTCGTTCGTTTTGATATTGCCGGGGCCTTAACCGATGATAAAGAGAATTTCGATGGTGAAAGTATTCCAAAAGAGGTTCGTGTCGCCGCTCAACTCAGTGTTGATTTTTAGCCGTTTTATCTATCCCACAGTTTAATTTAATCACTCCAAGACCTACTTGTCCCTTCTTTCTTCCTCTAAAAAATATCCTTTCTTTAAAGTTCTTTATGGGGCTTCTAAAAGGATAGTTTGACAGCCTGGGTCGAACTTGGTAGCCTCACCGCGTCAGTTGAGGGATTTGATGGAATTCAAACCCAAAAGACCGCTCGATATTACCATTTTCGGGATCCTGTTTCTTTTAAGTGCTCCCATGGAGCTCGGGAACATCATGTCCACGGGTTGGACCTATGATCCCAAATTTTTTGGGTTCAAAATGACCGGGGTAGCCGGAAAGATAATTCTGGTGGCACAACCACTTTTGCATATTGCCATCGGGTATGGGTTCCTGACCCTCCGGAAATGGGCGGTTTACCTTTCCCTTTTCTATGCGGCGGACGTGCTCACCAGTGCCATTTCTAGTTTTATTTTAATCGGCTATGGCCGTGTTAGAACCATTTTTATCGTTGTGTTGGTTCCTTTTGTTATATACATCCTTGCTAGAAGGCGATTTTTTGTACGGTAAAAGATAGGGTAAAGGAGAGAAAAACAGGTGCGTGAGGTGAGTATCCGGGTTTGATTAAAACTCTTTTAATAAATCCTGTTTTTTTTCTGAATATTCTTCTTCGCTAATGAGGCCTTCCTCCCTCCATTGTTTTAAGGTTCTAAGACGTTCTTCAAGAGAGGGTTCTCCTTTGGGGGCAGAAGGAAGGGTTAGGTTCAAATGAACCTTGGGGGTTTTCTCCTCTTGTGCAGGGCTGGGGCTTTGTAAAAGCTGGGTATAATCGATGGCCAGCCAACGCCCGTTCAGTTTTTCTTCCTCAATTTCATGGAGTTTTTGAAAAGAACTCGGGGTCAGTGAAACATTTCCGATATCTTTTGTGTTGAGAGGATTGTCCACCCCCACGCTTGGTTTTTGGATCCGGTCATTGATTTCCCGGTAAATATCTGTTCTTTTGACCCCTGGAATGTACCGGTAATTTCCAAGAATAAAATGAAGCCGATCATTTTTTGCAAACAGGACCCCTGTGGATCTTCCTCCCCTAAAAACAGAAACCCGGTGATCCAACTGAAAATGAATTTTGTCCTTTGGAGTGGCTTGGCCAAAAGCCCGGGCCATGGGAAGAGCCAAATGTTTAATTTCCTCTTCTGAAAATGCAGGCTCTTGGTCAGGTTTTTTATTTGAGAAAAGGCGGCTTAATTTCCTTTTGGAATACTGAATCTGAATGGATCCCAATAGCTGTTCCATTTGACTTTCGTCGAATTGAAGTGGATGCTGGTAGGGAGGGGCCGGCAAGGGGTCCTCATTTTTTGGGGTTTGTATAAGATAAACCTTGAAAGAGGGGTCTTCATGGATTTTGGTGGTAATGACTTTTGGCCCGCATGCCAAAAGGGTGACCATCGAAATTCCGATTATAAGGGGCAACCCTAATGAATTTTTTTCCAATTCCCCTCCCTTTTTTATATAATACCCAAATTGATTTTGCATTATTCCTGAGTTGGGTTGGAAATTCAACACTAAACTGAAAAGGACATCAATGGCCGTTGAGCAACTTAAAAAAGTTCTCCTTTTTGTGTGTGCCATTTTTTTTATTGGAGGAGAGGAGGCCAAGGGGCAAACGGTTTCCGATGAAGGACGGGGAATTATGAAGAAAGCCATGGACCGAGTTTATTCCCTGGAGGATCAAACGGCTGATATCATCTTTACCCTGCAGGACGATGGGGGAAAACAGGTAAAAACCGAGCTTTCTTTTTATTGGAAAAATTATAGAGCTGATCCGAAGCTTCAAAGCAAAACCCTTTTAATCACCACATTCCCTCCCACCGAAAAGGGAGAGAGTTTCCTGTTATGGGAAAACAAAAATCCGGATGACTCCGAATTTTGGATGTATTTTCCATCTCTTCGGCAAACCAGAAAAATCCAGCGCCTTTCTCCGGAAGATGGTCTCCGGGAATCTGATCTTTTGTTTGAAGATATGACCCGAATGCAGTTTGATCAAACCCAATTTATAATAATGAAAGAGGGGACCCTGAAGGGGGAACTGTGCTTTATCATTCAAACGACCTTTTCCCATCCTTCACCTTATGGGAAAAAAGTATTTTGGATTTCAAAAAAAAGAGGGTTAATTTTAAAAATCGATTATTTCTCTTCATCCAACCAGTTGTTAAAATCCCAAAACATTCAATGGCAGAAAATAAAAGAAGTTCCGGTTTGGAAAGGTTCTCGGATTAAAAACCAACAAACCAAGCGGACCACCACCATAGAATTAAAAAATATTAAGATCAATTCGGGACTACCCGAACGTATTTTTACCCAAAGAAATTTGGAGCGAGGTTTGACTCGATAAAAACCCTTTCTTTGCATCCTTGGGAAAAAAGTTTATAATAGGGCGTCTATTGATTGGGGCCCTGTTCGGGGTTTGAAATGGATAAAAAATTGAACTTTATCCTGTGTCTCATTTTAATGATGTTTATGGTGTGGGGCTGTGGGGAGAACAGTGTTTTCGATGGGTTGGGGAACAAGGAGACCTCCCAAGCCAAAATGGAGGAAGCTAAAATTGAAATGGATAAGGGAAATTTTTCCGCTGCCATTCAAACGTTGCAGGAACTTTGTGGAACAGACTTGGCGCAACCCACTTGTGATAATGAGACCATTGGTCTTCTTGCCTCGGCTTATTCGGGAAGGGCTGGGGTGAATTTATTTAACTTAATCAATACCGCTGCCCTTACGGCCACCGGAACGACCAACAGTTTTTCGACCTTTTCTACACTTCTTCCAACCCCAACGGAGTCCAATAAAACGGATATGGCTTCCGCGTTAACCCTCCTTTCTGGGGTTTTTCCCCGGACGCCTAATCAGAACCTTCAATTGGCGGTGGTTGCTGCTTCCCACTTGGTGACGGGTATTGGGGTGGATTTAACGAATGGTTTTAACACGAGAACCGGAGCTCCCATTCATGTCCCTTCCTATTGGGAAGTTGAAACCGCTGAAATTAATTTTGGAACCGTTACAGGGGTTTCCAATGATTTGGCGTTAATCGTTATAGGGGTAGAGGGATCGGGATTAACGAATCGTGAAGATCTCACCGATGATATTACCGAGATAGAAAACGATCTCGATGGAGATCAAAATGGAATAGTAACGCCGGGAGAGCTTCAGTTGTATCTTGCAACCCTTTAAAATTTTTGTGATTTAAAACCAGGTGTTTCCTTTCTCAAAAAAAAATATCCGACCCCTTCTTGTTTTTATCTTTTCTTTTTTAGGTGTTTTCCCTATCTATTCTCTTGGGTTTTGTGAAGAATTCCAGGTTCTTTACCAGGGGATCCGGCCCCTGGGAATGGGGGGAGCCTTTATGACTCTTTCCAATGATGAAAATGCCCTTTTTTACAACCCCGCTGGCCTCAATGATGTAAAGGATAAAGGGAAAATTAAAATCCTAAATCCTTTTTTGGCCTTTTCAAAAGACGCCGTTGGGTTTGTTCAGGATCTTAAAGATTTGGAAGGAACCAATACGGCTCAGGTGAGCGATTTACTCAATAAAAATTTAGGGAAACACCATCACCTCAAAACCTCATTATTTCCAAGTTATTATAGGTCTAATTTGGCTTTTGGAATCTTAGGGCAAGGAACAATGGACCTTGAGGTAAGAAATCCGTCTTCTCCCGAGGTAGTGTCCGACGCAAAATTGGATATTGGGGGGCTGGTGGGAGCCGCATGGGGGCTTTGGGATGATCGTCTTCAGATGGGTGTTACGGCAAAAGTGATTCATCGCCAGGGTATCAAAAAAACCTTTTTGCCTTCTGATGTTGTGGCCGATTTTAATCCTTTTGAGGATACCCAGAGGAAAACGGATTTTGCTTTTGATCTGGGAAGTAAATTCAACTTTCCTTTCCCTTTTAATCCTTCTGTTGCCCTGGTTCTTCAAAATATTTCTGATCTGGATTTCGGAGAGCTGGGGGAGATCCCTCAGCAGCTCAACGCAGGAATAGGAATTAATCCCGAATTTTGGATCCTTAGCAGCAGTTTGGTTTTTGAGGTAAATGACCTAACCAAAAATGGGGGTAGAGATAATGATTTATATAAAAGGGTCCATCTAGGTATGGAGGTAAGATTTCCTATGACCATTGCCCTTCGAGCGGGATTGAATCAGGGATATCTCACCGCTGGCGCCACTCTAGATTTTTGGGTTCTCCAGTTTGGATATGCCACCTATGCAGAGGAGCTGGGGACCTATGCGGGGCAACGGGGTAACCGAAGACACGCGGTCCAATTGAGTCTTGTGCTTTAATTTTCTTAACGAGGGCTGACAACCTTTATTTTGACTTTTTAAAACAAATTTCTTTTTTCTCCTCTATTAAAAACCCCTCTTATACCTTTTCATCTGTTGTTTTATTGACACTCCTTAGTTAAATCCAGTAAGATTCAACCATTATTAACCCTTTGGAACCCTTCATGTTGTGGAAACTTTTTGGTTATATTTTTCTTTGGATGGCCTTTTTTTCAATCATGGTTACCCTTTTTCTGATTATCGCTAAAAAAAGCAAGGCCTCGTGGGTCAAAAAGATGGCGGCCCGATTTGGAGGAGAATTTGCTGAGACAGTGGAGGTGCGTCAAGGTTTTTTCCGATTTGGGGTTTTCTTTGGTGCGATTGGAACCCTCATTCTTCTGTTATCCTCCCCAAGCCTGGAACCCGCGGGCGAGTCTCCTTTTAACATTTCCTTTACCGAGGCGGGTCTCGTGCTTGTGATCCTTTGGCAGGGGAAAAACCTTTGGGAAATGGCAAGAGCGGGGAAGGAGAAAAAACCGGTAAAACAAAAGAAAAAAAAGATAGGGAGGAGTTAATGATCCGGTTTTGGGTTGTTTTTTCCCTATTGATCATGGGGTGTACTTTAAAGGAAGTAAAAGAACAGGTTTTATTAACCCCTGAAGAAGAGGAGGCCTACCAATTTAACCGGACCGGAATGATAGATATGTCCATGGCCTTGTTTGAGGAGGCCATTGTGGCGTTTAAAAAAGCATCCCAACTTGCCCAGGATTATCAGATTCGGGACCAATCCCTGATGTATACCCCCACCTTTATGACTGCTTGGTCTTATGAAAAAATTGGAGAGGTTCAAGAGGCCTGTCGTTATTTTAGAGAGTTTCTTCAGAACGCTCCTAAAAAATATATTGAAGACACAAAAGAACAGCATGCCAATGCGTTTTTAACCCAATGCATAAATTAAATATTCAAAAAGGATCTGCCCGAAAAAATAAAAGCCGGCCCGTGTGGGTTGGTTTCCTCCCTTTTGTGGTCTTCCTTTTCCTGTCCCACCCGGGATGGGGCGAAGAAAAAGCAATTGAAGTCATTGATCATTCCTGGAAGACCACGGAGAAATGGGAGCGAATCAACAAAACCCGATATTCATGGGAAGCCACAGTTAAAAGCCATGCCCCTGAGCAGCGACGGGTGTCCGTCTATTATTACCTTTTGGATGAGGGAGGACGGCCTCTGGCGATGAATACCATGATTCAAATCATGAAGCCTGATGAAACGGTCCACGTGGTGGGGGATTCTTATGTTGAAAATGGAAAACTTCCCTTTATTAAAGGAAGCACAGTGAAGGTCAATTCCAGACGGTTTCCTTAACCGGGAAAAACGCCTTTCAAAAAAACTCAGCTCAAATTTATTTCCACAATGGGCTTTGAATGACCAAGATCAGGTTGCATAAAGAAGTTTTCGAAGCCAATGAAGGGTTTTATCAAGCCTTTGAAAGCTTGGATATAAAATTAATGGATCGGGTATGGGCCCAGGATGATCGTGTTCAATGCGTTCATCCCGGATGGGGAGGGTTAACGGGCTGGCCATCGGTTCGTGATAGTTGGGTCAGAATTTTTAATCATACACTTTTTATAAAATTTACCGTATCGGATTTGCACATTTCAGGGGATGAAGGGGTGGCGTGGGTGGTCTGTACGGAGAATATTGAAACCCAAGCAGAAGAACCCTCCCAAAAAAGCCGAATTCTCGCCACCAATATTTTCGAAAAACGGAATGATCTTTGGAAAATGGTCCATCACCATGGATCTCCGGTTTTGACGAATCCTTCCATCTCTTCAACATAGGGAAAAAAAAAGGGTTCGGGTCCATTTTGAAATTTTTCTAATCAGGGGGAGGGTGCCGTTGTGAAAAAAATGATTTCCTCAGGGACTTTGATGGCCCGCTTGGAATTTCTGGAAGAGTGGGGATACTTAACTGCTTCATTGAGTTTTTTGTTGCTGGGAATGATCACTTTTATTTATGGGTGGTATACTTTTTTTATATCCTTTCAATCCGGAATTGTTGAGTCGGCTCTGCATTTGACGAATAATCTTCTTTTTGTGGTAATCCTTTTAGAGCTTTTCCGGACTTTATTGAACTTTTTAAAATCCCACACCGTCAGCTTGGAACCCTTTCTCATTGTAGGGATCATTGCCGGGATCCGAAAATTTTTAACGGGTGGAGCACAGTTGTCTACATTGGAGGAAATTCCGGATGCTATTTTCCATCGCCACCTGTTGGATATGGGAGCCAATGTAACCATTATTGCGGTTTTGGTCCTTGCCTTCTTTTTTTATCGAAAAAGTTTACAGATAAAAGAACCTAAAGGGTGAGGATGACCATCTCCCCGTAAAGTGAGTTTTGGAAGACTCTTTAAAACAAGAAACCAACCTGGGTATTGACCGGGCCCTCGGGATGGCCATCATGGGTATTACCGGGGGAACCATTGGGTTTTACCTGGGAGGCAATTTTCTTATTCTAATGGGTTTCTTTTTGGGGGGTGTTTTAGGTTTTGCGGTTGCAGGATTAGGTGCCCGCCGGTTCTTCATAAGCATTTTAGTCGGGCTGGCGGTGGGTGCTGCGACCAGTTTTATGATTGACCGTGTAGAGGATATCCTAGTCATTCTGGCGGGATCCGGAGCCGCCGCTGGAGGGTTTATTGGAATCAATATTGAGTTATTAAAGCGGAAGGGTAAAAAAAAGACTTTTTTGAATTTATGAAAAAAATTTTTTTATTCCTCTCTCCAATCCAGGGACAGAGGATCTAAACCTAAACAATTTAAGAACGTCGAAACCTAAATATTAGCGAGGGCGACGATGGTGTGGAGGCCGGTGGCGCCGTCGGGATAGGCGCGGGCGACTTGGGGAATTTGGGGGTTCCCTTTTCGATCAATGGCCCGAACTGTCAACTGGTGGGGTCCTTTTTTTGGAATGCGCCATGGGTATTTCCATTTGACCCATGAAAGGTCTGAGGCTGGAGGTTGAATGGTTGTGGGGTGCCACGTGCGTTCTCCATCGGTGGTAATCTCCACCGCTGAAATGCCATGCAAACCGCCGAATGCGATCCCTTCAATGGTATGTTTTTCTTCTTTTATTTCTTGGTAATGCCCCGGGTTATCGATCCGGGAGGTAATTTTCATAATCCCCTCATCGGTCCAACCTTTCTCTTGCCAGTAACCCTGATGGTCATGTCCCACCAATTCGATATTCGTCAGCCACTTTACGTTTTTAATTCCGTAGATCCCGGGAACCACCGCCCGAAGGGGAAATCCGTGTTGTCTGGGAAGTTGAACCCCGTTCATGGAATGGGCCAGGAGGACGTCACCCTCCATTGCCCGTTCGAAGGTTATGCTGTCATGGTAGCCGTCCGCTCCTCGGAAAATCACGTCTTTGACATCCGAGAAGGGTTTCACCTCCTCGAGCAGTTTTCTTAGAGGGAGTCCCCCCCACAGGGCATTACTGATGCTGTCTCCTCCCGGAAGGTTATCGATGCATTGAAGCGTCACGACTTTTTCAATAAATTGTTTTCCCAGAAAATCCGCATAGCCAAGGGTTAAGGGGTGATCCACCATTCCGTTGATGGACACCCGCCATTGTCCCAAATGGATATTTTGGGTGGATTCAAGGGAATGATCGGAATAGTTTACAAGGTAAAATTTATCGTTGGGGGTAATATAGGGCGTGTCCCTTGGAGGGACAGAGAACAATTTTCCCCAAAAAAAAGCGCCTGCTTCTGCTCTTTGGCCAAGGCCCAAAGTAAGCAATCCCATCCCGCCTAATTGAATCATTTTTCTTCTGTTAAACGGTTTCATGGTCTCTCTCAGGGGTGTGATTTGCTATAATAATATCTGGTGTTAGATCTTTTTGGCAAGAGGGAATTTTGGTTAATGAATTTAGGGAGTTGTAATTAAAAACCACACCCGACTGAATTGACTTTTAGGGTGTCCTATGTTAGTTTCAACCCCCTGAGTTTTCTGAAAAATCCCTTTTTTGGAAGGAATTTTTGTGTACTATCCCTCATTCGAACAATTTGAAGAAAAGGCCCAGCAGGGAAACCTAGTTCCCGTGTACCGGGAGATCTTGGCCGATCTTGAAACCCCGGTTTCAGCCTTTTTGAAAATTGATGATGGCCAGTATTCCTATCTTCTCGAAAGTGTAGAGGGAGGGGAAAAGTGGGCACGATATACCTTTTTGGGAAGCACGCCTTTTTTGGTGATTCGGGGCTCGGAAAATCAGCTCGAGGTGTTAAAAGATGGGATTTCCCAAAACTTTGACATGGGACCCGATCCCCTTGAGGCTTTAAAAAAGGTGATGTCGGATTACCGCCCGGTGGAGGTGGAGGGGCTTCCACGGTTTTTCGGAGGGGCGGTGGGGTATTTGAGCTATGATATGGTGCGTTCTTTTGAGCGGGTTCCTGATTATCAAAGGGGGTCCCTTCATTTTCCCGATTTGTATTTTATGATTAGTGAAACGCTCTTCATTTTTGATAATGTAGCCCAGAAAATAAAAGTGGTTGCCAATGCGCATATCCTGAACGGCCAGGTTGAAAAAGCCTATACCCATGCGGTTAAGCAAATTGAGGAGATGGTTCAAAAATTAAACGGACCGGTCCGAAAACCGAAGCGTTCACGAAAAAAGAAAAAGATTCAAAAACCCCCCGTATCGAATATAAGCCATGATGCCTTTGTGAAGATGGTTAAAAAAGCCAAAGAATATATTGCTGCGGGAGACATTCTTCAGGTGGTGCTCTCCCAGCGGTTTGAGAAAAAAATTTCCGTGTCCGCTTTTGGGATTTACCGGGCACTTCGGATTATTAATCCTTCCCCCTATATGTATTATTTAAGGTTGGGCGAGATGGAACTGGTAGGGTCCTCTCCGGAAATTTTAGTTCGCTGTGAAGATGAGCGTGTGGAGGTCAGGCCCATTGCGGGAACACGAAAGCGGGGAAAAAATGAGGATGAAGACGAGGAAATGGCCGATGAACTGTTGGGGGATACCAAAGAACGAGCAGAGCATATCATGTTGGTTGATCTGGGAAGAAATGATGTGGGAAGGGTGGCAGAAATCGGATCGGTCCGGGTAGATCATTTAATGACCATTGAGCGCTATTCCCATGTGATGCATTTGGTTTCTCATGTGGAAGGGAAATTGATACACGGGAAAGACATCTATGATGTGGTACGGGCGAGTTTTCCAGCGGGAACGGTGTCAGGTGCCCCGAAGGTCCGGGCCATGGAAATCATTGAAGAGTTAGAGCCCAATCGCCGGGGCCCCTACGCCGGTGCCGTGGGATATGTGAGTTTTTCCGGTAATCTGGATACCTGTATTAATATCCGAACTGTGGTGTTGAGAGGCGATCAGGCTTATATACAGGTTGGGGCGGGAATCGTCGCCGATTCAGATCCCGAAAGTGAATATGTGGAAACTTTAAACAAGGCTCAGGCTATGTTTAAGGCCGTGGAAATGGCTGAAGAGGGTCTGGATTGAAAATGCCCTTGGGGATTTCTTGCGGTTCCAACGGAGACATTGTTATACTAGGAGTCTGTCGGACTTTCCCGATAAAAATATGATATAGTCGACTATCTTTTGAGCACACATTAGCGAGGTAGAACAGAATGAGCGCAAAGTTTATCGATTATGATCAATCAACACTCTATTTATTGCCG
>Ga0214472_10002501_pt1 | contig 19756 bp, 18 predicted proteins | sample RVTome_6_FD_207662 | JGI IMG/M metagenome (GOLD analysis project Ga0214472, IMG submission 207662) | Soil microbial communities from uranium-contaminated site in the Upper Colorado River Basin, Wyoming, United States - RVT140D175 | ecosystem: Environmental > Terrestrial > Soil > Contaminated >...
AAGGTGCTTTCTAGAGTTCCACGATCGTACCCAACCGCTGTAATTGTCCGGGCGGCCCGTAAGGGTCGCCCGGACGTCGCCGGGAAATAAATATAATGCTGGAAAAAAGAAAGTATGAAGATTGTCACTAAGTTTGCATTGATGGTGCTTGTCGGGCTGATCGTGCTGTCCGGGCTTGCCATGGTCGCCCTGAGCGGCATGACACATACTGCCTTCCAGTACGTAATGGCCGAAGAACAGGCACAGTTGGAGGAAGCCGCCGCGCGTCAGGTGTCGGCCTCGGAAAAAGCCCTGATCAACAAAGCCGAGCGGCTCGCGGGCATCCTGGTGGAGATCGCACCGGCGGCGTTGACGACCTTCGATATCACCAGCCTGGAAAAGTATGCCGAGACGGCCGTTGCCGACGCCGATGTAACGGCCGTTCATTTCCGGTCGCCACAGGATGAGTTGATCGCATTCGCCGGCCCGCAAACACTGCCGGAAGGAGTCCATACGGTCGAGTTGCCGATTATCGATGAGTTCGACACTCGTTTGGGACAGCTTTCCCTGGCCTATAGCCGAAGCGGTCTTGTCGAGCAGATCGCAGCCGAAAAGGCGATTCAGACCGAAAAGAAGACCGAGTTGGAAGGCTTCGTGACAGACCGGGTGGGCAGCATGATTCTTCGACTCGGTGCCGGTTTGGTATTCATGGCCCTGGTGATTGCCGGTTTGGTTATCCTGCTGTTCCGTCGTCTCGTGAGTGCTCCACTAAGCAAGGCGGTGAATGCCATGGCCGAAATTTCAAAAGGCGATGGAGACTTGACCAAACGATTGGACGTGGTTGGCAATAATGAATTTACAAGGTTGGCCATAGCATTTAACGATTTTTCTGAAAAAGTACGAGCCTCTATTTCAACCGTTCGAGATTCAAGTGCAAATTTAAATGGTTCAGTTAAAGATGCGAATCATCTTATGGATCAGATAGCCACGGATACATCCAATCAACAGAGTGAAATAACCGCTGTAGCGACTGCCATCACACAAATGACAAGCACCATTCAAGAAATAGCCGAGAATAGTACCCGCGCAGCAAAGGCCGCGGATAACGCGGATGATGAGTCCGACCAGAGCATTGATTCTTTATCAAATACCATCGCAGCAATTGAAGAGTTGGATTCACAGATTGCTGAGGCGTCTACTGTTATTTCTGCCTTGAGCGCTGAAAGCACAAATATCGGTTCAGTGCTGGATGTCATCAGAAACATTGCCGAGCAGACAAATTTATTGGCGCTTAATGCGGCTATAGAAGCCGCCCGAGCCGGAGAACAGGGGCGAGGCTTTGCAGTCGTCGCAGATGAGGTTCGAACACTGGCAAGCAGAACTCAATCATCAACAGAAGAGATCAATTCGATGATTAGTTCACTTCAAGAAAAAGTAAAAGAAGCCGTTTCGGTCATTGAAAAAAGCAGGGTGCAAGCTGAACAAGGCGCCGCTTTAACAAAATTGACGGAAACGTCCATTCAGAAAACGAAATTGTCGGTAACTGAAATTAGAGACATGAACTACCAAATCGCGGCAGCGGTAGAGGAACAATCGCAAGTCTCGGGTGAAATAAATAACAATACAACACGGATAGATGAACTAGCCAATTCCTCATTGCAAAACGTAAAATATGCGCAAGAAAAGACACAGTCTGTTTATAGCATGTCGTATGAGCTGGATAATATCGTGAGTGGCTTCAAGATTTAGCCAGAAACCCTCGCCGAAAAAAGACGGGAGCACGGCCCCCGCCAAACTGCGAATGAAGTGTGTCAGAACTCGGAAACCTTGCCCCAGGCACCTTTGTTGAGCCGGGAAAGCTTGTACTGGGTGTGGTCGACGAAGGGTGTCTTGCCTGTGATCATTTCGGCGATCAGGCGCCCGGCGCCGGGACCGATGCCGAAACCGTGTCCCGAGAAGCCGGCGGCCAGGATGAAGCCGGGCAGGTTCTGCGCTTCGTCGATCACCGGCACGCCGTCGGGAGTGCTGTCGATATAGCCTGCCCAGCCGGCCTGAACAGGCACCTCGGACAAGGCGGGCAGCAGGCGGCGCGCACGGGCAAGGGTCTCCCGCAGGATCCCCTCAGAGGGGCGGGGATCGAGGATGCGGACACGCTCCATCGGCGTCGGGCGGTCGAGTGCCCACTTGCCGAGGGTCTCGTGACCGTACTGCCAGCCCTGCAGGTCGCCGGGGGAGAGGATGCGCCAGCGTTTGGCGAACATCGGCAGAAACTTGGTCGCGAACCGCAACTGCTGAGGCGTCGGGTCGACACTGGCCCGCCCCGAAATGGCCAGCGTATAGCCGCCGTCGCCGCGTCGGGTGACCGATACCGCCTCCGTGTGCAGCGCATCGGGCAACCCCTTCGCCCCCGGCATGACCGACAGGATAGAGGAGCGCACCGAGGCCTGGGGAAAGCGGATGCCGAGCCGGCGACAGAAGGAGGAGGCCCAGGCGCCACCGGCCATGACGACCTGAGAGGTCTTGATCACCCCCCGTTCGGTAATCACGCCCGATACCCGCCCGGCCTCGGTCTCGATGCCGCGTGCCGTACAGAACTGATGCACCGAACCGCCATGCTTGATGATCCCCTTGGCGATCAGCGGTGCCGCCCGGGCCGGGTCGGCAATGGCATCCGTCGGCGCGAACACCCCGCCCAGCCAGGGTTTGCCGGTTGCGGCGCCGCGCTCGGTCGCTTGGGCCGCACTCAGCATATGGGTGGTGACCCCCTGAGTGATCGCGAAGTCGCGCCATTTTGCCCAGCCGTCCAGTTCGGCCTGGTTGTCCGACAGATAGAGCAGTCCGCAGCGGCGGAAACCGAGGTCCTCGCCGAGATCGGCGGTGATCTCCTCCCAGAGCGTGAGGCTCTTGGTCGACAAGGGGAGCTCGCGCGCGTCACGGTTCTGTTGACGGCACCAGCCCCAGTTGCGGCTGGACTGCTCGGCGCCGATGCGGCCCTTCTCGAGCAGGGCGACCTTCAGCCCCTGCCGGGCCATGAAATAGGCGGTGCACACGCCGATGATGCCGCCGCCGATGACGACCGCATCGGCGCGGTCGGGCAGCTCGGGCGTGGAGGGAAGGGTTATCAATGGGGCCGGCATAGGATTCTCCTGGCCTGACTATCTATTGTTGAACTCTCGGCTCAGGCAAGATTGCCCTGGCACATATACTTGGTCGCCATGTAGTCGTCCAGGCCGTAGCGCGAGCCTTCGCGGCCATAACCCGACTCCTTGATGCCGCCGAACGGCGCCGACTCGGCAGCCAGGGCACCCTCGTTGATGCCGACGATGCCGGTCTGCAGCCGCTCCGCAAGGCGCCAGATACGGGCGACGTCGCCGGAGTAGAAGTACGCGGCCAGGCCGTAGGGCGTATCGTTGGCGGTCGCCACGACCTCCTCCTCGCCCTTGAACCGGAACAGCGGTACCACCGGACCGAAGGTCTCGTCCTGTGCCAGCTCCATGTCGTGGTTGGCGCCGCCGAGCACGGTGGGGGCGAAGTAGTTCGGCCCGGTGGCGACGCCTTCGTTCAGCCGTCGACCGCCCGTCAGCAGGCGAGCACCTTTGGCCAGGGCGTCCTGTACGTGACGCTCGATCTTCTCCACCGCCCGCGCGTTGATCATCGGTCCGATCTGGCTGTCGTCACGATCGCCGGGACCGACGCGCAGGGATGAGACCCTGGCTACCAGCTTGTCGGCGAACGCCTCATAGACGCTGTCCTGAACGTAGATGCGGTTCGGGCTGACGCAGGTCTGGCCGCCGTTGCGGAACTTGGCGGCCATCAGGCCCTCGACCGCGGCATCGAGATCGGCATCCTCGAACACGATGAACGGCGCATTGCCGCCCAGCTCCAGCGACAGACGCTTGAGTGTGGGGGCGGAGTCCCTGGCCAGCAGCTTGCCGACCGCGGTCGAACCGGTGAAGGTGATCTTGCGCACTCGGCTATCCCCCAGCCAGGCGCCCACGACCTCGGACACCTGCTCGCGCGACGAGGTGACGATGTTCAGCACGCCCGGCGGCACGCCGGCTTCCTCGGCCAGCGTGACCAGCGCGAGGGCGGTCAGCGGGGTATCCTCGGCCGGTTTGGCGACCACCGTACAGCCTGCGGCCAGTGCCGGCGCGATCTTGCGTGCGATCATCGCCAGCGGGAAGTTCCACGGCGTGATCGCGGCGACCACACCGACCGGCTCCTTGGTCACCAGCATCCTCTTGCTCGGCACGGCCGCCGGAATGATGTCGCCGTAGCTGCGCACCGCTTCCGCCGCGAACCAGTCGACGTAGGAGGCACCGTACGCGACCTCGCCACGAGCCTCCGCCATCGGCTTGCCCTGCTCGCGGGAGATCAGCCGTGCGAGATCCTCGGTATGCTGTTGAATCAGTGCATGCCAGCGTTTGAGAATCTGCGCACGCGCCGCTGCCGGCTGCCGGCGCCAGCTGTCGAAGGCGCGGTGAGCCGCGGCGGTGGCTTCCTGTGCATCGGCCGCGGAGCTGTCGGCCACGGCCGCGATCACTTCGCCGGTTGCCGGATCGCATACAGCGTACTCGGCACCCGCGGCACTGCTTTGCCACTCTCCGCCGATGAAGTTCTGGACGCGTACAAGTTCGGGACGATCGAGATTGAGAGCCATGTCTTCTGCCTCGTGTTATTTTTCGGATAGTCGTCGATGCCGGATCGGCGAAGTTGCTACGCTCGGCAATAGCCCGGTCGGGAATATCCCGGCGTTGACATTATCTTAGGCAGGATCGCCCGGAGGGTGCTTTCGTATTGGCTGTGCGCAATCGCAGGATCGAGCGTTTTTGAGGGGGGCGGCGGAAGTTTATGCCGCATAGGAAGCAGATGCTCGGCATCTACCAGGTACTTGAACCGGAGACCGGGCTGACGGCCGCAGGGCAATCTCACTATTTCCAGACTCCAGACAGCGGCAGGTCGCCCGGGCCGATGTGGTCGGGCCTGTCTGACACGAGCTGGGCGCCCCCCCGTGAACCCCTCCATGGGGGCTCGACTGCGCCCTCCATGGCGCAGACGGTCAGCCAAACCCGACCACATCACCCCTCGGAAAGCACGGTGCCGGTACGAACGTTGATTTGCCGGAACCCTTGTCATGCTGCCGAACCCCAGGCCTTTCTTCGAATCCCTCCCCGATCCCCGCCGAGCCACGCCAAACAGGCTGCACAGGCTGTCGGACATCCTCGGCATAGCCCTCTGTGCGGTACTCTCCGGCATGGATGATTGGGAAACGGTGGCAGAGTTTGGCCGCGCCAAGGAGGACTGGCTGCGACAATTCCTGCCGCTGACCAACGGAATCCCCTCCCGCGATACCTTTGGACGTGTGTTTTCCCTGATCAATCCGGACGCGTTCGAGGCAGCGTTTTTCGACTGGGCCGCCCATGCCCGCATCGGCGGTGATACGTTGGACCAACTGGCACTGGACGGCAATACCTCTCATGCCGCGGATCCGGAACGAATCGGCCGTTATATCCGTCACCACTGGCGGGTCGAGAATAGCCTGCACTGGGTGCTCGATGTGGCCTTCAACGAGGATCAATCACGGGCCGGAGTGGGGCATGCGGCGGAAAACCTGGCCATCGTTCGGCGCTTCGCCCTGAACCTGCTGCGCCAGGCCAAGGGCTCCAAACTCGGGGTCAAGAACAAACGACTGCGTGCGGCGTATGACGGCACCTTCCGGGCCTCGGTGTTGAAACTGTCACCTCTTGAGCACTGATCACGTCTCAAATAGCCTCTCGACCTGGAGATTGGGTTCTATTGCGAAGAATAGACCTGACGTACCGGTCGGTTGGCACTGCGCTTGCGAGGGGTGGTGATACCGCTTCTGTGTGACCGTCTGCCGCCAGGACGGCGGCAGTCGAGCGGTCAGGGACGACTTCATCGCGTGTCGCACAGAAGCGGTACCACCAGCCCGGATCGGCACACATTGTGGCTAGTAGTGCGATTACCCTGCTGACGGCCGTGTTATGTCTTGACTTGGCTGGATTGGTATTTGTATGGGGGCGATACTACCAAAGATCGATGAGGATGCCCCATAGAGCCATCATTATCGATCCTTGGTATAAGGCTTTGCGACATGTCCGGATGAAATGCTGAAAAGGAGGAAATTATAATGAGCACGGCGCTTCTGAGGGGAGTGGAAGGGATATTCATCCCGGTGAAGGATCCTGCGGCATCGGCAAAGTGGTATGAGGAAAAGCTCGGTTTCCGCTTGCTGTTTGAAGAGCCGGAGGCGACAGTCATGAAAATTTCCGAAACGGCCCCGACCGTCGTTTGCTTGGTTTGCACGCCTGATCATCAACCCATGCGCTTTCCCGATAACGACTTCGGTGTCGGCAAATATTATAACTTCCTGGCAGAAAACATCGAAAAGCTCCATCTGGAGCTGATAGGGCGAGGAGTCGCGGTTAACCCGATCGGTGGTGAGGGAAACACACGTTTTTTCACTTTCTTCGACCCGGACGGCAACCCGCTAGGAGTCTGCCAATAGCCTTTACTTGAAATCCAATTCCGAGTCGACATTGAGCGTCGGGAATTCAGTCCTGGGGCGTGATCAGTTTTTCGATCGGATAGCATCTCTTGACGATGGGCGATTTCATCACGATGTAGCTGAAATACTTGTCGATGCCGATGCGCTGGTCGAGCAGGTCTTCCATCACGCTCTGATAGTGGACGACATTGCGGGTGAGAAAGGTGAGCTGATAATCGAAACCGCCGCTCACCAGGTGGCACTCGAGCACTTCATCCACCTTGCGAATATAGGCTTCGAAGCGGGCAAAATCCTCGCTCCTGTGGTCGGAGAGCGTGATCTGGGTGAATACTCGCTGGATGCTGCCGAGTTTCTCGAACTGTATGTGGGCGCCGTAATCGGTGATGAACCCGGCCTTTTCCAGACGCTTGACGCGGGTCAGACAGGGGCTGGGAGAGAGCCCGACGGCATCGGCCAGATCGACGTTCGATATCCGACCGTTTTTTTGCAGGTGACTCAGAATGCGTACATCGATGCGGTCAAGTTTTGGCGTGCCGTTCATCGAAAACTCCGGGCATTGATCGGTCGATCCGATCCTAACAGGAAAAAATGCGACGCACCATTCCGACGGAATGCGCCGCACATGATGGTCAGATAAGTGCCCGGCGTACGTCGGGTTGATCGAGCACCGCGTCGAGCGTGGCCTCGAGGCGCTCGAACAGCAGATCGAAATCCATCCCGCTGTAGCAGAGCGCCGGAGCGAAGCCGAGCACGTTGTCGGCGAAGGCGCGCAGGATGATGCCGTTGTTATAGGCGGTCTCGAAGATGCGATCGGCCAGTTTGAGTTCGGGGTCGAACCGGGTCTTGTTCTCCTTGTCTGCTACCAGCTCAAGCGCACCGAGCAGTCCGCGGTTGCGGGCATTGCCGACCAGCGGGTGGTTCAGCATCGACTTCAGCCCCTCCTCGAAACGCGGTGTCTGGTTGATGCCGTTCTGCAGCAGGCCGCCCTCCTGATACAGGCGCAGCACCTCCAGCGCGACGGCCGCACTGACGGGATGGGCGGAATAGGTGTGCCCGTGGCCGATCGGGAACTCGCCGCCGCCCTCGGCGATCCCCTGGTAGATCTCTTCGCTCATCAGCACGGCACCCATGGGCGCGTAGCCGGCGGTCAGCCCCTTGGCCACCGTCATCAGATCCGGGGTGACGCCTTCGGGTTCGCAGGCGAACATCGGGCCCGTGCGTCCGAAGCCGGTAATCACCTCGTCCACGACGAACAGGATGCCAAGTTCGCGGCAGCACTCCTGCATCGCCTTCAGCCACCCCTTGGGCGGGACGATGACACCGCCGGAACCCTGGACCGCTTCGCAGAAGAACGCGGCGACGCGCTCTGCGCCGAGCTCCTGCACCTTGGCCCTAAGCGCGCCGACGGAGGCGTCGATAATGGCAGCGGGATCCGAGCCGACCGGGTTGCGGTAGGGGTAGGGCGAGGGGATGCGATGTTGATTGGGCAGCGGCAGGTCGAAGTTGCGGTGGAACACCGGCAGAGCGGTCAGACCGGCGCCCTGGGAGGAGGATCCATGGTAACCGCGTTCGAGGGTAATGAACTGTTTCTTCTCGCTTTTGCCCCGGGCGTTCCAGTAGTTGACGATGAAGCGGATAGCGGAGTCGACCGCATCCGAACCACCCAGGGTGAAATAGACGCGCTGCAGCGACGCGGGCGTCAGTTCCACCAGCTTGGCGGCCAGCTTGATCGCGGGCTCGGAGCCGAAATGGAAATAGCCGGTCGCGTAGGGCAGCTTGCGCATCTGCTCCTCGGCCGCACGTACCACGCTGTCGTGGCCGTAGCCGATGTTGACGCACCAGAGGCCGGAAAATGCATCGAGGAGCTCGTGGCCGTTGCTGTCTCGCAGGTAGGCACCCCGGCCCTCTTCGAGCACCGCGACGCCGCGCTGCTCATGGGTGCGGTAGTTGACGACCGGGTGGATGAGATGGTCGCGGTCCAGTTGTACGAGGGAATCTGCTTTCATGGTCGTATCGCCGAATTTGAGTGAGCGTTTGACTCCGACGGAGCCGTTACGTGTGGCGCAGGCACCGCTCAACCATCGGCCGATGGCGGGCGACGGGGCGCGTCATGATCCATCTTAATCGGCGAACGGCGATGTAATGTGTCGGCTCTAGGGTCTGCAGGAGGTGAAAGTTTCGAATTTGGATATTATTCGGAACATGCTGTTGCAAGCCCGGACGGGAGGCGGGATGACGGAGTAACGCACGGCGCCAAATCTCATGCGCCAGGGCGTCACCCCATCAATCCCGGCTTGGTTCTCCGGTGATGAGAGTGCTCAGCGGATACTCGCGTCGGTCGATCGGCCGGCGCAATACGACCCGGTTGGAAAATTTCTCGATCCCGATATCGTCTGCCAACAGCCGCTCCATGAGCGCCTGAAAATAGACAATACCGGGTGTCACGATCTTCAGCAGATAATCGTAACCGCCACTGACGTTGTAGCATTCGATGATCTCGCGGTACTTGCCGGCCCCCGCTTCGAATTTACGGAAGTCGCCCACCCGGTGGCTGCCGAGGGTGACTTCGGAAAACACGATGACGTGGCTGCCCAGCTTCTCCAGCGCGATATCCGCGCCGTAGCCCCGGATAACGCCGATCTCCTGAAGCCGTTTGGTACGGGAGAGGCATGGGCTCTCGCTGAGGCCAACGGCCGCGGCCAGTTCGACATTGGAACAGCGTCCCTCGCGCTGAAGATGCACGAGAATCTTGATGTCGAACCTGTCGAGGGAGGCCGAAGAGCGCATGGATCGATACCGGAATCAGTGACGGTTGGGTTTAGCCTTTTGCCGATCGCGCGAAGGTCAGCGCTTCGTCGAGCACGTCGATCACCATGCCGGCTTGTTCCGCCGACAGCACCAGCGGCGGTCGAATCTTGAGCACATTGTGCCCCTTCGCGCAGGCGCTGAGCAACACGCCCTTGTCGCGCATGCGATTGACCACCCGGCTGGTGAACTCGCGGGCCGGGGCGCGCGTTGCGCGGTCCGAGACCAGTTCCACGCCGACGAACATGCCCACGCCGCGCACGTCACCGATCGACTCGTGCCGGCCGGCGAGTTCGGCGATACCCTCGCGCAGGATAGTTCCGACTCTGGCCGCATGCTGCACCAGGCCCTCCTTCTCGATCGTATCCAGCACCGCCAGCGCCGCCGCGCACGACACGGTGTTGCCGGCGAAGGTGTTGAAGTAGCGCGAGTTCTTGCCGAACTCCGCCAGCGCGTCGGCGGTGGCCAGCAGGCCCGCGATCGGTTGTCCATTGCCCATCGGCTTGCCCAGGGTGACGATATCCGGGCTGATGCCGTGGCGCTGAAAGCCCCACATATGCTCGCCCGTCCGGCCGAAGCCGGGCTGGACCTCGTCGGCGACGAACAGGCCGCCGGCCCGCTTGATCGCGTCGACCGCACCCTTCAGGAAACCTGCCGGTTCGGGGAGGATGCCGTCGCTGGTGAATACGGAGTCGACAAGGAGCATCGCCGGCTTGATGCCGTGACGGTGCAGATCGGCGATCGCCGCCTCGACATCGCGCGTGAAGCGCTCGCCGAGGTCGGCACCCTCGGCATGATAGCGGCAGGGTGCCGGGACCAGGCGAACGTGCGCGCCGAGATCGACCGTAACACCGAGCGAGGGCGAGAACTTCGATACGGCATCGGTGAAGCCGTGATAGGCGGTTTCGGTCACGATCACGCCGGTGCCGCCGGTGCGGACCTGAGCGATACGATAGGCGACGTCGTTTGCCTCGCTGCCGGTGCAGGTCAACATGAGATGCGCAAGCTCGGTCTCCGGCACGGTCGCGAGCAGGCGTTCGGCCAGTTCAAGAATCGTATCGTGCAGATAGCGGGTGTTGGTCGCGAGGGTCTGCACTTGGTTGCATATCGCCTCGGTCACCGCCGGATGACAATGCCCGAGCGACGCGACGTTGTTGTAGATGTCGAGGTAACGACGGCCGTCGGGATCGATCAGCCACACCCCTTCGCCGCGCACGATGTGCAGCGGATGCTCGTACATCAGCCGATAGGCCGGGCCGAGCAGGGCGTCGCGCCGTTCGATCATCGCCGCGGTGGCGGGGTCGACGTCGGCACGTCCGGGGATATAGGCGTTGACCATGTTGAGGTCGGTGGTGCTTTTCATTGGCTTTTCCTTATTTGGGTCAGCAATCGGTCGCGCGCCTCGTCGCGGGAAAGAGCTCCCATCAGAGACAGCGCCTCCCAGGACGCGGGATTGTGGCGCATGATGTAGGCGCGGTTCTCGGGGTAGCGCTTGGCGCGCCACTCCGAAATCAATACCGTGATGAGGTGGCGTGTCGCCATCAGGTCGGCGACGATCTCCTGCTCGGTTTCGGTCAGCGGCAGCGTCGCGTGATAGGCGCCGACGAACTGCGCCGGTCCCTCGAACGGATCGGCGTCGCCGGCCATGTGAAAGGCCGCCGCCGTCGCGACCTCGCCGACCAGCGGCGCATGCAGCATGTCGCCGAAGTCGATGATCCCCACTATGCGTTCATGATCCTCGGGTGCGACCAGCACGTTGTAGAGGTGGTAGTCGTTGTGGATCACCTGCGCCCTCACCGAGGGCAGACGCGGCAGCACATGGTCGGTGAAGCGCGTCATGAACGACTCGGCGAGGGCGCGACGCGGGACCTCATCGATGGCGTCGAGCTTGGCTGTCAGCCGGTGCGCCGCGGAGACATTCCAGAGCAGATCGTGCTGCGCCGAGGGGTGCGAGAAATCGCGCAACGCGAGGTTTAGTTCGGCGAGCACCCTTCCCATCGCCCGACGCTGGCCGGCGGTCCGGGGAGTTTCCTTGATCTGGACGCCGTCGAGATAGGTCAGCATCCGCACGCAGGTCTGCACGCCGTCGGCCAGTGTCACCGTGTCGCGCGACCGGCCGGCCAGCGTCCGTACCACGCGCGGCACCGGCAGGTCGGGCGATACGCGGGCGATCTGCTCGAGCGCAGCGATCTGGAAATCGACGACCGAAACCGGCTCGGACGGATTGCTGATCTTGAACACATAACGCCTGCCGTCCGCGGTCTCTATACGACAGTTCTGGTCGCGCTCGCCCGCCAGCGGCTTGACGCTGCCATCGATGCCGTAGAGGCGACGGACCAGAGCCCTCACCTCATCCTGGGGCAGGTCGGGTACCGCCGTGCTCAACGCCGCTGCCGCAATCGGTTGACTCTGAAACATCATGCGCCTCGTTCGATGAATTTCGGTTTGTATGTCATTGGGTTTATCTCCTTCGGGTGGACGACAGCTTGTTGAATACAAGTCTATGGATCCCGACGGGGCGGAGATGCTTTATTGCCGCCTGACTCGAGCAGTTTCCGTTTCGATCTTGAGGGTGGGTGATATTTTCTGCGGTGTGCGCAGGAGGAGCGGCCGGGCCGACCGCCGTGGCAATGGCGCCGGCAATCGGCAGGTTCAGTAGCCTCGCTCGCGGTCGACCAGGCCGACAAGCGGGCGGCCTTCACGGTGGCGGCGGATATTGTCGAGCACCGCCTCGGCGGAGGTATCCGCTTGCGTCATGCCGGCGACATGGGGTGTCAGCATGATGCGCGGATGGCGCCAGAAGGGATGATTCTTCGGTAGCGGTTCGATACTGCAGACATCCAGTATCGCCGAAGCGAGATGGTTGCGGTAAAGGGCGTCCAGCAGGTCGGCTTCGACCAGATGGTCGCCCCGTCCCAGGTTGATCAGCGTGGCACCCTTCGGTAGCTGTTTGAACAGCTCTCGCGACAGGATGCCCCGAGTGGCATCGGTCAGCGGCAGCAGACAGACCAGAATATCGCTGCGCGCCAGCAGATCCGACAGTCCCTGCTCGCCGGAGAAACATTCGATACCGGGCAGTTGGTGTTCGGAGCGGCTCCAGCCCGCGCATTGGAACCCGAAGCCGTGCAGTTTCTCGAGCACCGCCTTGCCGAGCACGCCCAGGCCGAGCACGCCGACGCGGCGGGTGTCCGCAGTGCGTACCGGCATCGCTTGCCAGCGCCCGATGCTCTTCTGGGCGGTATAGGTCAGCCAGTCGCGATGGGCGGCGAGTACGGCCAGCGTCGCATACTCCACCATGCCCGCGATCAGACCGCTCTCTATCATTCTTACCACCGGGATATGCTCGGGTATGCGTGACAGGTCGAACTGATCGACACCGGCACCCACGGAGAACACCAGTTCCAGATTGGGGAAGGTCTCGGCGATATTCTCCGGCGGTTGCCAGGCGGCGAGGTAGCGCACGCTTGCCGGGTCGCCGATGGATGGCCATATATGGAAATCGATATCCGGTGCGTGTGTGGCGAACAGGCTTGCCCAGCGTTCGCCGCGAACCGGCTCGGATTTGTAAAGAAAGCTCATCGTTCAAATGTCCTGTCCAGGGCTCGGCCAAGTGTCCGCTGGCCGAGCCTGTATGCAGAGTCTCGCTCCACTTTCCTGCGGTGCGTTGTTGCTATTGATTACTCTGGCGATAGAGAGGGCGGAAGGCTAGGACGTTCTTGTCTGTCGAGTGTGCGGGACCGAGATCGGCTTGTCTGTTCTCGATACGCAACGGAACGATCTGCCGTTGATCGGGTTTAAAACAAAAGATCCTGTGCTTATTCCCGCTCCAAACGGCCGAGTCGGTGCGGGGGCGGGTGTTGTAATGGTGAAGACGAGGCAGGTATCCCAGTGGTTCTGCCGATTTCGTAAGGGGCGACAGCATGGGGCTTGAGCGTCCCGAGAACCGACAAAGCGTAACAGTAGACAACCTGGAGGCACTAGATGAACAACAAGAAACCGCCTTTCGATCAGGCCGCTTCGCGCTTGATGGATACCACCGGGATCGCATCCGGCCACGGCATTTCGCGTCGTGACCTGCTCAGAGGGCTGGCGGCCGGTACCGTGCTGGCCGCAGCCGGTGGTGGGTTGATGACTCACGCTACATCCGCCTTTGCCGAGACTCCGCGGCGGGGCGGGAAGATCAAGGTCGCCACTGCGGCCGGTTCGACCGCCGATACCCTGGATCCGGCTCGCGGCTCCAACTACACCGACTACAGCCGTCAGTTCATGTTCTACAACGGCCTGACGACGCTGAACGAAGCCCTGGTGCCGCGAATGACACTGGCGGAAGCCTTCGATACCGACGATGCAACCACCTGGAGCATCAAGCTGCGCAAGGATGTGGTCTTCCACGACGGCAAGCCGTTCACCTCGGCCGATGTGGTCTATTCACTGAACCGCCACAAGGATCCGCAGATCGGCTCGAAGGTGAACGGTATCGCCAAGCAGTTCGAGGAGGTGAAGGCGGTCGGACCGCACGAGGTGCTGATCCGGCTGGGCAGCCCGAACGCCGACCTGCCGGCGATTCTCGCCACCTCCCACTTCCTGATCGTGCGCGACGGCACCACCGACTTCAGTACCGCCAACGGCACCGGCCCGTTCAAGTGCGCGGAGTTTCAGCCGGGCGTGCGCTCGGTCGCGGCGCGCAACGACAGCTACTGGAAGCCGGGCCAGCCCTACCTGGACGAGATCGAGCTGTTCACGATCCCGGACGAGGCGGCGCGCATCAACGCCCTGCTCGCCGGTGACGTCGACCTGATCAACCCGGTCAACCCGCGCTCGGTGCCGAGTCTCAGCGGCAGTGCCAATGTGAAGGTGATGGAGTCCCCGACCGGCGGCTATACCGATCTGGTAATGCGTGACCATCTGGGCCCGACCCAGAATCCCGATTTCGTGCTGGCGATGAAACATCTGCTCGATCGCGAACAGATCCATCGGGTCGCCTTCCGCGGTTTCGGCACCCTTGCCAACGACCAGCCGATCGCGTCAAGCAGCCAGTACTACTTCTCTGGCCTGCCGCAGCGACAATACGACCCGGACAAGGCGAAGTTCCATCTGAAGAAGTCCGGTGTATCGGGAGCCCTGCCCATCGTCGCCTCCGAAGCGGCCACCGGCTCGCTGGATATCGCCCAACTGATGCAGCTGTCGGCGCAGCAGATCGGGCTCAAGCTCGATATCAAGCGGGTGCCCTCGGACGGCTACTGGTCCAACCACTGGATGAAGCATCCGCTGGGCTTCTCCAACATCGGTGCGCGCCCGACCGCCGACCTGCTGTTCAGTCTGTTCTACAAGTCCGATGCCGCCTGGAACGAATCGGGCTGGAAGAACGAGCAGTTCGACCAGTTGCTGCTCGCCGCCCGTGCCGAGATCGACGAGGCCAAGCGCAAGCAGATGTATGCCGACATGCAGGTGCTGGTGCATGACCAGTGCGGTATCGGTATTTCGCAGTTCAACAGCAGCCTCGACGGCCACAACGCCAAGCTGAAGGGTATGGTCCCTCATCCGCTGGGCGGCCTGATGGGCTACATGTTCGCCGAGCATGTCTGGCTGGAAGCCTAACGGCACCTTGCCGCCGGCGCTGCGCGCCGAATAGGCGAGAAAGTGGATCGATTTTCGGGAGCGAACACCCTGGCAGTGTTCGCTCCCGTTTTTGGTTTGCGTATAACACAATGCAGGAAAGGTTAATCATGACCATCAACTCCCCGGACAGTCTGCCGTCGACCGGAGCCGTGCGCATCGAGCACGATCTGCTCGGTGATCTGGCCGTTCCGGCCGATGCCTATTACGGTGTCCAGACGGCACGTGCGCTGGACAACTTCCGCATCACCGATATCCCCTTGTCGCACTTTCCCAATTTCATCAGAGCCCTGGCGATGGTGAAGAAGGCCGCCGCCCGGGCCAACCGCAAGCTCGGCAATCTGCCCGTTCGGTTCGAACAGGCGATCGGTGCCGCCTGCGACGAGATCATCGCCGGGCAGTGGCACGAACAGTTCGTCGTCGACATGATCCAGGGCGGGGCGGGCACCTCGACCAACATGAACGCCAACGAGGTGATCGCGAACCGTGCGCTGGAGCTGCTCGGCCATGGCCGCGGCGAATACGACAAGCTGCACCCCAACAACCATGTCAACCTGTCGCAGTCGACCAACGATGTCTATCCGACCGCGGTGCGCCTGGGCATCCTGCTCAGCTATGCCGATCTGACGAATGCGATGGACGAACTCTGTGCGGCATTGCGCGCCAAGGGCCAGGAGTTTTCCCACATTATAAAGATGGGGCGCACTCAGATGCAGGACGCGGTGCCGATGACGCTGGGCCGGGAGTTCCTGGGCTTCGCCACCACCGTGGGCGAGGATGTGGATCGCGTCCACGAACTGGTGCGGCTGTTCCGCGAGGTCAACCTGGGTGCCACCGCGATCGGTACCGGCATCAATACCGACCCGGACTATGCGGCACTGGCCGTGGCCGAGCTGTCGGAGATCAGCGGCGAATCACTGGTACTGGCCACGGATCTGGTCGAGGCGACCTCCGATACCGGTGCGTTCGTCACCTTTTCCAGTGTGCTGAAGCGGATCGCGGTCAAGATCTCCAAGATCTGCAACGACCTGCGTCTGTTGTCGAGCGGCCCGCGCACCGGCTTTGGCGAGATCAATCTGCCGGCGCGGCAGCCGGGATCGTCGATCATGCCGGGCAAGGTGAATCCGGTGATCCCGGAGGTCGTCAATCAGGTAGCCTACCAGGTGATCGGCAACGACCTGACGGTGACCTTCGCCGCCGAGTCCGGGCAGTTGCAGTTGAACGCCTTCGAACCGGTCATCACCTTCAATATTCTGCAGTCGGTCAGGATACTGACGCGGGCGATGGGGGTGCTCACCGAGCGTTGCATCGTCGGCATCACCGCGAACGAGGCGCACTGCCGCTCGCTGGTGACCAACAGCATAGGTCTGGTCACCGCGCTGAACCCCTATATCGGCTACCACAACGCGACGCGGATCGCCAAGCGGGCGCTGGAGAGCGGACGTGGCGTGACCGAGCTGGTGCTGGAGGAGGGGTTGCTGACGGAGGCGGAGCTTGACGATATCCTGGCACCGGAGAACATGACGGCACCGCGTCGTTTCGAGCAGCGCCCAGAGCAGGCTTGATGATCCTGTAAAACGAAGCAGCCGATCGTTTCGATCGGCTGCTTTTGCGTGCCTTATTGCCCGGTTCAGTTGCCGAGTGTGGCCTGTACTCTTCGGGCCAGTTCGCCGGTGTTCAGATTTCCGCCCATATCCGGCGTCCCCGCTCCGGTGGCGGTGACCGCTTCGATCGCGGTCATCAGATCGGCGGCCGCTGCGTTTTCCCCCAGGTTTTCCAGCATCAGGGCGCCGGCCCAAAGCGTGGCCAGCGGGTTGGCGAGCCCCTTGCCCATGATGTCGGGCGCGGAGCCGTGCACCGGCTCGAACATGCCGGGCACGCCGCCGTTCGGGTTGATGTTGGCCGAAGCGGCAAAGCCGAGCCCGCCCTGAATCGCGGCGCCGATATCGGTGAGGATGTCACCGAACAGGTTCGAGGCGACGATGACATCCAGGGTGTGCGGCGCGGTGATCATGCGCGCGGCGATGGCGTCGACGTGATAGCGGGTCACCTTGACGTCGGGGTAATCGGCGGCGACGCGGTCGGTCATCTCGTCCCAGAACACCATGCTGTGGCGCTGGGCGTTGGACTTGGTGACCGACGCCAGCCGGCCGCTGCGGGCACGAGCCTGCTCGAAACCGTGACGCAGTACGCGTTCGACCCCGGCGCGGGTGAAGATAGAGGTTTCCACCGCCACTTCCAGATCGCCGCCCTGATGGACGCGGCCACCGGCACCGCTGTACTCGCCCTCGGTGTTTTCGCGGATGCAGAGGATATCGAACGGCTCGGTCGAACGCAGCGGCCCCGGTACGCCGGCGAGCAGTCGGTGCGGGCGGGCGTTGACCGAGAGATCGAGCCCCTGGCGGATCGCCAGCAGCAACTCGCGCAGGGAGATATGGTCGGGAACCTGTTCGGGCAGGCCCACGGCGCCGAGATAGATGCCGTCGAAGGCCTTGAGTTGCTCGACGCCATCGGCCGGCATCATCCTGCCGTGCGAGCGGTAGTATTCGCATGACCAGTCCAGCCAGGCGCCTTCGAGCGTGAAATCATGCTTGTTGGCCACGGCCTGGAGTACGGGCCAGGCGGTTTCCAGAACCTCGGTGCCGATGCCGTCGCCGGGCAGCAGTGCTATGCGGTAATTGTTCATCGTCGTTCTCTCAATGTCGGTCTTATTGTCATGGGACGCCGGTAGCGCCGGCGCGCTTAGGCCGGGCGATAGATCGCGTATACCTTCTTCACGACTTCGAGGCTCTCCCAACTCCAGAGTGCATCCTTCTCGACCAGGAAGATATCGCCCTTGGCGAAGGTGTGAGTGCCACCGATCTGATCCACGACCTTGACCGCCCCCTCGAGCAGATGCATCAGTTCGAACTGCCGGGACTGCATGGCGCGACGGTGATAGGGGGTCGAGTCCCAGATGCCGCAGACGAACTCACCGTCGGCGGAACGGTAGTCGGTATGGTTGCGGCACTGCGGCGTCGGGCCGATCAGCAGCTCTAGCGCGGGGGTGCCGGAGGGATCGAGCCTGGCCGATTCATCGATCGGGATCAAGCCGGAATCCTTGGCGGTTTCGTCCAGGTAGCGCATGTACAGCAGGGTGACCGATTCGGCGCAGCGCCAGTCGAAGCCGCTGCCGGCGGTCAGGACCGCGCTCGCGCCCGCGGCCAGTTCGAGGCTATTGCCCTGTCGCTCCAGGCTCAGGGAGCCGTCGCAGACGATAATAAATTCGGCGGCCGGCAGTTCTGCCACGCGGCCTGTCCCGGCCTCGAGACGGATGGCGCCGATCTCGACCGGCGCCGGTGCCGTCTCCAGCGGATGGCGGTTGGCGAGGAAGGCATCCTCTTGAGTATCGGTTTGGGATGCCGGGCCGGTAACGGCCTCCTTCGCGAAGCGACGCAGGTCGACGAGGGATGGGGCGGTTGTTGCGCGTGGTTCAAGAGTGTTCTGAAGCATGAGAGTACCTCCGCTATGGGTCATCCTCCGGAGTCTAACAATCGGCTGCCATCCAGGTTGATCGATTGCCGGGTAACCTATGGCAGATCCTGTCGTTCTGTACCGCCTGCGCAGCATGAATGTCGATAGTGTTTAGAGCTCCGAGTGTGGGGGGACCTGCCACTTGCAAGGGATGGACGGCCATGCCCGTTACGGGTATATTGTTGGCGATGGACGGCATGAAAATATTGAAGCGAAAGGATTTTGCACGGTGGCAAGCGGGCGAGAAACTGTCCGATACGGCCCTGTGTAGGGCAGTCCAGGAGATGGAAAGTGGGCTGATTGATGCCGATTTGGGTGGCCACCTCTACAAAAAGCGGGTCGCCCGCCCCGGTGCGGGTAAGAGTGGTGGCTACCGTACCTTGTTATCGGCCCGTGTTGGTCACCGTTATGTATTCCTGCATGGGTTCCCGAAAAGTGATAAGGCGAACATCACGCGGGACGAGAAAAAAGCGCTGCAATATGCCGGCAAGGTATTTCTAGAGCTATCGGCCAAGGAGCTGGTGAAGGCATTGCAGGCTGGTGTTTTACTGGAGGTGTGTTGTGGCGAGCAAAATCATTGAATCCTTGCGCGGTGATCTGGCCGCATTGCACGAAGCCGGCGCGATCGGCAAGGTGACGATGCGCGAGTTCGACGCGATCTGTCCACCGCCGGTGCGCGAGTTCAGTGCGGAGGACATTAAACGTCTCCGTGAAGCACTGCACTTCAGTCAGCCAGTGTTCGCCCATCACTTACACACCACCGCCTCGACGGTACGCAAGTGGGAACAGGGTGAAACCCACCCTTCAGGGCCTGCGCTCAAGCTGCTTAATGTCATCGCCGATAAGGGATTGCAGGCAATTATCTGATGCGAGAACGGCGGAGATACAGATAGTGGCATCACGAATTGCGCCGTTCAGTTCCCAACACCTGGAAGCTGCCTGTCGTGTTCTTGCCGACACCGCGCAAGGTCTGTCCGGCACACAAATCGGGCGATTGTTGCAAGAGATCCAGATAGCCGACCCATCCCAGAGCATGACCAAATGGAAGCGCCTGTTCAATGCGCTGGCTGGTGCACAGAACCAGCATCAGGTTGGCAATCATCTCATTATGTTCATCAATCGCGCTATGAACCCAGTGAGCTACGCCCGTGACCCAGCGACGTTCGCTTGGCGGCGCGACGAACTCAATGTCGTTCTTGATCTGGCAACAGTTTTCCGGACATATTTTCAAGCGGCTGCTCGTAGCTCTGATTCATAGTCCACCGGACTCATGTAGTCGTTGCTGGAGTGCAGCCGCACCCGGTTATAAAACAC
>Ga0214472_10002502_pt1 | contig 19754 bp, 18 predicted proteins | sample RVTome_6_FD_207662 | JGI IMG/M metagenome (GOLD analysis project Ga0214472, IMG submission 207662) | Soil microbial communities from uranium-contaminated site in the Upper Colorado River Basin, Wyoming, United States - RVT140D175 | ecosystem: Environmental > Terrestrial > Soil > Contaminated >...
CACCAGTGTCAGTTCGGCCTTATTGCCTGCCGGCCTTCCGGAAGAAGAAGAATAGCTTGAGCCTCGCGCCTTCACAAGTTACTTTCTGACGTCGGGCCACCGCAGGGGGCTTGTGGTGCTAATCAGGAAACCTTAAAGCCCGACAACATGGATTTTTTTGCTTTTTGCTGTTATCCGCCTTTATCCGATTTTATCTGCGTCAAATAAAAGATTTTGATTTACCTTGGTTTTTGCGCGCTACCACACCCTCCGGGGTCCCGCATAGCGCAGGGCGAGATCTTCCGGCAGGCCCTCCCGATCCTTCTTCACCGCCAGGGGCAGGAATTCGAGGATATCCCGGGCGGTCATGCCGTCGGCGCCCAGAGCCTCGGCAGCCAGGTCGCCGGCCAGGCCGTGGAGGAAAACCCCCTTGCACACCGCTTCACCCAGCGGCAGGCCGAGACAGAAGGCGGCGGCGATGGTTCCCGTCAGCACGTCACCCGAACCAGCCGAGGCCATGCCGCTGTTGCCGGACAGGTTGATAAACACCCGGCCGTCCGGCAGGCCGATCAGGGAATGGGCGCCCTTGAGTACGATATGACTGCTCAGCTCCCGCGACGTCTGCCGCAGTACGCCGATCTTGTCCCCCTCGATATCGGCGATGTCCCGGCCGGTGAAGCGGGCCATCTCGCCGAGATGGGGGGTCAGGATGGTCGGCGCCCGGCGGGCCCGAAGGATCTGCGGGTGGCCGGCGAGGGCGGAGAGGCCGTCACCGTCCAGAAGCAGCGGCCGGTCGATGGCCGCCGTCAGTTCCCGGGCCAGTTGCTGGCTTTCACTGTCGAGGGACAGGCCCGGTCCCAGCACGACCATCTCCTGCCCGGTCGCCAGTTCCATGAGGGCGTCCCGGTTGGCCAGGGCGATGCTGCCGGAGGCGGTTTCCCGCTGGGGGTGAAAGACGATCTCGCTGCCCTGCATGGCGATGAAGGGCGTGATGGCGGCCGGAGCCGCCAGGCGGCTGTAGCCGCCGCCGGCCTTGAGAAAGGACAGGGCGGAAAAGCAGGGTGCGCCCAGGTAGCCGGCCGCCCCGGCGATGAACAGCGTCTGGCCGAAGCTGCCCTTGTGCCCGGCGGCGGAACGGGGAGGCAGGGGAGGCGGGCTGTTGACGGCAATTTTCAATTCAGCACCACGGTAAAGGGCGGCGGGAAATGAGATATGGCTTACGTGCAGGGTGCCGCCCCGCTCGAATCCCGGATAGAGAAGGTTGCCGATCTTCGGCAGGCCGAAGGTCACGGTATGGTCGGCCTGAATCGCGCAGCCCCGCACCGCGCCCGTGTCCCCCGCCACCCCTGAGGGGATGTCGAGACTCAGCACCGGTTTACCCGCGGCATTGATCCCTTCGATCACCTGGCGGTGAAGTCCGCCGACTTCCCGCGACAGGCCCGTACCGAAGATGGCGTCGATGACCGCATCGCAGTCGGAAAGGAGCCGTTCGAGTCCTTCGACGGTATCGAGCACCCGGATCTCCACCGGCAGGTGGCGCAGGATTCCCAGATTGAGGGCGGCGGCCCCAGAGAAACGATCCGGATCGCCGAGGATGAAAACATCGGCCCGTCCGCCGAGGGAGTGGATTTTGCGGGCTACGACGAAGCCGTCACCGCCGTTGTTGCCGAGACCGCAGAAAAGGGCAAAATGGCTGTTTTCGACCGGAATCATCGCAGCTAGCACGGCAGAGGCGGCATTCCCGGCGTTTTCCATCAGGATTTCCTCGGGGATGCCGTACTCTTCGATGGCGGCCCGGTCCATGGCCCGCATCTGGTTGACCGTACTCACTTTCATAGGAGTTGTCCCTCAGGAAACGATCCGGTTGCGGCCGCCGTGCTTGGCCCGGAACAGAGCCTGGTCAGCGGCCTTCAGCAGCGTTCCAGGCATGCTGCCCCGTTTCGGCAGGATGGAGGCCAGGCCGATGCTGAAGCCGACGCAGGGCCCGGTCAGCGATCCCGCATGGGGAATGGCCAGGTCGGCGATCCCCTGCTGAATTTTTTCGGCCACCTGTCTGGCCCCCTGGGCATCGGTGGCCGGCAGCAGGACGGCAAATTCCTCTCCGCTGTAACGGGCCACAAGATCCCCCGTGCGGTACAGGGTCTTTTCGATGGCCCGGGCGATCTCCTGCAAACAGTGGTCTCCGGCATGGTGGCCGTAGGTGTGGTTGAATTGCCTGAAGAAGTCGATGTCGCACAGGATGAGGGACACCGGCGACCGGGCCCGGGCCATCTGCTGCCAGATCTGCCGCAGGTGTTCGTCGAACTTGTGGAAGTTGGCGATGCCGGTCAGCCCATCGGTCAGGGACTGCTCCTGCAGTTTCAGGTTGGCCGTCTCCAGGGCCTTTTCAGCCTTGGCCCGTTCGTGGATTTCCTCCCCCAGTGTCGCGGCAAACCTGTCCAGTTCGGCCGTCAGTTCCCGGTTGCGTCGATCGAGAGTTCTATTCTGACAGCGCAGGTCGTTCGTTGCAGCGTCCCGGTCCCGAAATATTTTCTCCAGCGAATCGAAGTTCGGTTTCCATATCCCCGGCAGGCGCGTTTGGCTCGGCGGCGTATCGCCCTGGTCCAGGGCCTGAAGGAAATGAAGAAACTGCTGCGAAGGCCGGACGAAGTTCCGGTATAGAAGAAAAATCATCAGGCCGATCACGGGCAGGAGCCATGCCGGCAGGATGAGAACACTGTTTCCCGACAGGGTCGGAAACAGACTGATGGTCAGGGCCACCGACAGCAGCACCGCCGCCATTAACAGGGTGAGCTTGAAATAGGCCCGGATCAGGTCGCATTTTGGGGCAGACTGGTTATTCATGGAAGGCTCGCCAAGAGCATAGAAACATAAAATCCCGAATTCGAGATTAATGAGGAATGGAAACTCTAACCGGTCAAGAGAAAATTGTAAATTAGAATTTCCCCCGGAACAGGATCAAGTCCCGAACCACAGGTCCTGTTGCAGCAGAAAATCCCTGGCCCGGTTCAGGTCCGGCAGGATGTGGTAGGCGCCGGGATAGCTGTTGTCCGTCGCCAGCCGGTTGGGGATGACGATACAGCGCAGTCCGGCCGCCAGAGCCGCCTGCAGCCCCCGTCGGGTGTCTTCGATCACCAGGCATTCCTCCGGCATCAAGCCGCTGGTGGCCAGAGCCTTCAGATAGGGGTCGGGGCTCGGTTTGCTGTGCGGGTAATCCTCCCGGGTCAGGATGAAATCGAAATAGGACAGCATGCCGTTCTGGCGGTGGATCAGGTCGAAGTGGTCCTTGCGCGAACTGGTCACGATGGCCATGGCCACCTTGCCGTGCAGGGCGGCCAGAGTTTCCAGAGCGCCCGCCATCGGCGCGGCGCCGTCTTCCAGCAGTTCCGAATAACGGCGGTTTTTCAGATGACGCAGGGTTTCGATCTCTTCCGGCGACAGGCCCCGTCCTTCGGCCAGCACCAGGGGGCTTCGGCCCAGATCGAGGGTCAACCGGACGAAATCGGTCAGGGGCAGGTCGATGCCGGCCTGGCGCAGGGCCTCCTGGCTCGCCTGAAAATAGAGGTGTTCGGTATCGACCAGAATCCCGTCGTTGTCCCAGAAAATCGCTTTGAGCATGTCAGGTCTTTTTCCGAAGAGCGGAAGCAGCGAAGTCTTGAGGAATGATCGGACCTCCAGTATGCCACGGATGGCCGACGAAAAAAAGCGGGGAGGTGATTCCTGGGGGAGGCTGATTTTTCGCGCACTCCCCCTGGAATCACCTGAGTTTCGCGAAGCTATTCCTTGATCATCGGTTCACCGCAACAGACCAGTTCCCCGTCTCCGCCTTCAACAACTTCCACTACCTGCCCGCAGATATCACAACGGTAAACTTCTCCCTTTTTGCCCATCGTCCTTCTCCTTTGTTTGTCTGTTTCACCATTTGCCCCAGATGACTCAGTGAACCCTACCACAAACAGGCTGGTCTTCAAGAATGGGTATCAGACCGGGAAGACAGGTTCGGCGGAAATATTTACAGAATCCTTTATACTTCATCCCATGGCTAAGCAAAAAAGTTCCCATTAGCCGACGCGCCGAAAGGAGAGAGTGATGAAAAAGCTGTGGATCGTGCTGGGGATCGTTGTTGTTCTGGTGGTGGGTATTGTCATTTTCGGAATTTCCAATCTCGGCCCGATCATCAAACAAGCGGTCAATACCCAGGGACCCGAGATCACCGGCACCAACCTGAGGCTGGGGGACGTGGATGTCGCCCTGTTCTCCGGCCAGGCCAGGCTGCAGGATTTTCTGCTCGGCAATCCCAGGGGATACGACGGGCCCAATGCCATGACCGTCAGGTCGATCCGGGTCGATGTCGACGAAAAATCCCTGCTGGAGGATACGGTGGTCATCGATCTTATCGAAGTGGTCAAGCCGGAAATCTTTTTCGAGAGGAAGGCCCAAACCGATAATTTCCAGACCATTCTCAACCAGGTGAAGAGGGCGGCCAGTTCCGGACAAAACAAGGGGGAGGATGGCGGGGGGCCCGGCAAAAAGATGGTGATCCGCGAATTCCTGGTCCGGGAAGGGCAGGTCAACCTGGCAGTGTCCGGCCTGAAGGACCACCAGGTCAAGGCCGCCCTGCCGGAGATCCGGCTGCAGAATATCGGCGGCGAAAAGCAGGGCGTGGTGCCGGCCGAGGCGGCCCGGCTGATGGTTGCGGCCCTCTACGAGAAGCTGGCTTCTTCGCAGGTTCGGGAAGAACTGAACCGGCAGCTGCAGGAACTGGGTGGCGAGGCACGCCAGGCGGGGGAACAGGCCGTAGAGGGGATGAAAGAATCGGCGCAGGAAAAAGCCGCCGAAGAGGTGGAATCGGCACAGGAAAAAATCAAGGGAATACTTGGCCGGTAAGATCGGCCGATGGCCATTTGGGATCGACGGGATACGAAAAAGGCCTCGCCGGAAAGGGGGCCTTGTTCGTTAATTACCGGTTTCAGGCAGGTCGAATTCGGTGATTTCGCCGGAAAACGACCTGTCGGCAGGAGAATAGCAGCGATAGGTGAGAGCATCGAAGCGCAGCAGACCCTTGTGCGCCTCCTGGTCGTATTTCACCCGCAGCCGGCCTTCGATGAACACCGATTCCGCCGAAAAGCTGAACTGGCGGAAGTTATCTTCGGGACTTAAATGCAGCCTGCCGAAGGATTCTCCCTTTTTGATAAATTGGACATGAACCGCGGACTGTCCGGAAGGAATCTGCCACTGCATTTCGATGCAGCCGAAAAATTTCGAACCGCTGCCCTGGGCAAAACCGGGAGCGGCGGCGATCAACGTCAGCCACAACAGCCCCGCTGTAATTATGAAATTTTTCTTCATGGATTTACTTTCTCCTGTCAATCGGACATCCCGTCGGAGAAATTCCGGGCGAAAGCCGCTCATCCCTTTTATCCCGGCCCCTCTTCTCAGCGCAAGGCCTCAATCGGATTGTGCTGATGAACCCGGTCCTTGACCACCAGGGTGGTCGTCGGAGCCGCGGAGTGCCGGGCAAAAATCAGGTCGTGCCCCATGCAAAGACCAAGCACGATGTTCATCTGGGTGCCGGCCGCAGCCAAAACCTTGGCTTGCCCGACCGGATTGCACGAGGTGCCTCGTGCTCCCTCGACCAGGTCTTCGGCGGGAATGCGGCACAACTTGCAGTCAACCCGCAAGACCTCGAATTCCTTCAGCAAACGCGTTTCCAGATTTTTTGCGGCGTCGGCAACCGCCACGCAATGGGCGATGCCGAGCCGGTGATATCCCGATCCCATGGCGAACCGGGCCAGTTCTTCCACCCGGTCGGCGCCCCGCGCCTTGGCGGCCTCGGCCAGTTTCATCATCCGGCGGTCTTCTTCATCATACAGCTCCAGGCAGCCGGTGGGGTCGTGGAGGTTCGGGGACTGATCAGCAACGGTAGATTCCATGGTTTTCTCCTCCAGGTAATTTAAAGAAGATATCAATCCAGCCATTTGACCATCATTTCGCAACCGATCTTTTTCGGGGCCTTGCCAACCTTGCCGGCATACCCTACCGGGATAACCGCCATAAACTCCCCTTCCTGCTCCCCCATAAGGCGCAGCACCTCGTCCTTTATGAGAAACAGGACCCCCAACCAGACCGTCGACAGACCGAGGGAAGTCGCGGCAACGAGAAGGTTTTGAATCGCCGCCGCCGAACTTTGAATCTCCATGGTCTGGAAAAATTCCCGCGCCTGCCCGTTTTCGATCTGAAACATCTCGGTGCCGTGATTGATCAATGCTCCGGTATTGGCTACCACGATCACCACCGGGGCGGAATTGATGCTTCTGGCCGCCAAGCGCAACAATACTGAGGCCGCCTTGGGAAATTCCCCGGCCTTGGCGTTTACCAGGCTGGCCAAGTCCTTTTTACGCTCACCACGAATAACGAGAAAGCGCCAGGACTGCTGGTTGTGGGCTGACGGTGCGTGGTTGGCCGCACGCAATATCGCCATCAGGTCCTCTTCGCAAACCGGCTGATCCGTAAAAGAGCGAATACTGCGGCGTTGCTCGATATCCTGCAAGGTATGGTTGATATTATTTGAAACACACATCTGAATTATTCCCCGGGTCAATACAATACAAGGAGTCGGATACCCGTCGTATAGTGTCACCTATCACCAATCAGATCAAGTGCCTAACGGGCAGATCCGAGGACATTTTTACAGGTGTCGATAATTCTTACAAATACATTTCGAATTCCCTGCTTTCCCCTGCTTTTCACGTCGGATACTTTTACAACAGGCTGTTCGGAAAGTTGTCGCCCCCTTAACATGCCGTTTTTACAGGAAATTCAACAGGGGCCCGGATTTTGCATAATAACTGATCACATTCAATTAATAAGGTGCCAACAGGTTTGGCCACCTACTTGCCGTCCAACAAAGGGAGGAACAATCCATGAAAAAAGTCAGTTACAGGGTTCTGCTTGCCATTGCCTTCAGCGTATTCGCTCTGGGCACTGCCAACGCGGTACCTATGACCATTTCAACCGGCGACCTGGGATACAATGTTGTTAATAATGCCGGCAGCTATGAGGTTGAACTCGAGGCGATTACCCCTTCGAATAGTCTTCTCTCCAATATCGAAATCAAGTACGGCGCCTGGAACAGTCCGGATGTCCTCGTTTCGGTCCTGTTCAACAACACCTCTCTCGGGTCGTTTCTCCCGAACAGTGGATATATCTCTCCCGGTCCCTTGTTCATTACCTTTGATGTTACCGGCCTTCTGATGGATGGTTTGAACACCATAATATTCGATGGTTTTGCTGCAAATAACGGTGATTATGTGATCGGACAGGTAGATCTGAACTACGACAATGACGCGGCGACTGTTCCCGAACCGGGGTCGTTAATTTTGGTGGGTCTCGGTCTTGCTGGCCTCGGTGTATTAAAACGGAAAAACAAAGGCCGGGCCGATAGCCAGAGTCCGATCGCTTAGGGTCGGCTGCCCAGGGTCGAGCATTTATTGCCAGGGATGTTCCGACCGACAATACCCGCAACAAACTCACAAAAAAGGTATCAGGTCTCGCCTCATGTCATTTCATAGGTTGAGGCCTGATACTTTTTCAAGTCCGGTAAAGAAGGCTGCAGATTTTCCTGACCCATCCCCCCGATCCTCACTTCACAATGGCAACGCCCACCATCACAATCCGAAGACAGATCATTACAAGCAACCCTCGACACGCACTTGGCGAGAGTGCAGGGATTAAAAGCATCTCGCGCAAAGGTCGCAAAGCACGCAAAGAAAACTGAAAGCCAGGACAATCCGCCTGTTTTTGTCTTCCCTTGCGCCATTTGCGCCTTTGCGCGAGACTGGCTTTTAATGTTTCACCGTTTCCCCGGTTTTCGCGCGGGTGTAGGTTATCTCCATCATCTGCTCTTCTTTGCCGCTTTTGCCGGTCGCGTACATCTCCATCTCCAGGGTGTTGTCGTCAACCACCCTGGTCATGGAGCGCCACTCCATCGGGCCCTGGACCGGGTCGTCATACCTGCCGGTCTGGGTGATGGTCCGGCCATCGGCGCTGGCGGTCCCCTCAAAAACCATAATCGCCGTGCCCATGGTGTCCATCCAGGTGGACACATATTTTTCGGTATGGTTGTCGTACCCGGTGAAACCGATGCCACTGAAGGGAGTGCCCATCATGTCGCCGTTGTAGTCCTGCTGCAGGAACCGTCCGTCCAGGATCATCTTCTGCTCGCTCCTGCCGCTGGATTCCACGGCGGGCTTGCCGGGCTCCATCCAGAACCGTCCCACGGTGTTCCAGCTCCCTGCCATGCTCGCCAGCAGCCTGTGGGGGGTACCCGGAGTCGCTACTTTCTGGTATATTTCCATCATTTCCTGGGTTTCCATGAGATTCTCCTTTCTTGTCGAGTGTCGCCGATAAAGGCGGTTACTTCTCCACTCTATTTCATTTTTCGGCCCGTTGCAATCGGGCCGGGGTTGTCTTTCCCTGCGGCCTTTGCGCCCTTGCGCGACCAGATTTTGCCTGCAAGGCCCGTCTTTTAAATGAACCTTCGAGAAGTGCGCCACCCTGCTCAACTCCTCGACGCTCAACGGCTCCTCCTGTTGCTGCTCGATATAGGCAAAGACCCGCTCGAAGCGCTGCCCATAGGCTTCCATTTTCAGATCATCCACGACCACTCCCGCCTCAATTCGGTGCTGATTCTACCCTATCGAAGAAAGGGCGCTTTCGTGAGGTCTTCCCGGCCTCGCGCACCGCTCGCCAACAGCCATAGATAATCTTAAATACAGCAGATCCTTCAAGAGGGCGCTTTTCCAAAACCTCGTTTGGGGTATATTTTAATTGGATGGTTAAATTCTCCCCGCTGAAGAAGTGTGTCGGGCATCAACGGTCGCAGGAATCGGATTCCCGAGGAGGGTTGCCTCATGAAGGCCTGCCTGGTGTACCTTTTTTTGCTGGTTCCCTTTTCCCTGCACGCCGAACCTGTCAATCTGGCTGAGGTGGTAAAGGCCGCTTTGGAGAATCGCCCGTTTGCCGTCGCGGCACGGGAAGAAGCTCGGGCCGCCGAAGCCGGGATCGTCGAGGCGCGCAGCCGGCTGCTGCCGCACCTCCGTCTGTCCGAGAACTTCCTCGCCAGCGATGAGCCAGCGACCAGCCTGTTTATTTCTCTGAACCAGGAGGACTTGCGCCTGAGCAACAATGCCTCCACCTACAACTTTGCTCCCGCACGCCAGGATTTTGAAACCCGCGCCACCCTCGAACAGACTCTTTTCGATCCCGATGCCTGGTACGGCTTGCGCCGGGCCACCGCAGGAGCCGATGCGGCCGACGCGGCTGCCCACTGGGCCGGAGAGGAGGCGGCCTTCGCCGCCTTTCGCGCCTACCTCGATGTGCAGCAGGCCCGGGCCGCCCACGCCTGGGCCGAGGCCGCCCGCGGCGAGGCCTCCGAGATCCTGCGCCTGGCCGAAGAACGGTCCAAGGCCGGGGTGGGCCTGGAGGCCGACGTGCTGCAGGCACGGGTCGCCCTGGCCGAGAACGCCCGACGGTTGATGTCGGTAGGCAACGACCTGCTGCTGGCCCGCAGGAGTTTGGCCCTGGCCATGGGCCGGCCCGGTGAAGAGATGGAAATCGCCGCGCCCATCGGTCCGCAGCAGTTTTCCGACGTCTCCGCCGAAGGTCCGTTGCGCCGGGCAGACCTGGAGGCTCTGGCAGGACAGGCCAAAGAGGCCAAACTGACCCAGCGACAGGGCAAGGCGGACTGGCTGCCCCGCGCCTCGCTATCCGCCTTCTATGCTTTGCACGACGGCAGTTCCCCCTTCGGTACCGAAGCCGCCGCCTGGAGCGTTATGGCCGGATTGAACTGGGAACTGTTCGACGGGCTGCGGCGCAGGGGAACCGGCGCCCGCACCGCCGCTTTATCCCGAGCTGCGCAAAGCCGCCGGACGGAAGCGATCCGCCAAGCTCTGCTGGCCCTGGAGGAAGCGAAACTGCGGGCCGAGGAGGCCCGCCTGCAGCTCCTTTCGGCCCGCCAGTCGGTAATCGAAGCCGAAGAAGCTCAACGCCTGACCCTGCAACGCTTCGAGGCCGGTCTCAGCCCCCTCGTCGAGATGCTGGGGACGCAGCGGGCCCTAGACCAGGCCCGATTCGCGGCGCTGACGGCCGAGAGCCGGCTGGTGCTGGCCCTGGGCAACATCCGTTTTCAACAGGGCACCTTCGTCTCCGACCTGCTGTCCGGAAAGGAGAACCGGCCGTGAGCCGTCTGAAACGCCAGCTGCAGGGCATTGTTCTGGCCGCTATGGTTTTTTCGACCGGTTGCGGAGAGAAGATCGAACCGGGTCGGACCTCCGAGTCCGCCCCGCTCGTGCAGGGGATCACCCTGTCCGCCGTCGAGGAGGTTCCCGTCGGCGAAACCCACAGCCTGGTCGGCACCGTAGAAAGCAGCGCCCGCAGCCTGCTGGCGGCCCGTATCGACGGCCGAGTGCTAAGCATCAGGGTTCGCGAGGGAGAGCGGGTAGAGGCGAACCAGCTTTTGCTGGAGATTGCCGATAACACCGCCGAGGCGCGTCTACGTGAAGCGCAGAGCGCTGTCGGCGAAGCCCGCCAGGGCCTGGCGGCGGCTGAAGCGCGTCTGGCCCTGGCGGAACAGAACTGGCGCCGTTACCGCCGGCTGTTTGACAACCGGGCCGTCACTCCCCAGGAGATGGACCGGGTCAATGCCGAACGGGAACTGGCCCGGCGCGGACGGGACGGCGCCGTCTCCTCCCTCGGACGGGCCGAAGCGGCGCTTGCCGCCGCCCGTACGGCGGCCGGTTACAATGCCGTGCGGGCGCCCTATGTCGCCCGGGTGGCTCGGCGGCTGGTCGACGAGGGCGTCACAGTGCTGCCCGGAACGCCGTTGCTGGAGCTGGACCGCGCCGGCCTTCGCCAGATCCGCGCGGCGGTCCCTGAAAAATTCTTCGGCCGCCTGGCGGTCGGCGACCTGGTGGCGGTGGAAGTTCCCGCCCTGGAACAAACCTTCAAGGCGCGCATCACCGAGCTGCAGGCGGCGGCCGATCCGACCAGCCGAACCTTTCTCATCAAAGCTGTTCCCGATCCGGCCGTGGAGCTGGAACCCGGCTTGTTCGCCCGGGTCTGGCTGGCTTCGGAGCCGCGGCCGACACTGCTGGTTCCGGCTTCCGCCATCGCCGAGCGGGGGCAGCTCACGGGCGTCTTCGTTTTCGAAGAGGAGCGATTACGCTGGCGCCTGGTGCGTACCGGCCGGCGGGTCGGCGAACGTGTCGAGATCCTGGCCGGCCTCCACCCCGGCGAACGGATCGTGACCGATGGAGTCGATCGGGCCAGGGACGGGGCCCGGGTGGAGCCGCGACCATGACCGGCAGAAAGCTCTCCCCGGCCACCCGCATCGTCGCCGCCTTTCTGGGCGGCAATCTTTCCGCCATCCTCATCCTTCTGGCGCTGCTGGCCGGGCTCGCGGCCCTGCAGCTGACCCCCCGGGAAGAGGAGCCGCAGATCGAGGTGCCCTTGGCGGACGTCTTCGTGCACATGCCCGGCGCCGGTGCTGCCGAGATCGAACGGCTGATCGCCACCCGCCTGGAAAAGCTGCTCTGGCAGGTGGACGGGGTGGAATACGTCTATTCCCTGTCGCGCCCCAACCTGGCCATCGTCACCGTCCGCTTCTACGTCGGCGAGGATCGCATCGCCTCCCTGGTCAAGCTGCACAACAAGATCGTCACCAACATCGACCTGGTCCCGCCGGGAGTTGCCGGTTGGGTCATCAAGCCGGTAGCGGTGGACGACGTGCCGATCGTCAACCTGACCCTTCATTCCGCCTCCGCTTCGGACCACGACCTGCGCCGGGTCGCCGAGGAGGTCGTTGATCGTCTGCAGGGGGTGCGCAACACCTCGCTGACCAGCATCATCGGCGGCCGCCCGCGGCAGTTGCGCATCGATCTCGATCCGGCAGCCCTGGCGGCCCGCGGCCTGACGCCCGTCGACATCCGCCGGGCCCTGGCCGGCGCCAACCTGGAACTGCCGGCCGGCAGTTTCCAGCAGGGCAACCGTGAAATCCCGGTCAGGGCCGGAGCGGTGTTGCGTACCGTCGAAGAGGTGGGGGAACTGGTGGTGGGGGTGCAGAATAAGGCGCCGGTCTTTCTGCGCGACGTGGCCCGGGTCCGCGACGGCATGGCCGAAACCGAAACGGCCACCCGGCTCCGCTTCGGCCCGGCGTCGGAAACAGCGCCGGAACAGCGGGGGGAAGAGCGGCAGGCGGTGCATATCGCCGTGGCCAAGAAGAAGGGGACCAATGCCGTCACCGTGGCCGAGGAGGTGATCGCGGCGGTGGAAGGCATGCGGGGCGCCATCATCCCCGCCGACATGGATCTGCTGGTCACGCGCAATTACGGAGAAACCGCCAACCACAAGGTCAACGAACTGATCACCCACCTGCTCATCGCCATTACCACGGTGCTTGCCCTGATCTTTTTCGCCCTCGGTTGGCGCGAGGCGCTTATCGTCGCCACTTCGATCCCCATCATCTACGCCCTGACCCTGTTGATCAACTACGCCTTCGGCTACACCATCAACCGAGTCACGCTCTTTGCCCTGGTGCTCTCCCTGGGGCTGCTGGTGGATGATCCCATCGTCGACGTGGAGAACATTTACCGGCATTTCCGCCTGCGCCTGGAACCGCCCAGGGACGCGGTGCTCTCGGCGGTGGACGAGGTGCGGCCGCCGGTGATCCTCGCTACTCTGGCGGTGATCGTCTCCTTCCTGCCGATGCTGTTCATCACCGGCATGATGGGACCATACATGCGGCCCATGGCGGTCAACGTGCCGCTAACCATGGTCATGTCGCTGCTGGTGGCCTTCACCATCACGCCCTGGATGTCCTTCCACTTGCTCAAGGGGGAATACGGGAAACAGGAGGAGGCGTTCGTGTTGCGGGAAACCCGCACCTACCGTTTCTATCGGCGGGTGCTGGAGCCCTTTCTGGATAACCGTAAAAGAGCCTGGCTGCTTCTCGCCGCAGTGGCTGCACTGCTGCTCGTTTCCATCGCCCTGCCGGTACTGAACCTGGTGCCGCTCAAGATGCTGCCCTTCGACAACAAGAACGAACTGCAACTCGTGGTCGATCTGCCGGAAGGTGCGCCGCTGGAGGAGGCCGACCGGGCGGTGCGGGCCCTTGAACGCTACCTGGCGACGGTCAACGAGGTAACCGACCTGGAAGCCTACGTCGGTACCGCAAGCGCCATGGATTTCAACGGCCTGGTGCGCCATTACTATCTGCGCCAGGCGCCCAACCTGGCCGACATCCGGGTCAATCTGGCACCCAAGGGCGACCGCCGGCGGCAGAGTCACGCCATCGGCCTGCGCCTGCGCCGCGATCTCCAGGACATCGCCGCAGCTCACGGCGCTATGCTGAAAATCGTGGAGGTGCCGCCCGGTCCGCCGGTCATCGCCACCCTGACCGCCGAGGTTTATGCTGAACCGAGCGTCTCCTATCGCAGGCAGATCGAGGCCGCAAGGGTGGTCGGGGAGCGCATGGCGGCCGAACCGCTGGTGGTGGATGTAGACGACACGGTGGAGTATCCCCAGCGGCGGCTGCACTTCGTGCCCGACCGGGCCAAGGCCGCCCTGGCCGGGCTGACCAACGCCGAACTGGCCGAAACCCTGGCCCTGGCCCTGGGCGGCACCGCCGTCGGCACCCTGCACCGGGAGCAGGAGCGCAATCCCCTGCCCCTCGTCTTGCGTCTACCCCGCGACGAGCGCTCCTCGGCGGCGGCCCTGGGGGCGCTGCAACTTCGTGGTTCCACCGGCAGGATGGTGCCCTTGGCGGAACTGGGCCGTTTCGAGGAGGAGGCCCTGGAGCCGACCATTTATCACAAAAACCTGCAGCCGGTGGTCTACGTGTTCGGCGAGATGGCCGGCAAGAGCCCGGTCAACGCCATCCTCAACCTGGCGGGCCATTTCCGTCGCCATCCGCTGCCGGTCGGTACGCGGGTGGCCTGGAACGGCGAAGGGGAGTGGAAGATCACCCTCGACGTGTTCCGCGACCTGGGCATCGCCTTTGCCGTCGCGCTGCTGCTGATCTACATACTGCTGCTGGTCTCAACCGGCTCCTACGGCATGCCGCTGATCATCATGGCCGCCATCCCCCTGACCCTGATCGGCGTCATGCCCGGCTTCGCGTTGCTCAACCTGGTCGCCAGCCGGCCGGCGGGCGGTTATCCCGACCCGGTGTTCTTCACCGCCACCGCCATGATCGGCCTTATCGCCCTGGCCGGATTGGTGGTGCGCAATTCCATCATTCTCATCGATTTCATCCAAAAAGCCGTCAAGGACGGCACCCCCCTCAAGGATGCGCTCATCGAAAGCGGGGCCGTGCGCCTGCGGCCCATCGTGTTGACCGCCGGCGCCGCCCTGCTCGGCAACTGGATCATCACCCTCGATCCGATCTTTTCCGGCCTCGCCTGGTCGATCATCTTCGGCGTGTTCGCCTCAACCCTCTTCACCCTGGTGGTGATCCCAGTGTTTTACTGGCTGATTTATGGACGCAGAACGGCACATGAATAAACCGGGCTGATCGCTGTCGCAACTGATAGTGCGGTCACAACCCGATTTTACCGCTGGGGGCGGAAACCAGGAGCCGAAGAATGGCCGGGGCGAGGATGGCGGTGGAGACGGCAGCGGGCGCCACCCCCACGCTGGCCACCGCCCCGACCAGCAGAACAGCTGCCGGTCCTGCCACCAGCGGCAGGCGGTGGCCCCAGAGGACCTGGACCGCCATCGTCAGGGCAACCACGAAACAGGTCTTCTGCAGGAAAAGGACCTGGACGGCATAGGCGGGGAACTGGAGAATGTCGACGACTCGGCCGATGATCAGGATGCCCGGGAGGGCGATCGCCAGCCATTGCAAGCCACACAGCACCGTCTCTCGCGCGGGGGGGCAGGTCATCCAGGCGGTAGCGAAGATCCATAGAATCCCGAGTAGTGATAATCGGCTCTTAAATTAAACGGGACCGGTGCCGCTGGCGCTTGGCCGCATTGCATCCTCTTTAAATAACCAACCATTGGCCACCAAGCAATGGTTATTCGGCAAGCGAGGAAGATGAGATCAGGCCACGGCAACAACCGTATAGTTTTTGCAATTCCCGCCCTGGCCCACCTCAATTTCATCGTCGCAAACCCTGCCGAGCAGTGCCCGCCCGAGGGGTGACTCCGGGGTGATGACAACGCACTCCGTTTCGCCGTCCCCCACTTTCAATCCCCCCGCATCCGGCCCCACGAACACGCGCATGCACCGGCCATCCTCTGCTTCCAACTTAACCAGGGCGGTCAGGCGGATCGGCGTCTCCTCGTCGAAATGGCGCAGGATCAGAGCGCGGTAGCGCTCCAGTGCCCGGCGGATTTCCGCGGCGCGATTGGCCTGTCCCTGGGCCACGTAGGAGGCTTCGAGGGCGGTGGTGTCGTACTTGTTGTCAGGCAGGCATTCCTCGTGCGTGGCCGCCGCATGGGCTCGCCTGGCCCCTGCCATGAGGGTGGCGAGGTCGGCGGTGAGGGCCTCGATGATGCTTTGCAGGAGATTTTCCTTGGTCATGGGAAACAGTTTCATTACTTCCTTTAGCACCTCCGGACTTGCCACAGGAGGGGCATTACCGCAACGGGTCAAAGAGGTATTCCAGCCCATTGACCTTGATTTCATAGACCACGCCCAGCATCCTGCCCAACTTCCCTTCCGGAAACCCTTGCTGAGCGAACCAGACGACATAAGGTTCGGGCAGGTCGATCAGCCGCATTCCTTCATGCTTGCCGAAGGGCATGCGCATCCCCGCCAGTTCGAGAAGGGCCTTGTGGTCGAAGGGAAGGATGGGTTCCATCGGGTTCTCCGGGAAGAGGGCTTCAAAGTCGCACACTTATACCCGACCCATGCTCTCTTTGCAAGCCTTGTGGAACGCGGCTGGCCATCGACCAGAAGGCCTCGCTATCCTCTCAATGGACTAATCGGTCGGAACACTTCGCTTCGTGTTCGAGAAGCCATCGCTTGCGATCGAGACCGCCGGCATAGCCGGTCAGCTTGCCGTCCGAGGCAATCACCCGATGGCACGGCACGAGGATCGAAACCGGGTTGAGCGCATTGGCCTGCGCCACGGCGCGCACGGCTTTGGGATGGCCAAGCTCGGCGGCCAGCCCCCCATAAGACCGGCTTTCGCCCCACGGAATGGCGATCAGCGTCTGCCAGACCTGTTTCTGGAAATCGGTGCCGATCATTTCGATATCCGCCATCGGCAAGGCTTGCAATTCACCGGCAAAATAGGCTTCGAGCCAGCGGGTGACCGAGGCTGGTGCGGCCCCGCTCTCCCGCCAGTCGATCTTCCTGAAGCGACGGCTCTGGATGGTGTGCAGGCGCTCGTCATTCCCTTCGAAATCAAGATGCACCAGTTTCCCCGCGACGGAGGCGAGGCTCAATTCGCCAATCGGGCTGGCGTGACGGGCAATGTCGATACGAGTCGTCATTTCGATTCTCCTTTTGAACCCCCAAGAGCCGACCACAGGTATTGGGCGGCATACGCCCGCCAAGGTCGCCAACGTTGCGAGAGCTCTTCCAGTGGTTTGGCCTTGTTCGGCCCGCCGCCACGAGCGGAAGCCTTGAGGAGGCCTAGATCGGCCGCCGGAAAGGCATCCGGCGCGCCCAGCCCCCGCAGGGCGAAGTAATCCAGGGTCCACGGCCCGATCCCCTGGATCGCGGCGAGATCGTCGAGAATATACTCGCCGGCGCGATCGTCGTTGCCGCGTCGGGCAAACAGGTCGGCGACACCGGACAGGGTCTGGGCGCGTCGCCTGGTCAGGCCGATCGGCTGTAGATCCTGACCCGCCAGAATCCTGGCCGTGGGGAACAGATGGGTGACATCGCTCCCCTCGGCCAACTCCTCCGGCAACGGTTCGCCATAGGATCCGACCAGGCGCCCCGCCAGCGTGCGCGCCGCCGCCACCGAAACCTGCTGGCCCAGCACCGCCCGAAGGGCGAGTTCGAACGGGTCCCAACAGCCCGGCACCCGCAACCCGGGCCGTTTTGCGATCAACGGACCGAGCAGCGAATCGTCGCCTAACAGGGCGGTAATCCCGCCGATATCGGCATCCAGGTCGAACAGGCGACGCACCCGCCCGCCGATTTCGAGCACCTCGTGGTGGACCGCTCCGCGCAGACTGACCTCAACTCCGCTGCCGTTTTTCGCAAAACGGCAGATCATCAATCCCACGGCATCGCCCAGGCGAAAACCCCGGCAATACAGATCCGGTCCCACCTGTTCAAGCCCCGGAATGGCGCGGGCCCGGAAGAAAGAGAGCAGATAGTTCGCGTCGAAAGGCTGGCGGGCGCTCAGGCGCAAGACGAGATCGTCAGGGCGCGGTGCCAGCGGGTCGATGGCCGCCGCTTCGGCCAAGGCCTTGCCTGAAGCGACCCCGACCGGTCGCACGCCGCGCCGAAAGGCGGTCGGGGCATGGCCGTAAGCGATTTTCATCGCATCGTTGAAACGGCGCAGGCTGCCGAATCCGGCTACCTCGGCGATTTCGGTCATCGGCAGGTTGCTGTCCACGATCAGTTGCCGGGCGCGCAGCAACCGGCGCGCCTTGGCGTGGTCCTGCGGTGTGACGCCGGTATGTTCCTTGAAAAGACGGCGCAGATGGCGCGCCCCGATGCCAAGGTCCGCGGCCAGATCCTCGATGGAACCGGTTTCCAGCGCCCCGGCCTCGATCATGTGCACCGCGCGTCGCACGGTGGCATGGACTCCTTCGGCGGCGGGACTGCCCGGCGCGGCTTCGGGCCGACAACGGAGGCAGGGACGGAAACCGTGTGCCATCGCCGCCTCCGCACTGGGAAAAAAGCGCACATTTTCGCGCTTGGGGGTGACAGCCGGACAAATCGGTCGGCAGAAGATCCCGGTGGTGAGGACCGCGGTATAAAACCGCCCGTCAAACCGCCGATCGCGGACCAGCAGCGCGCTGTAGCAGATATCGTCGTCGAGCTTTTCCATAGACGCATTGTAACAGGAAGGGGACGGGAATACTCGCCAGATTCGGACCTGGGCTTCAGAAGAAACAGGCCCCGAAAGTCAATCTCCACTGTTGGACCTATTCATCGAGACCAAGAGGCCGCCAGCCCTTGGTTTCATCCATCGAAACACCTATTCCAGGGCTTTCCCCTTCATGCCTGCCGAAAATTGTTCCTGCGGCCATGGCGCCATTAAGAAATTCGATTAAAAGTCTTGCCATTACAGGGCAGTAAAGTTATTTTTGGTCCCATGAAGCAGCTCGAAAACAAAATGAAACTGCTGCAATTCACCATCGACGCCATTCCGGACGCGGTCTACTGGATCACGATGGACGGCCACATCTGGAATGCCAATACGGCGGCCTGCGGCATGCTCGGATACAGCCGCGAGGAACTCCTTTCCCTTTCAGTCGACAACATCGATCCCGATTATTCCAGAGAGGACTGCCTGTCCGATCTCGAGGAACTGAAACGAACGGGAATCCTGCACCTGAAAAGGCACCACCGGACAAAGAACGGCCGCATTGTCCCGGTCCACATAACCTCGAACTACCTCGTATACAACGATGTCGAATACATCTGCTGCACCGTGCGCGACATCAGCGAGTTGCAAAGGGCTCAGGCGGAACTGGAGAGAAGAGTCGAGGAGCGGACGGCGGAACTGGCCGAAACCGTTCAAGCACTCCGTTTCAACCAGTTCGCCATCGATCGGGCGGCGGCCCAGGCATTCTGGATGACGGAAGAAGGCAGGTTCTTCTACGTCAATGACGCCGCTTGCGACTCCCTTGGGTATTCCCGTCAAGTGCTTTTGGGTATGTCCGTCCCCGACATCAATCCCACTTGCTCCCCTGAAGAATTCCCTTCGCATTGGAGTGAGGCACGGGAAAAAGGTTTTACTATCTTCGAGACCTTTCACCGCGCGAAAGATGGCCGTGTGTTTCCCGTGGAGATACGAGCCAACCATGTGATCTTTGAAGGCAAGGAGTACACTTGCGCCTTCGTGACAGACATTACCGCGCGCAAACGGTTGGAAGATGCGCTCAGGGCTTCCGAAGCGGAGAAGTCCCTGATCCTGAACAGCACCATGGATTACGTGGTGTATCATGACCCCGGCATGAGGATCGTGTGGGCCAATTGGAAGGCTGCTGAATTGACAAAACTGCCGGTGGAAGAACTGATCGGCAGACATTGCTGGGAGGTGGTTCATCAACGGGATAAACCTTGTGAAGAATGCCCGGTTTTGTTGGCCAGGGACACGGGCGAACCCCAGAAGATGGAGAGGTACAGTCCCAATGGTCTGATTTTGTACATGCGGGCGTATCCGATCCGGAACGAGGACGGCAGGCTGTTGGGTGTTGCCGAGTTCGCGAGTGATATTTCCAAACGAAAACGGGCCGAGGATGCTCTGCAAAAAACCCATGCCGAACTGGAATCGCGGGTCAGGGAAAGGACCGAACAACTGTCCTCCCTGACGGCCGAGCTTTCCCTCGCCGAAGAGAGGGAGCGGCGCCGCATTGCCACCGAACTCCACGATCAGGTGGGGCAGAACCTGATCATGAGCAAGATACGACTTGATTCGCTGTCTCTTGATTTGCCGGCCGGAGATTTCGAGGTTTCACTCGATGACATAAAGAAACAGATTACCCGCGCCCTGGAAGACATCCGGTCCTTGACCGTTCAACTCAGCCCGCCGCTCCTTTACGAGGTAGGCTTCGAAGCCGCCGTGGAATGGCTTGGGGAG
>Ga0214472_10002503_pt1 | contig 19744 bp, 13 predicted proteins | sample RVTome_6_FD_207662 | JGI IMG/M metagenome (GOLD analysis project Ga0214472, IMG submission 207662) | Soil microbial communities from uranium-contaminated site in the Upper Colorado River Basin, Wyoming, United States - RVT140D175 | ecosystem: Environmental > Terrestrial > Soil > Contaminated >...
CGGTTGGATGCTGGTTTGCACGTCGATGAACCGCCGCGCCTGCACCAGCCGGCGGACGTCCTGTTCAACCAGTTCAGGATCGTACGGTCGGCCGATGCGGGTTTGGATCCGCGACTTGATCAACCGGTACTGTGACGGTCGCGCGCCATCGATCCGCACGTCCGAGACCATCGGCGTCTGCGGCTGCTGGGCCGCGACTTGCGAGGGAGAAGTTTGCGCCAGCACCGTGCGAAATGACGTCAAAATGCCAAATGCCAGGGTAATAAAGATCAGCGATGATACAATTGGAGCGAGGATTCGCACCCGGGCTGCTACGTCGCAAACCGTGGAAAATCCCGCAGCGAAAAAGCCCGGCACGGGCGATATCGTACAGCCGGGGGCGCAAGCCCCCGGATCCAGCGCGAGCGAATCGGCGTGAAGCCCCGCAGGGGCGACATCACCACAGTGGGCCGCGGATATCGCCCCTGCAGGGCTTCTCCACGTTTTTGGCGACCGGCGACCGGGGGCTCGCGCCGGCTTTACGCTGTCGTCGCTGCGCGACTGTTGCACTAAACCATCTACGCAATACGGCGAAACCACATCTTCCGGCACAGCTTCCTGCCTGATCACTGCGCGCATCCCGTCCTGGATCACTGATCTGGCCCCCGGCGCACGTCGGCCCGATGGTGTTTGCACCAGGTGTCCGCGTCCGAGATCGGGGCTGCCGCCGTTCATAGAGATACCACCCAACTCTGTGAGCCGGTCTCGTCGAATAGACTTTGGATTTGCAGGTAGAAGAGATTCGCACACGCGCGGAGGGTGCCGATCCGTCCCGCCAGCGCGTCGCCATCGGCCGCCGATTGACGAGTCCAGACCCCGCCCCCACCGCCCGCTGTCCCGATTGGTCGGCTAGAAATACAGAAACCACCGCCCAGTGGCAAGGCGAGTTCGCCCCGCAGGGTCGTCTGGTTTGGGCGTCACGATTGTAGGTGGAAAAACTGCGAGACGTCCTCCTGAGGGACGTTTACGTCCCTTTCGTCCTATTAGGCCCGGCATTTATGCCGGGTTCTCGCGACACAGGGCCGCCTGTGGTTGTGCGCCGGCCGCGGCGGGCGCCGCGGCCGGCGCACAACCACGAATCAATGGGCATCCATGCACCCGGCATCAATGCCGGGCCTAATACCGCCTGACGGCGGCCAACGACCGTAAACGGTCGTGAAATCTTAGCTTTCTGGTCCATTCGGATGAACTACACCAAACTCTACCTACAAATGTGACGCCCACACGGTCCGAGGGGTCCCATTGAGTCCTACATTACGCCGAGGGTTACTTTTTTGTGTCTTTGTGGAGCAATCATCGAACTCTGCTCTATGATGAGGTTCCTCAAATGGGTGGTAGCGCTTACTCGTATTCAGCTAAAATGGACTTGAAAGTCGCTTGGCGACAAGCAATACGTATTGTGTGTCTGGGGTGAGTCGCCAAGCGTCTCTTCTTGGGGCGATCCGCCCCAAAAGCCCAGTCGCTTTTTTTGCGCGCACCAAGTTGCGCGGTGGGTTTGGACCCATGTATCTTTGCTACATAGATGAATCCGGCTTTGTCAACACGTCTTGTGGCATGGGAATTTGAAAAGACCTATCGCCAGTGGCAGCGAAACCACGCGCAATTCGTCAGCCTTCGCGGCGCTTGATCTCCTGCAACTGCGCGGCCTCCGGGAGTCGCTTGTAGTAGGGGTCCAGCGGAAAACAGCCGGAGACGATGCCGTTGCGGGGGGCGGTCGTGCAGTCGCTGAACGTGCGGCAGACGCGTTTGCGGGCCAGCGTGCCGGACAAAAGGCAATCGGCCGGCATTTCTGGATACGACAACACCATCCGGCCCAAGCCGACCGCGTCGATCCAACCCTGGCGCACCACGGCCTGCGCGACGTGGGGCAGGTAATCTTGCAGGTACGAATAGCCGGTGCCGATCATCGGCAGGTCGGGCACCGCCGCGTGACACGCACGTGCGGCGGTGATCTGCCGGCACACGCCCACCAGCGGATCTTCCGGCGGCAGGTAGCCGTCGCTGGGCGGGAAGATGGCCGGCCGCTGCACGTGCGGGCTGTAATACGGGCTGCCGCAAGAAAGATTGACGGCCACCACGCCGTGCGACTTCAGTTCGCGGATCAGGCGGATCGGCTCATCCAGGTCGATCCGCTCCGGCGATTGCGGATCAATGCCAAAGCCGTACTCATATGGCAGCAGGTCGGCATAGGGCATCGGCCGACCGGGCTCGCGTCCCGACTCGTACGGCACGGTATCAAACACGCTCAGCCGCACGCCGACCATCAGGTCCGGCAACTCATCGCGGATGCGGCCAACGATGGTCCGCAGCAGCCGCGTGCGGCCCTCGAAATCGCCGCCGAACGGCCCCGGCCGCGTGCGGGCGCTGAGAAACTCGTGCAGCAGATACCCGTGGCAGGCCTTAACGTCGACGAACTGAAAACCCACGTCGCGGGCCAGCCGGGCGGCGGCGACAAAGCAATCGATGAGCCGCTCCAATTCTGAGTCGCTGAAGACGATCGAACGGTCATCGGGATCGATGCCGAACTTGGCGTCTAACAGCGGATGGCGATAGGCGATCCGCGGCCGAAGCCGGTGATCTTGCTCAGGGCGGCAGAAGCGGCCCGAATGCGTGAGTTGCAGGCCGACCAACAGATCGTCCAGCGTGCCGTGCCGTTGGCGGTGGGCGCGCCGCAGTTCATCTAGCAACTCCGCCAATCCCCGTCGATTGCGCCGGACGGCCAGCGTCTGATGGGGGTTGGCCCGGCCGTCTTCGCGCACGGCCGCCGCTTCGCCTCCCCAGATCAGCTTGGCGCCGGAGACGCCGAAGTGGCGCCAGCGCCTCAATGTGTGTTCCGACGGAGAGCCGTCCGGCGCGGCGTCCCAGCCTTCCATGGGATGGATGCACCAGCGGTTGCCGACCCGGTATCCGCCGACCACCAGCGGCACGGCCAGCGGAGAGCCTTCCGCGGCGGTCAATATCCGCTCGTCGACCGGCAATTCCAGCCCCAGTTCGTCCAGCCGTGCCCGCAGCGCCGCCACGTCTTTCAGTTGCGCGACCTTGGGGAACTTCTTGGCGGCCGGATCGGTCATGCGAAGTTTCAGTTCGTCGTCAAGGGACGCAGCGCGCAGCCTTCCAACACGAATTTCTTCTGCCCCGCCGCCGAGGCGAAATTGACGGTCGCCGTGCGTCGCGCGCCGCTGCCGCCCAAGGCGACGATCTTGCCCAGGCCGTATTCAGGGTGACGGACTGCCATGCCGTGATGAAACGCGTCGGGCGAGACCGGCGCGGACGTACTCACCGGCTGGCCGATCATCTCCGCGGCCGTGGTGATCGCGGCGCCGGCGGTGGCGGCCTCGGCAACGCGACGCTTCGCCCATCCACCCGCCGTGGAAGCTGCTACCGTGGCGGATTGCGTGGGCGCCAGGTCAACTCGTTCCATCTCCTCGCGGGGCATTTCCACCAGAAAAGAACTCGGCACGGGGGTGCCACTGCGGCCGCGGAACTCGCGGCTGTCGGTCAGGCTGAGTTGCAACTCATGGCGGGCGCGGGTGATGCCGACAAACAGCAGCCGGCGCTCTTCCTCCAATTGGTCGCGGTCTTTGAGCGATCGCTCGTGCGGGAGGATGCCCTCTTCCAGGGCCGTGATGTAAACAACCGGAAACTCCAGGCCCTTCGAGGCGTGCAGCGTCATCAACGTCACCCGATCGTCCGCTTCGTCCCAGTCATCGGTCTCGTTCACCAGACAGACTTCTTCCAGAAACCGCTCGAGTTGCCCCTCGTCGGCATTGCGGGCGTCGAACTCGCGGGCGGCGGTCAGCAACTCCTCGATATTGGCCAGTCGATCCTGATCCTCCGAATCGGTCGAGTCGGTCAACGGTTGCCGGTAGCCCGACTCGGTCAAAATGTGTCCCAACACCTCCTCCACGGCGCCGTGGGAGAGCGAAGACAGATGGTCGATGACGGCCACGAATTTCGCCACGGCCACCGGGGCGCGCTTGGGCAGCGAGTCGATCAGCCCGCTTTCGCGCGCCGCCTCCAACAGCGACAGCCCCCGCGCGACCGCATGTTCGCGCAGCCGGTCGATGGTCTTTTTGCCGATGCCGCGCGTGGGCGTGTTGATGATCCGCAGCAACGCCACGTCGTCGCGCGGATTGTTCAACAGCGTGGCGTAGGCCAGCACGTCCTTGATCTCTTTGCGCTGAAAGAACTCGACGCCGTTGACAATCTTGTACGGAAGCCCCTGCTCGCTAAGCGCGTGTTCGAGCATGCGCGACAAGGCGTTGACCCGGTAGAAAACGGCCACGTCACGAGGCCGCCGCCGGCCGGAGCGCACGTCGCCGGCAATCCGCGACGCGATGCCGTCGGCTTCATCGCGGTGCGTGGCATATTTGACCAGCCGCACCGGCGGGCCGTCTTCGTTGTCGGTGAACAGCGCCTTGCGTTTGCGGCGCAGGTTGTGTTCAATCAGCGCGCCGGCCACGTTGAGGATGCGGCCCGTGCTGCGGTAATTCTGTTCCAGGCGGACGACCTTGACGTGGGGATAGTCGTTCTCGAAGTCGAGAATGTTGCTCAGCGTCGCCCCGCGCCAACCGTAGATCGACTGATCGGGATCGCCGGTGACCGACAGATTGGGATGATCCAGCGACAACGCCCGGACGATCGCGTATTGCGCCAGATTCGTGTCCTGGTATTCATCGACCAGGATGTAGCGGTGCCGCTGGTCCAGCGACGCGCGGATCTCCGGGTTTTCCCGCAGCAAGTTGGCCACGTGCATCAGCAGGTCGTCGAAATCGACGGCGCCGCAGGAGAGCAGCTTCGCCTGATAGGCCGGATAGACCGCGGCGACGATGCAGCCCAACGTGCTGCCGAGGCGCGCCTGATAGTCCTCGGCAGAGATCAATTTATTTTTGGCCCAACTGATGCCCCCGGCCACCTGATCGGGCGTGTAATGGGCGGTGTGGATTTTTTGCTCGCCCACCACCAGCCGCAAGGCCTGACGGCTGTCGGCCGTGTCGTAGATCGTGTAGTTCTCCGGCAGTCCGACGTGGCTGGCGAATTGCCTCAGCAGCCTGGCACAGAACCGGTGGAACGTGCTGACCCACACGGCCTCTCCAGGCGCCAGCCGCTCAATCCGGCTCTTCATTTCCTCAGCCGCCTTGTTGGTGAAGGTCAACGCCAGGATTTGGCGGGCGTTGATCCCATGGCGGAGCAGATTGGCGATGCGATGCGTCACCACCCGCGTCTTGCCGCTGCCGGGGCCGGCCAAGATCAACAGCGGCCCGTCCACGTGCAGGACCGCTTCTCGCTGGGCGGGGGTGAGTTCTTCTAGAAGCTCGGTCAACGGCCAACCCTTGAGCAGCCCGGTGATGAAAGCCAGACCCGTCACGACCCGGCCTGTGTCCATTTGCAGACGTGTCACTCCCCCTTCGCCTCGTGTTCCAACTCCGCGTACTTCCGCGCCAACTGCTCGACGGCGTCGTCGTGGCGGTCGACGTGGAGCTCGAACCAGTAGCCTTCCACCCCCGGCTTAGCCAAACGGATGCCGGCGGCCAGGCGTCCGCGGTGATCGCCGCCCGCGCCGTCGCCGGCCACTAGCGCGGCCATCAGGCGGTCGGCCAGCGTGCCGTTGGTTTCTTCGTACGCGGCGGCCATGGCCGTGATCACGGCCCGTCCGGCGAGTGTGTTGCCCTGGCAACTGTAATATCGGCCGCTCATCGCGCCCCACCATCGACTGTCGCCGCCGGCTTCTTGCGGATTGTGATTGGCCACGCGGCCATGGACGTCGATGATGGCCAACTGCCTCTGCCCGCGGCGTGGGTCGTCGCGCAGCAACTCGGCCAGCACGTCTTCGGGCGATTTGCCCGCGGCCAGCATGTCCAGCGCCGGCTCGCCCCAATCGGGATGGTGCCAGTGCTGCGTGCAGAACGCCCCCACTCCGGCGCGCACGTACGGCACCACTTTTCCGACCGCCGGATACTTGCTGGCCACCGCCGCACCGCAAACCCCCGTTTCCGGATCGGCCGCCACGATGGAAAAGGTGCGGGAGACGCCGTGGCGGGGGAGTAAGGAAATCGCCCCCCTTTCGTCGTATTGACGCTGGGCGCGGGCCGTGTTTATGGCGTTGCCTTGAATTTCCCCGGCGATTGGACTCTGTCCAAATCCGGCAGCCAATACGAACAATGTGCAAACCGCCAACGTCAATCGATTCTCTGAGAAACTCATCGCTAACTGGCCTTGTTTGCCGCGCGGCGAAACGACGAGTTCAGCGGCGTTTGCGAACCCTGCGCTTGACCGCTTCCCAAGAAACGCCCGCCGCCGGGTTGTTCATCAAATTCGCTTTACGCCTAGCCAATTCTTCTTTTTGCCACTCGTGAATGGGAACCTCATCAGGCGTGCCCGCTAGCTCGTCCCATAAATCCTCCACGAGCTGGAGCTTCACTGCCGGGCTGAGACCGAATAGGGTGATGGCAATTGGATCCATCATCAAACACTGAGTCGGTTTTTCGCCACGGCAAGTACACGGCTTTGATCATCACTTACCGGACTTGTCATGTCAACTGATCCTGTTGTTTCAACTAGGAATCCGATATGCGTAAATTCGAATTCACACTGATCCTCAAAGGATCGCATGAATCGAGCGCGGATATTGCGGACGAGCTATTCACCGCGGGCTGCGACGAGGGGACGCCCGGAACGTGCGACGGCGTCTTTGTCCATCGACTTCCATCGGCGACATCGGCTATCTCTGCGTGGTCCGCTCCGAGCTACAGCGCGGAGCGGACGCCGCCGCGCTTGCCGGCGCAGGGGCGTTGGTCGATTCGAACGGAGACTATGCGCCCATGGACGCGCAAGCTGTGGCAGTTCAGTATGCGCAATTCAACACCGCCGGCGGTTCGCAACCTGACGGAACCGGGGGAAACACGGCATTTTCGCTGCAGTTGGTGCGCTGAGCGCCGAAGTGTCGGGCCTTCGCCCCAGCATGTGAGCATGGGCGATCGCCCGCAGATTGAGCATGGGCGAGCCCCCGCGAATCGTCTCGTCTGGTTGGCTCCGCCGGCCGAAGAAGTGGCGGTTGCGCCAGCGGGACGGCCTTGGAATCGCGTTGCCTTCAGGTCAATTCGTCGGCGCGGCTACTTGAGCGGCCGGGCGCCTGAGCCGCACGATAACATAAGGCTGCTCCGTGAGAAAATCCGGGTGGATGGTCCCGTTGCCGACGTTGTCGGTGGCTTCGATGAAGTACATCAAATCCCACTCGGGATTGATCTCCGCGGCCGGCAGCCGGCCCTCATACCAGTCATCGCCCGCCGCTGTCATGGGAAGCGTGTGGTAGTCAAAAAACTGATTGACGCCGCGGTATCGCAGCCGGACCTGCCCGACACCCGATGCGTCGGCAACGCGGGCGCGCACCAACAGCGGTTTGCCTGCATCGTGCCGATCGGCCGGTTGATGTTCGACGCGTGGCGGGTCGCGGTCGTCCGTGACGCGCAGCGTCAGGTCGGGAGAATCCTCCGCTGGAAAAACGGCGCTCCGGCCCGAAGCGTCCGAGGCCTCGATCACGTACGTATTCAACTCACCCAGCCGGTCGGCGGCGATGCGGCAGAAATAGCAAAACGGCCGCGTTTGCTTCATCGAAATCGTTTGCTCGCGGCCGTCGGGAGACCGCAGACGCAGGTTGGCTTCGGCGATTGATTCTGCTGAAACGATAGTTGCTCGTATCTCCACGTCCGCTCCGCGCTTGGCGCGCCGGACCGGCGCGTGCGCGATGTCCATCGCCGCTCCGGCCGTGCCGGGTTGAAGGTCCGTTCTCAATTGCCTTAGGTCAACCAATTCCTTCTCCAGCGACACCAGCTCGTCTCGCCAATGCCCCGACAAACCGGCACTGGGGCGGCCCATCATCAATTCGTCGTGATAAAAGTCGCCGGCGGCCGCGACCAGTTGGCGCCACGCGGCCACGGCACGCTCATCGTTATCAATGGCATCGTCCAACGAGTTCAAATCGTGCGACTCTTCATACATAGCCCACCCGAGCGCCGCGCGTACGCGCCAAGAATGGTATTCGGCCAGGTGGGCGAGGATCCGCAAGTCCGTCACCGTCGAATCAAACTCCTTATTCCGACGCGGGCCAATCCGTGCTTCCGCTTGCACAACCCTGTCGAGCACGTCCTGCGACGCCGCGGCCAGCCAGTCGGCCGACGCCAACGGATGGACCTTGGCAGACACTTCGCCCGAGATGCGATTTCGCGCCGCGTCGCGGATGCTCAAAAACAGTTCCGTGTCGCTGGGCAGCGCGTGGGCGTAATCCTCCAGGTCTTCCTGCCGCTGCTTTTCCACCCAGCCTCGAGTCGTGGGAAAATGGTTGTAGGGATAACTAAAGGCAACCAGATAAGGCAGGATCTGGCTGGCGCGGTGCAGGGCCTGTTCGAGTTCCGCGCCGGTCTGTGAGCCGAATCGCCGCTGAAATTCGTGCTTCCAAACGTCCGGCGGCGTGTCCGGATTATACGAAACCCGGCCAAACACCTGGAAAAAATGCCAATAGCGCTCGAATTCCCAGCGGTAATATCGGTGTTGCGCACCCAACAGTTCATAAGGCTGCAAGTCATGGGGATGGTCCTGCATCTTGGTGGCCAGCGGCTCATTGACTTCAAATCCCTGACCGTCATAAAGGTGCGTGCTGGCGGCAAAACGGCGGACGTACTCCGGATCGCCCCACAACAGAACGCGCGACGTGCCCCCGTTCCACAAACGCCAATGAAAATCGTATCGCTTGGGGTACCGCAATAGATCGGCGTATCCGTGGCGTCGATCGTGTTGGTTTTGGGGATGCACGTGCAGCGGGTGGAACGGAAGCCCCATCTGTTCCATCCAGTACTTGGTCGTGATCCGCAGATTCAGTTTTTGGGCCACCGCCTCGTCAATCAACTCGTCGGGAAACCCCTTCGCGCGGGCGTCAAACCGCATGCCAGGCCGGGCGGAGTTGACGATGCGGAAGATATCGGACCAGAATTCTTTCATCTCTTCGCGCCGCAGCCCGGACTCCCAGTGCATGCGGAATTGAACCGAATCGATTTCGGGAAACCGCTGCAGGAATTCGGCCAGCGCCGCTTTCGTATACGGGACCAGGTTGTCCGCGGTCACACCCCAGACCAGTCCTGGCGTCCTGCGGTTGGCGAACTCTCGTGGTCCCTGGACGCCGCCGCGATAGATGTGGTCCCAGATGCCGACCGTGAATTCCAGTCCTCGCTGGTGACACAGGTCGATCATGCGGCGCAGACTTTCGGTGTAGCGCTGCTGCTGCTGTGGGCTGAAATCCTCGACGCGCACGTCCGGGAACTGATCCGAATTAAAGAAATAAGGATACGGCGGCGCGAAGTATCCCCAGTTTTCATAACCGAAGATCAACACAAACCGGTTGAACCGATTGCGCGCCAGCAGATCGAAATAGGCGGCCCAATGCTCTTCGTCAAAAAACCGGCTTTCGAACTGCGCCCGCTGCATCGTGTAAACGGACACCGCCCGATCCGCCACAAAGGGCGTCTCCCGAACGTCTGGCACTGAAGCGAAGGGATCCCCGGTCCCCTCCGCCCAGGATATCCGCTCGGCAATATCCAACAGCGCGTACATCACTCCGCGGTCATCGCCACCCAGGACCAATACCGTGGGCGTGTCATCCTGCCGGACGTGCTGGACAAGCAGAGACTCGTTTCCCACGGGCAGCGCGACTTTATGTTTTCTCGCCAACTCCACCGCCGTGCCGGGCTCGGTTGACACCCCTACGATGAAACGAGCCGCTCCCCGGGCATGTTCAATCGAAGGCGTTCGTGTGACGGTGAATCCGCGCGCTTCCAGTTGCCCGCCGACGCGCGCCAGCGCGTAGGCCACGGGCCGCGACGGCTCAGCGGGAGCGATGATCGAGACCGGCGCATCCGCCAGGGCGCAAACCACTATTGAAAGAGAAATTGATACGGCACCGGAAAACGCGACGCACAGTTGTCGGAAAGACATCGTGCCACCTCCCGTGAAATGCTATTTGGCCGCCCAATCCACCATTATTTATTCGTGCCGTACGAATTTTTGCGCGCGGCGGCCGTTAATGTCGCCAGCGTAGATGTTCCCCTGTGAATCAATCGCCATGGCATGGACCCAATTCAACTCGCCCGGCTTCTCCTGGCCGTCGGCGCCTTTGGGCACCGTCCAGAGTTGCAGCAGACGGCCGTCAGCGGCAAACTTTGCGAAGAGTTGATCTTTGGGAGGCACGCCGAGCATGGCGTCCCCCTCCCCCAGCGGCATGGCCGAAGAGCCGCAAACCCAGATCTCATCCTGCTGGGTCACGGCGAATCCCCACGGAACGATGGAGTTGGACCACGTGTCCAGGTGTTTGCCGTGGCGATCAAAAACCTGCACGCGGGCATTGCTGCGGTCCGCCACGTAAATGCCGCCCTTCGAGTCCAGCGCGATCGCATGCGGCGTTTCGAATTCGCCCGGGCCATTGCCCGCCTTCCCCCAACTGTTCAAAAACTTGCCGTGCTGGTCGAAGTGCACAACGCGGTGGTTTCCATACCCGTCGGATACGAAAAAGTCTCCGTCCGGGGTGATGGCCACGTCGGTGGGCATGTTAAAATGGTGTTCATCGTCACCGGCTTCTCCGCGCGTTCCCAGTTCCAACAGCACCTGGCCCGTGGGACTGAAACGAATGACCGTGTGGTTTGCAACGTCCGTGACCCAGACGCCGCCGGCCGGGCCGATCTTGATGTGGTGCGCCTTGGCGATCACGTCCTGTCCGAAGCCTCGCAGGAACCGGCCGTCGGCACCGTAGACCTGGATGGGCGGTTCGGCGCGCGTGAACACCCAAACGCGGTCATCCCGATCGACGGCGATTCCGGAAACGGCGTCCCACTCAACCCCCGCGGGACGCTGCGGCCAGGCGGGATCGACTTCGTACCAGACGACCGGGCCGCGCGCCGCCGAGATGTTTTTTTCCGCGGAAACAGCTTCGCGCGTCACCATGAGCGCGGCCAGCAAAAACATCCAGAACATGAAGGGGCGTTTTTCAAGTACTCCAGTTCGATTTGACATGGCAAGGCTCCCGTTTGAATCGTGCTGCGGAAAAGCAATTCACAGGATAGCCGCTGACATCCGGTCCGCAACATCTTATCCTGCAAAATTACTGCCCCGCGCTCCCAATGCGCAAAAAAACTCCTAGCATGTGGTCAGGCTCCGCGTCATCGATTACCATTGCGTCCTGCGGGTTTCAACGGGCAGCCGGACCGCTTTCGCCAAGGCAAAAGGAAGCTGAGATGACACGTTATGTTGACGCCGGCGGCCTGCGGGTGGCCGAATGCCTGGTTTCGCTTATCCGGGACGAATGCACCCCGGGCACCGCGGTCGAGCCCCGCGCGTTCTGGGATTCTTTGGGGAACATTGTCCGGGATCTGGGACCCCAGAATAAGCGACTCCTCGAGCGCCGTGACGATTTGCAACAACGGATCGACCAGTGGTACGCCGCGCATCCGGAACGCCCGGTGGATACCGCCGCGATGAGATCATTTCTCGAGGAAATCGGTTATCTCGCGCCGGAAGGTGACGATTTTCAAACCTCGACAGAAAACGTCGATCCGGAGATCGCCGTAGTTGCCGGACCACAGCTCGTGGTGCCGGTCAACAATGCCCGGTACGCGCTGAACGCCGCCAATGCCCGTTGGGGAAGCCTTTATGATGCACTGTATGGAACGGACGTGATTCCACGCGACCCGACGCAGCGCAGTTCCGGGTACGACCCCCGCCGCGGCGAAAAGGTGATCGCCGAAACCGCCACCTTGCTCGACGCGCGTTTCCCGCTGTCAGCGGGCAGCCATGCCGACGCCGTGCAATTTGAAGTCATCGACGACGGCCCACAAAGACAGCTTGCCGTGCGGCTGCGCGGAGGTGAGGACGTCCGTCTCAAACTGCCGGCGCAATTCGCGGGGTATCAACAGGCCGCCGGCCGTTTGAGTGCCGTGCTTTTGAGGCGCCATGGGCTGCACGTGGAAATCCAGATCGACCGGGAGCATCCCATCGGCAAGGACCACGCCGCGGGAATCAAGGACGTGCAGTTGGAAGCGGCCCTCACGACGATCATGGATTGTGAAGATTCCGTGGCGGCGGTTAGCGCCGAGGACAAAGCGCTGGTCTATCGAAACTGGCTGGGGGTCATGCAGGGCACGTTGCGGGCCACGTTCGACAAGGGAGGTCAACGGATCACACGCCAGCTCAATCCGGATCGCACTTACTTTTCACCAGACGGAACATCGTTCTCCCTCCCCGGACGCAGCTTGATGCTGGTCCGAAACGTGGGTCTGCACATGTACACCGACGCCGTGACCACCGCTGACGGCAGACCGATTCCCGAGGGCTTCCTGGACGCGATGGTCACGGCGTTGGCCGCCGTGCACGACCTGAATGGGAATGGCAGTGTTCGCAATAGCCGCGCCGGGAGCATCTATATCGTCAAACCGAAATTGCACGGCCCAGACGAGATTGCGGCAACGGTCGAGTTGTTCGGCCGCGTCGAGCAGGCTCTCAACTTACCCGTCCGCACGCTGAAAATCGGCATCATGGACGAGGAACGCCGCACCACGCTCAATCTGAAGCAGTGTATACGCCAGGCGCGCGACCGCGTGGTCTTCATCAACACGGGATTTCTCGACCGCACCGGCGATGAGATCCATACGAGCATGCAGGCCGGGGCGATGCTGCCCAAAACGGAGATCAAACAGACGCCGTGGATGCTCGCTTACGAGGATCGCAACGTCGACATCGGGATTGAAACCGGCCTGCCGGGCCGCGCGCAAATCGGCAAGGGCATGTGGACCATGCCTGACAAGATGCGCGACATGGTCGACACGAAAGTGGCCCATCCGCGCGCCGGCGCGAGCACCGCCTGGGTCCCTTCGCCGACTGCCGCCACGCTGCACGCCTTGCACTATCTCGAAGTCGACGTCGCCAGTCGGCAAAATGAGTTGAAGACTCGCCGGCCGGCCAGCTTCGACGACCTGCTCACGCCGCCACTGCTGTTGGATCGCAAGCTCACGTCCGACGAAATTCAACGGGAACTGGATAACAACATACAAGGAATTCTCGGCTATGTTATCCGCTGGGTCGAGCAGGGGATCGGATGCTCGAAAGTGCCCGATATCAACGACGTCGGCCTGATGGAAGACCGGGCCACGCTCCGTATTTCCAGCCAGCATATTGCCAACTGGTTGCATCACGGCGTCACTGGCGAGGAACAAGTTCAGTCCACGTTCCGTAAAATGGCGGCAGTCGTCGACCGTCAAAACGAAAACGATCCACATTACTGTCCTATGAGCACCAATCTTGACGGCAGCATTGGATTTCAAGCCGCACTCGATCTGGTTTTTCAGGGGCTGCGTGAGCCGAATGGCTACACGGAACGCATGCTCTCTACTCGCCGCCGTCAGGCCATATAAGTGCAGTGACCGCCCTCCGCGACACACAAGCCACCGCCGCCGACTCGCCGGTGCTTCACGCCGCGAGCGTCAACGATCAGGGATGAACGGGCGCCGGCCGACCGCCAGTTTCTCCTTGAGCGCATGCGCCGGGGAGTGAGATATTAGGATTCAACGCTCCGTTGCGCGTTCTGTCGCGATCGCGCCCAGCGGCACGAAGCCCTGGCCTGCTTGTGCTCGATCGGCAGGGCAGTCGGCGCAGCCGCCACAGGCGCGTGTCCGTCGGGAAAACCAGACACGTTGGAATTTGCGCAGCAGATAGCCGCACGCGCAGAGCACGACGGCGACGGCGGCGATGTCTTGCCAATCGAGAGCCATTGCGTGTCACCCCATCAATCGCATGCCGACTTGATATGTCACCAACGCGCCCAAGTAAGCCAGGCCGGTCATGTAGGTGAACGTGAACACCGGCCACGCCCAACTGTTGGTCTCGCGCTTGATGACGGCCAGCGTGGCGGCGCACTGAGCGCACAGCGCGAAGAACACCATGATCGACAGCGCCACCGGGATATTATAGACCGGCCGGCCGGTGTCGTCCCAGGTGGCCGCCTTCAGCCGCTCGCGCAGGTTGCCCTGGCCCTGCTCATCGCCGACGTCGACTTCGCCCAGGTTGTAGATCACCCCCAACACGCTCATTACGACTTCACGCGCGGGAAACGAGGCGATCGCCGCGCAGCCGATTCGCCAGTCCCAGCCCAGCGGACGGACCGCTGGCTCGATGGACCGCCCCGCGCGGCCCAAGAAGCTTTGCTTTTGATACTCGCTGGCGATGCGGTTTTCGACGTCCGCAAGCTCCGCCTCGTACGCCTCGCGTTGCGAAGGAGACACATCCGAGTCATCCAATCGCGATTCGAGCCGTTCCCGCTGGGCGATGAAGGGCGCCTCGACCGCGGCTTCATTGCGGGGGTAATAGGCGGCCGCCCAGACGACGATCGAGACGGCGAAGATCAACGTGCCGGCGCGGCGCAGAAACGCCCAGCCGCGGTCCAGCATGCGGTGCAGCACCATGCGAATCGACGGCCATTTGTAGCCGGGCAACTCCATCACGAACGGCGGCGTGCCCCCACGCAACAACGTCTTTTTCAGCACCAAGGCCACCAGCACGGCCGTGACCACGCCCAACAGGTACATGGCGAACATCGTCAGACCCCGCAAGCCCAGCAGTCCGAAGAAATACGACCGGTCGGGGATGAACGCCGCGATCAGAATGACGTACACCGGCAAACGCGCGCTGCAGCTCATCAGCGGCGCCACCAAAATCGTCGTCAGCCGGTCGCGCCGGTTCTCGATCACGCGGGTGGCCATGATGCCCGGCACGGCGCAGGCGAAGCTGGACAACAGCGGAATGAAGGACTTGCCGCTCAAGCCGACGCGTGACATCAGGCGATCCATCAGAAAGGCGGCGCGGGCCATGTAGCCGCAGTCTTCCAGAATGGCGATGAAGCAGAACAAGATCAGAATCTGCGGCAGAAAGATAACCACGGCGCCGACTCCGGCGATGACGCCGTCGACGAGAAGCGAGCGCAGCGCGCCGGCCGGCAGCGCTCCCTCGACCCAGCCGCCCAGCGCGCCCACGCCTTCGTCGATCCAGGTCATCGGCCAATCGGCGGCCCAGAAGATGAGCGAAAACACGGCCAACATCATCACGGCAAACGCCAGCGTTCCGGAAAACCAGTGTGTGAGCACACGGTCCAGCCGATCGGAAAACGTCGCCGAACGATCGGCCGTGCGGCGGATCGTCCCGTCAACCACCTGAGAGACCCAGCCGTAGCGCGAGACGGCTTCGACCGCCGGCACCGCGCAGCCGGCCTGTTCGAGCCGGCCGCGGGCATCGTGCAGGCGTGCGGATAAGTCGCCCGCGCCATTGGCGAGCACGAGGTCTTCCAGATAGCCGCCGGTGTCCAACAACAGCCGTTCGACCAGATAGCGCGGCAGCGCCCCGCCATTTTGACGACGTGCCGCCAGCGCCGCTTCCAGTTGATCGACCTCGCGGCGAAATTCGACGGGGAAAGGACTGGGCGGCGGCGCGACTCGTGTGTCGATGGCCGCCGCCACGGCCGCTTTCAATTCCGCTACGCCGCGACGCCGGCTGGCGACCAATGGCACGACCGGCGCGCCAAGCTGCCGGCTCAACCGCTGGACATCGACCACGACCCCGTGCGAACCGGCGACATCGACCATGTTCAACGCGATGACAGTCGGCAATCCCAGTTCGAGCACCTGGCTGACCAGGTACAGATTTCGCTCCAGGTTACTGGCGTCGACGATGCACACGACCACGTCCGGCGGCGGCACGTCGTCGCGCCGTCCCAACAGCACGTCCACGGCGACCATTTCATCCGGCGACCGCGGCGCCAGGCTGTACGTGCCTGGCAAGTCCACCAGTGAAAGCGTTTGGCCCTCGTGCGACATGCGGCCGAGTTTTTTTTCGACCGTCACGCCGGGGAAGTTGCCCACGCGTTGCCGCAGTCCGGCCAGCGCGTTGAACAACGTCGACTTGCCCGTGTTAGGGTTGCCGATCAGCACGACAGTCGGCGTCTTCGTAGTAGTGGACACGGCGAGGGCACATCTGGAAAACGGAGGGAGGGACGACTACGACGCGACGTTTGGGTCGACAATTTCGACGCGTGCGGCTTCGCCTCGGCGGACGCTGAGCCGATAGCCACGGACTTCAAATTCCAGCGGATCGCCCAGCGGAGCGGCGCCCAGCATGGTGACTTCGACTCCAGGCGTGAGGCCCATTTCCAGCAGCCTCACGCTGATCTCGTCACTGCCGCCGACATTTTTCACGCGTGCCGTCCGTCCGATCGACAGGTCGGCCAGAGTGCTCACGCCGATTTCCCCGTGCGAACCAGCACGCTTGTCAATTCGTCGGCGCGAAAACAGAGCCGCTGCCGGCCCAGCCGGATAATACAGGGAGAGCCGGGTTTGACCATTTCGACCGGCGAACCGCTGCGCAAACCCAACTCCGACAGCCGCTGCACGTGATCGCGATCGCCCTGCACGTGTTCAACATGCGCGGCCTGTCCGGCGGTCATGAGCCCCAGTGGCATCAATTGGTCAATGATTGCGTTTGACATGCGGGATTCTGGGCAATGGGTGTGGATTGGACGGTCAACCCGGAAATGCTGTTATTGAGACTCAATCTCATCTTGCGTCATTCTATGATGATCGGTCCGGCAATGCAATGTCCTGAATTAGAGATTTATTAGATCGATTGTTGGCTGATGGTGACGCGGCTGGTTTCGATCCTTGGCGATGCCGCCAACTTGAGGCCCCCATGTGCAAAATCCGGCTTGGCGCTCGCCGTTCCATGCTAATATGGCCGCCACAACCACGCGGTTGGGATGCCAGAAAATGCACCCTATCGGTCCATCACATGGAAAACAAAGCGAAACAGATCGAAATGGCGTACCAGTTGGCCGGCGATCGATACGCCACCCTGGGCGTCAATCCAGATGTGGCGATCGAGCGGTTGGCCGAGATCTCCCTCTCTTTGCACTGCTGGCAGGGGGACGACGTAGGGGGGTTTGAGAACACCGCTCAGGCGATCGGCGGCGGCCTGGCCGTCACCGGCAACTATCCGGGCAAAGCCCGCACGCCGGATGAGTTGAGATCCGATTTACAAATGGCCTACGCGTTGATTCCCGGCCGCCATCGATTGAACCTGCACGCCAGCTACGGCGAATTCAACGGCCGGGTCGATCGCGACGAAATTCGCCCGGAACATTTCCAAGGCTGGATCGATTGGGCGCGGGAGCAACGCCTTCGGCTCGATTTCAATCCCACGTTCTTCACTCACGAGAAAGCAAATGACGGTTTCACGCTGGCACATGCCGACACGGCAATGCGGCAATTCTGGATCGACCACGGGATTGCTTGCCGGCAAATCGGCGCCGCGATGGGCGCCGCCCAAGGCGATCCGTGCATTACGAACGTCTGGATTCCCGACGGCTATAAAGACACACCGGCCAGCCGTCTTGCTCCGCGCGAGCGCCTGGCCGCGTCGCTGGATGCGATCTTTGCCGAAGAGATCGACCCGCGATGGAACCTGGACGCCGTCGAGTGCAAGCTGTTCGGCCTGGGTTCGGAGAGCTACGTGGTCGGTTCCCACGAGTTTTACCTGGGATACGCGATCACTCGCGGCAAACTGCTTTGCTTGGACACAGGCCATTTTCATCCCACCGAAGTGATCTCCGACAAAATCTCGTCGGTCTTGATGTATTTGCCCCAGATGCTGCTGCACGTCAGCCGGGGCGTGCGCTGGGACAGCGACCACGTGGTGACGCTCTCCGACGAACTGCAAGCCATCGCCCTGGAGATCGTCCGCGGCGATTACCTGAAGCGTGTACACATTGGACTGGATTTCTTCGACGCCAGCATCAATCGCGTGGCCGCCTGGGTGATTGGCGCCCGCAGCACGCTCAAAGCGTTGTTGGCGGCGTTGCTGGAACCCACCGACCGGCTTGAACAACTGGAGCGGAACGGCGACTTCACCGGACGGTTGGCGTTGATGGAAGAGCTGAAATCCCTGCCCGCGGGCGCGGTTTGGGATGACTATTGCCTGAAATCGGGCGTGCCGGTGGGGGCCGACTGGCTGCACGAAGTGCGCCGCTACGAAAAGGACGTGCTTGAGGCGCGATCCAACGCGTCGACGGCGGTTTAGCGCACAGGAACAATCTGCGTCATCTGCGAAATCTGTGGATGTTCAACTGCTGCTAGCGGTGCAACGACTGTCCGGGCCGGCGCGTGATGATGTCCTGTGGTGGCGCCGTGTCCGCCGGCAGCGTCAATTGCATGCCGGGGCTGACAAAATCGATGTCGTCCCCCAGCCGGTCGCGGTTCAACTCATAAATTTCCGCCCAACGGGCCGCGCGGCCCAATCGCTCGCGGGCGATGTTGAACAGCGTGTCGCCCTCCTGCACTTCGTACACTCGTCCGCCCCGCGCCGCCGAACCGCCCGTGCTGACCGTATAGCCGCGGGCCTGTGGGGATGACCGGCGCCGTTTGGGACACAAGTCGGGGTACGACTCCTCAAGCTTCGCCAACGGCGGCACATCCAGCGAGTCGCCGACGTGCAAGTCGTCGGCCGCCGGATAGCGGTGACGATTGTGTTCAAACAACGCCTTAAAATACTTCCCCGTTCCGTAGACCGACGCCGAGATTGCCCAGTAGTTGTCATTGGGACCGACGACGTACGTGCCGGGCGCGATGCTGGCGGCCGGGTCCACCGGATCGTACGCGGCGTCGGGCGAGGGCTGCTGGGACGTTTGCTGGTATTGCTGCTGATACTGGGGGTATTGCGGCTGCTGTGACTGTGTGTGTTGGACGACCGCCAGATCCTGATTTGTTCCGGCGGAGTCGTTCGCGGCAAGTTGATTCTGCTGTGCGTTTGCGGGTATTTGAATTGGATTCGGCGGCGACTGAACGGTAGTTCCAGTTCCCGCGTCATATCGCCCGCGACGGGTACCGTTCACTGACGCGTCGGCCGGCAGTTCGGCGGCCGTCAGCGTGGCGGGCGGTGCGACGTTGAGTCGCAGCGGGTTGAGCGAGGTCGCCCGATCTGCCGGCGTTTCGGCCTGACTGTTCGATCTGGGCGCCACGCGATTGTCGCCGGCATGCGCCCAAGGATCAGCGTTCGGAGGCAACAGCGCCGCGGCCGCAGGATTACTGTCTCCGCGCATGGGGAAGGGATCTTCTTCGGCGCTGGTTTGCGCGAGTGGATCATCCTGTTCAGTCGGCAACAAATCCGCGGCGCGACCGGATTCGGAGTATCGCCCCGGGTATCGGCTGCTAGGCGAACGTGGGGCGTTCCCCGTAGATTCAGCGGCGTTCGCGGCGCTGGAATCGATTTCGCCCGCCGCGTCGGCGCCTCGCCACTGATAACGACCCGCGGCGCCGCCGCCGGCTTCCTCGATCGCGTGGGGTGGGGATGCGTTGTTCTTTTCTTCCGTAAGGTAGCGCGGCTGCGCTGGGCCGCTGGCCAGCCGAGGGTTTGGCTGTGGCTTGTGGGCAACATGCTGCTGGTCGTCGCCGGCCGCCAATGCGCGCTCATCGCCGCCAGTGAATTTCATCGCGACGACGATCGCGAAAACGACCAACAACGCTGCAATGGCAATCACGCCGATTTTCTTTTCTTTTGCCATGATACGGGCCTCCTCCTTGAGGCGATGGGATTGGTAGCAGGTTTTCGGTCGCGCCGGTCGTTCCGCGGCCGG
>Ga0214472_10002504_pt1 | contig 19739 bp, 34 predicted proteins | sample RVTome_6_FD_207662 | JGI IMG/M metagenome (GOLD analysis project Ga0214472, IMG submission 207662) | Soil microbial communities from uranium-contaminated site in the Upper Colorado River Basin, Wyoming, United States - RVT140D175 | ecosystem: Environmental > Terrestrial > Soil > Contaminated >...
AGGATATAATACCAGAGACCAAAGCAAAATTGGATATGTCATTGTTTGATAAAAGAACTAATCTATATATGTTCTTTATATATAAGTGTGTTTTGCATCTATCAGATAACGGCGAATTGATATTTCTAACACCAAGGTCATTTTTACAGGCCACTTGCTGCATAAAACTGAATAAGTTTATATATGATACAGGATCAATGAATATTATCATTGATTACGGCGATTCTGTTATATTCAAAAATGCAAATCCAAATGTCATTATATGGAGATATCAAAAAGGTTTGTTTGATAGAAAATCTGTATATAATAGCAAAGAACGAGTATTTTCGTTTAACAAAGGACACTTGTGCTTTACAGAAAATGCGAATGTTATTCGTTTTGGTGATCTGTTTTATGTAAAGGTTGGTGGGGTAAGCGGTAAGGATGATATATATACCCATGATTCCGGTAACATAGATTTTGTTTGTTCATATACAAACAAAACAGGCGAAACAAAAAAGATGATATACAACAAAGTGACAGATCATCTTATACAGCATAAGGATATCTTGTTACAAAGGAAAATTAAAGAGTTTGATGAGAACAACTGGTTTGAGTGGGGCAGGAAATGTTATGAGTCATCGGATCATAGAATATATGTCAATTCGAAAACCAGAGAAGACAAACCTTTCTTTACTCATGAAAGCAATTATTACGATGGTTCTGTATTGGGTATATTTCCAAAATTTGATTGTGATAGCAAAGACATACAGAATATATGCGATATGCTAAACAATGTTGATTGGGATGTAATAGGTTTCAAATGTGGCGGGAGATTCATTTTCTCACAAAAAGCATTGAGCAATGCTATACTACCAAATACTTTTGAGAGTTTTCTGAGAAGACCGACCATCAAAAACATGAATAATAAAACTTTAGTATGAAACTATATAATAACGATTGTTTAGAGATACTTCCTGCATTAGAAACTAATTCTGTTGATCTATTATTAGTTGATCTTCCTTACGGGACAACTAATAATAAATGGGACTGTCCGCTCCCTTTAGATGTCCTTTGGGATCAGTATAACAGAATAGTAAAAGAGAATGGGGCTATGGTATTTACCGCACAGGCACCATTCTCAGCTATTCTTGCTGCATCTAACATCAAAAATTTCAAATATGAATGGATATGGCATAAGAATAAATCAACAGGGCATCTTAATGCAAAGAAGATGCCTATGAAAGGGCATGAGAACATTCTGGTATTCTACAGAAAACCACCAACTTACAATCCTCAGATGACAACAGGTCATGAACCAAGAAACTCAGCATTCACAAGCTATACCGGCAGGAATTATACATGTGCAAACCCCAATCCGGATAACGGAGGGCAGGAAAGCAGATACCCTCGTTCAGTTTTAGAGATTCCTGTTATAAACAATGGCAGAGATACAAAGATACACCCTACTCAGAAGCCTGTTGAGCTGATGCAATATTTTATACAAACATATTCAAATGCTGGTGATGTCGTATTAGATAATGCCATGGGTTCTGGAACAACAGGAGTAGCATGTAAGATATTAGGACGAAGGTTTATAGGTATAGAGATTGAGAATGACTATTTTGATCATGCAAAGAGATGGATTTCTGAAACAGAACCAGGATGTGAGTACAGATATCAACCACAAACAAGTTATGGATATCTTAAATCTAAGGATAAATAAGAAAAAACATTCATAGTATGCTGACAAACAGGATCATTAAAGGTATTATATGGTCATACTATGATTTCGTCTATATATGAAATCTAATAATCTTATCTACAATCAAAAGGAGTGATTAACATGTTTTTACAATCAACATTTTATTCAAGAGGCTATTGTAGGGATTGCGAGACGGCCAGGAAGATAGAAAGAAAGGGTATGAATCATCTGGTGCATATTATACTTACAGTGATATCTTCGGGGCTTTATGCGATCATCTATGCATCCTATGCAATAGGATGGTACTGTATAATCAAACACAGGTCAGTATTCTGGTCTTGTGTGCATTGCGGCGGCAATAATGTGGTAAATGATAAGGATAAAGAAGCAGATAGAAGTGGAATACCTGAAATGTTTATAAAAAACATAAATGTAGAATAAATATTAAAAAAAGATTGACAAACGATATAAATAAGAGTATAGTGGATTCAATGATAAGGATTTCACATTACAAAGGATAAATGACAATGAAAAACACGACTACAAATATACCCACACAACCAGTGGATAATTTTACCCAAGTAAATATTTGGGATAGGAGCGGTGTGTTCTTCTGATAGTCAATCAAATATACAGTATTTGAAACCCTTTCAGGAGAAATCTTGAAAGGGTTTTTTAGTTTTGGAGAGAGAAATGAGTGGTGTTGAAATAATGAAAATGTCAATTGAAATGTACCAAGAAGGTAATACATTAGGTACAACTGAGGAATACGAGAAACTTACAGTAGATATTGAGTATCAGCTGCCGGGAGAAGAAGGATTCCTTGTTATAAGGACCGATGGATGGAGTATGGATGATCCGGAAGAACTTGTGTCTCTATTGACTAAGATAAAGGAAGCTGAACATTTCTTGAGAGATAAAGTAGAAACAAAAGAATAGTTTTTGAAACAGATTATATATCTGAGTAAAGTGTAATGGTTGCATGTGGCCCTTGGACGGCTTTGGAGGGGGTTCGATTCCCTCTACTCAGACCATAAAATATTGAAATTATTATAGAAAATATAGTCCTATGGTGTAATTTGGTGAGCATGAATGTCTGTTAAACATTGGGTCGGGGTTCGAGTCCCTGTAGGACTGCAAAAATAATACTTGACAATACATTTCAAATCAAGTATAGTAGATAAGGATATTGAGAGATGACACCTAACCAGTTGATTCATGTAAATATCCGTGGCGAACAGGATTGGCAGAACTTGGGTGGTTCCAAGAGATCACTGATCCCAAGTAACCAAAATTGCTGATGAATATAAATGAGCATGGCCGTAGTCAGCCGGTATAAAACGGTTTATCACTAAACCTGCCAGCTCTTTAAATTTATATTCATCTTTATTAACGATTGATGAGTAAGGGTTTTTTATAGTTTAAAAATGCCGCAATAGTTTAAGTGGGCAAAATACGGCTCTTGTAAAGCTGAGTTTCCGAATCGTGGTCGGATTGCGGCTCCAGAATTAAATGCATTGTTAGTGATAATGGTAGCACACTACTTTGGTAAGGTAGTAGAGTCAAGGGTTCGATTCCCTCACAATGCTCCAAAAATATCCGAAATAAAGAGCCAGCCTGTTATCTCTATAAACTGGCAGATGCACCTCGTGGAATGGTTTTACCGTAAGGTTTAGAGGGAAACCCAACCATTCCATGATTATAAAGAATATGGCTCGGTAAGTCAATGGCAGACCGCGTGACTGTCGATCACAGAACGAGGGTTCGATTCCCTTCCGAGCCGCATTTGGTAAATTGACAACCTCTCCGTGGTACCAAATAGAAACAGGTAAAGCTGGCTAATGTCAATAAATTTTTTGTAGTTCGTATAAATACATAGCAGAGGTATTGAACTATGTATTATACAGTTTACAAAATAACAAACATTACTAATAACAAAATTTATATTGGAGTTCATAAGACAAATGATCTAAATGATGGCTACATGGGTTCTGGCAAAGTTCTCAAACGAGCAATAGCAAAATATGGAATTGAGAACTTTATCAAAGAGTATATTTCCATATTTGACAATTCAGAAGATATGTTCAATATGGAATCTGAACTTGTTAATGAAGAATTCATCAAACGTCTTGATACATATAATCTGAAAGAAGGTGGATGTGGCGGATGGGATTATTCTAATACATACATAAAGAATCAGACAGAAGCAGGAAGATTAGGCGGGAAAGCCATGGCATTAAAAATTGCTACTGATGAGGAGTACAGGAGAAAGCATATTGAGAGAGCTTCAAGAACGATAAAAAAGCTGCATGAGGAGGGTAGAGTACCCCATAGTAACACAAAAGGTTGTAATATATCAGAAGATCATAAACTAAGAATCGGAAGAGCAAATTCCAAACATCAGACAGGAGAAGGTAATTCGCAATATAATACACAAGTTGTTTTTAATACAAAGACTTTGAAATATACAAGAATATCGAAAGACGCTGTAATAGAATATCCATATATAAAAAAGAAGGATCACGACAAGCTCAAAAAAGAACAACAAAAAGAGCAGCGTAATAGGGAATTTTGTAGTTATATAGATCCGATATACAAGGATTATTTGGTAATTGGCTCATTGAGAGAGATAGCTAATAAATATGGGGGAAAGCATCAATCCTGGCATATACGATTTAAAAAGTATTTGCATTTGATGAATGAAATACAGAAAGGGTAACACAAGAAGGAATATTGCCTCTTTAGCACACTGGTTAGTGCATCGTTCTGATAAAGCGAAGAAGGTGGATCGTAACCATCAAGAGGCACCAAGAAAGACATTTGGCGGTATAGTTAAACGGTATAACGGGCAACTTATAATTGCTTATTGGAGAGTTCGATTCTCCCTACCGCTACCAAAACTTATTATAATATTTGAAATTTTGTTTGTTCAATATCTCATGAAATCCAGTATAGGCATATGCTGAGAAAGAGGGCCTCTCTCAAGTAATGAATAAAGATGTATGCCACTACATGGCGGCGCTTATTAATAGCCTGAAACGATCTGGATATGTTGTTGTTCCAGAGAACAAACAATTTTTATGGGGGAGTGAGCAAGTCTGGTGATTCTGCGCCTGCCTGAAGAACAGGATAATTCGGTTCGATTCCGGAACTCCCCACCAAAAACATAAGCAGTAACACAGAGCGAAAGCCAATAGGAAATTAATTTTTCCAAAGATGGGTGAATCTCACAGTCCGCAAGGCAATAATCGAAAGATGAAGATGGGAGAACTGCTTAATTATACAAATTGGAAGCGGGGGAGTGTGTTGAAACCACAACCGTCCTCGGTCAGCTCCTACTGGCGAAGAAGGGGATTAGGAGACCCTTTTGACTTCCTTTATAAATTGAAATATAGGGGTATGGTATAATGGAATTACGGATGGCTCCAATCCATTAGATCGGCGTTCGATTCGTCGTACCCCTGCCAAAATCAGTCGGGGACGTGGGTTCGATTCCCACAGGAGTGGATAACGCGATCCGCTCCTATTGGTTTCAATATAGGTTCGCTACCTAGATGTGCCAAAGTCAATGGTCTAATTGGTATAAGACACCGGCTCTTTTTTAACTTTTTTGTTTTTGTATGCTGACATTCTGTAAGTTATTGATTACAATCAATAATTACTATGAAAACTAAAATATGTCAGAAATGCAAACAAACAAAGGATGCTGAATCTTCTTTTAGCAAATCGTCCCGACACAAAGACGGGTACCAAAATTGGTGTAAAGATTGTGTGGCGAAAAGCAACAAGGTCACCTATCAAAACAACAAAGAAAGATATTCAAAGTATCGCGATAGAGGAAGAGCAAGAACCAAAGAATGGTTTGATATGTACAAAAAATCTCTTACATGCAAAAATTGTGGTAATGAGAAGTGGTATATGTTAGAGTTTCATCACAGAGATCCAAAAACCAAAGACTCATCAGTAGCTGATGCTGTTCATCATGGATGGGGTCTTAAACGAATCAAAGAAGAAATAGAAAAATGTGATGTTCTCTGTGCCAATTGCCATAGAGAGTTTCATTATCTTGAGAAAAATAATACGGATTGGTGTAATGGTTAGCACATCACTCTTTGACAGTGAATAATGGGAGTATAGCATAATGGTGATGCATGTCGCTTTGAACGACAGAAAGGTTTGGGTTCGATTCCCCCTACTCCTGCCAAATTTTAAAGTCTCCTTTGAATTATAAATATTAGTCAAAAGGAGGCTTTTAAATGGAAAAGATTTGTAGTAAGTGCTGTATAATAAAGGATGTATCTGAATTCAATCAGAAAAAGACAAACAAAGACGGGCTTCAATCATGGTGCTGTGAATGCCAAAGAAAGAGAAGCAAACAACACTATGAACAGAACAAACATATGTACTGTAAGAGGAATAAACGAAATCGTCAGCGAAATCGAGACTGGCTAAACGAATATAAAAAATCACTTTGTTGCAGTAGATGTAAAGAAAGTAGATGGTATGTTCTTGACTTCCATCATACTAATCCAAATAAAAAAGAACGAACAATATCACAAATTGTCTCGACATGGGGTATTGAGAGAACAAAAAAAGAGATGGAGAAGTGTGAGGTTTTGTGCCGTAATTGTCATGCCGAGCACCACTATCTTGAGAGAAGTGACGTAGTGTAATAGTAACATAGTGATCTTTGCATGGGTTCGACTCCCATATCCGTTGCCAAATTTTATGCTCGGTTAGTTCAATAGGAGAACGCAGCTTTTACAAGGCTGATACGAGGGGGCAGTACCTTCACCGAGTACCATTCAAAAATAATTCTTGACAAATCCCTTACCTTATGATAGAGTATATTTATGAGTAAATATTCGTTATCAGACTTGGCATGGCTGAGTAGATGTCTCTTCCCAAAAAACTTTCATGAAGAATTGGAAGCTTTGGGTATTGATGACTTTATACGGTTTGATTTAGCCAGAGCGGTGAATACCGCAGATGGCCGTATCAGAAATATATTGGAGTTATATCAAGAGTTTGTATCTGATCAGGATAGCATTGATGCTATCGAAAAATATTGTGACTGGTGGATACAGAAAAATAAGGAGAACCGATAATGGCATCACTAAACGAAGCACATTATGATGAATGGCGTGGTTGTGTTGATGAACAAAAAGGGAATTGCCCTTTCATGTATCTTAACCAGTATGACGTTGAATGCTGCAATATAGATAAAATCGTTCAGGTCAGATGGTACGGTTGTGTCCCGTCAGTTGAAATTGCCAAACGAGCAGACAAAGAAGAGCAGCAATAAGAGGGTAACACAATAAGGAGACATGGCAATGAATAATATACAAACTATCAAATTCCATGGAAGAAAAAGAAAAGCTCGTATTCTTTCTGAAGAAGAAATTATACCAGATGATGCATACTTCTCAATTGATGATGGAAAGACTTGGATGAAATCACTAGCATCTGGAGATACAGTAAAAGAACACCAAGGAGTTATAGAACGTATTTATATGGTTCTTGTTAAATAAATTGAATCATCATAAGAATATAATTTTTTAGGATTATAACATGGCAATGAATGTGTTTTGTAAGATGTTTGGTCACAAAACTCCCACAGGATGGAACGGTAGAAAAGGTGATGGATATTTTAAAGTGATACCCATAGGCAAGGATGGGTTAGGTATTTGTCATGCCAGATTGATTGCCAGATGTGTGAGGTGTGATAAAAAATACCAGATAGGATTGGTTCATCTTCCTGATAATAAATAACATACTTCATTTTAGTCTGACACAAAAACATATACATTTTTGTGTCAGAACTTTTCTCTTGACATTTACTCAGAATATGGTATAGTAGTCACATACTTCAACACTAATTTAAAAAGGTGACTAAAATGAATGTACCTACACTTAATGAAATGAAGACCATTGTTGAGAATCGTATCGTTGATCTTATTGCTGATTTTGAGCAAGCTTATAGCGCGGTATGTAAGTATCCAGTCACACTCCCAAAAGAAATTGAATTCACTAAGCGAGGGGGTATCGCCGGTTGGTGTTCGTATCATGAGAGTGCTTCTGATCATTGGGCATCATTGAACTTTAACCCAACTCTGATGAAAGAGAACTGGGATAAGTTTGACCAGACAGTTGTTCATGAAGTCGCTCATTTCTGTGTTTTCCTGATGAAAGGTGTTATCCGTTCTCGGGCCGGTAATGTTACTCACCATGGCACTGATTGGAAAAGAATGATGTCATTCTTCGGTGTCACGGCTGAACGGTGCCATTCCTACAATACAACCAGTTCTGTTACCCGACGAGTGAAACGATACAGTTATAAATGCGATTGTATGACTCATGAAGTGTCTTCCATCATTCACAATCGCATGGTAGAGAAGGGTAGGCGGTATCATTGTCGTAGTTGCAAATCCTATATTGTGTTTGTAGGATGATTAAATCATAAAAATAAAGAGGTATAAAATGTCAGAAATCGTTAGAACTGGAAGTATATCGCAAGATGCCTTACGGATGGGCTTTCAGACCACATGTGCAAAGGGTATCGCAAAGCTTCTCAAGGTTGATGATATCACTCAGGAAGAATGTCAGTCGTTCCTTGATCGGCATAATAAGGATGTAGAAGCTTACCTTGCCACTGCAGAACAAATTATTGCAGAAGAAAAACAATATAATTTTCATTACCGCCATTCATGGGATGATGTAAAAGCCCCCTTTGGTCTTCGTACAATCATGGGTTATGTTTATCGGCACAGGCTATCACATCAACCAAAAAGAGAATATGTAGTAGCATTCGATACCATCAGTGAGCCAAAATTGGATTTGGAAAGCGGAAGATGGGTAACCAAAATTGGTTATTCATACATAGCAAAAGAATGGACGGGATGGAGAGACGGCAAGAAACAGCATTACTCTAAAGATATATGTAGTATCACCAGAGAGGTTGAGACTACTGCAAGAAAATGTAATGTAAATTTTATTCCATATGATGAATATCATGCAATGTTTGTTCCTGATGAAGCGGCAAAGGCCGCAAAGGATGCAGTGGATATTGGGATGACCGATCTTAAAGTTGCTCTTCCGGTTGTGAGTAACGGAGAGACCAAAAGAGATCCGATTATTGTTGGTCATGTTAAGAAACAGATGTTTATCATTGCATGGTTTGGTTATGATAAAGATCATTTTTCCTGTAACGCATAAAGAGTTATGTTTCCTGAAATCGTATTAGGGCATCTGGTAGGTGATTATCTATTCCAGAACAACTGGATGGCCCTTAAAAAAGATAAACACAATGGGCTTGGTACATTCACATGCACTGTTCATTGTTGCATCTATACCTTATGTGTATGCATTCTCATGGGGGTATTTTCATGGCAATGGGTGGTTTATGTGTTCTTTAGTCACTTCTTCATTGACAAGTTTTCTCTTGCGGAGAAATGGCTAAGGCTTATTAGAGGCCGCAGTCTCGGTGTGTTTATGGAAACCCTTGAGAATCATGTATATACCCCTCACATTGGACTTCGTGCGGGATTTGGTACTGTTGTATATGCAGTGGTTGATAATACAATGCACCTTGTTCTTATGTGGTATGGGTGGAAATATTTTTTTCAGTAAAAGTAAAACAAATGCTGACAATTGGTAGAAAGTAGAGTACAATGGTGTCATAAGTTGATAATGGATCAACTAAACGACAAAACAACAAACTTAGTAAGGAGTGAAAAAAATGAAACAGGTAATCGTAAATGGTCAGTCTTATTTGGCAGAAGAATTGGTACAGGGAGACAACGCACTGATCGTGGTTGGTGCATTGGCTACCGGTCCCCGTGTAACCAAGGGTGATGTTGCAGCATACATGAAAGCTGAGAACCTTGATGAACTCAAGGATATCACCTTCGGTGGTGCTGGTGTATCTTTCTCCGAGGTTGCGTTGGACAAGGATATCGAATTCGCGATCAAAGTGAATGCATTGGTCATGGAAGAAGCGGCTGATACCGCTGTAAAGAAACTTGTCAATCGTGAGTTTGACAACGGTCTTGGTGCTTTTGCAGCTAATGGTGCCGGTACTGCTGACAACGGTGTTTGGAGAGCATAAGAGATAGGCGGTTCGTCTCCTCTTATTAAAAAATACCCTTGTGGCTTCAAAACCGCAGGGGTATTTTTTTAAGCGTATTTTTATATTGACAATCACACTTTTACAGTGTATTGTATATTAAACAATCTCTAATACAAAGAGGGTTTTGTGTCAACAAACAGCTCAATCACGGTAAAACAAGGCAAAATATACAAAAACATATATTGTCATTGGGACGGGTATCCTTCCTATAATGGCAAAATGCTGTTGCAGCATTACAACAGTCAAGAAGGTGCTGATTCCCTTGTTGATAATGGCAACATATCAACATTAAAAGAATCCGTTGCATGCCCAGAAGGACATAGCTTCGAAACCCCTGCTGACAAGCATACTGTTTTCTATGGCCGGGATAGAGGCGAAGAGAATCAAGAAGCCAAAGTATTTGATAATTTTAAAGAAGCAATAATCTCCAATTCTCAGGAATATGATTATTACTGGGATGGTGAGAAATGGTGGGTCGATAACAAAATATTAACCCAAGAAATCATAAACAACGATTAGGAGTATGTATGAAAAAGAATACACAATGGACAAGGGTAACAGGGCCAAATCTTTCCCCGGAATCCCTTGAGAGGGGAAAGAAGAATGAGGATACAATGAAGTCGTCCCATTTTAAAGAGTCCTGTGAGAAGGCTGGTATTCCTGCTACTCGCAGACAAGCGTCCAAATTCCGGCGCAAGCTCGGATTGGCATATCGTCATCACAACAAATAAAAATAACTGGCTGGTGCTCTCATGCAAGAAACAACTACAGTTTCTGATCATCTTTCGTTAACAGATATCGCAAAACAAAATATTCGTCAATATCTTCTTCATACAGATAGATGGATACGGGACAACAGATGCAAGAAATATGAGACCTGGAAGAAAACGATAAATGGCACCACTTACCGTGTGCAGTTTGCGCAATATAGTGTTGTTCTTGCTGCGGGTCTGAGATCATCTGCTTATGGTGGAAAGTTTCAATGGAGAATTATAAACACAAATGTTTATACCGATATTAGCCGTGATTATGACGTATCATTATTTTTTCGTTTTCTTCCAGTAGAATCATCGTATAAAGAGACTGCTGAGGATAAGGATAATAAGGAATATTTGCAGAGAATGGGTGTTATATGAGTCAGATTGCGGTATCATATATCAGGGGATGTGAATCTGGTATATGCGATTTTTGTAAGTTCTATCTTGATGCGGGTAGTTGTCCTGAAAAAAGAGGCGGATTTGCTGGCTACGGTCAGTGTAGTATTGACCTAACAGAAGTAACCGCTGACAATGGATGTAACGAACATTTTGTTTGCAGAATTTGTCAGCATGATATATTAAAACATTGGTGTTGTTTATGAATACAACGTATTTTACTGGATATGATTGGACCGAATTGGCAAGGGCATGGAATATTTATATTCCTAATTCCTATGCCGGTAAAGATATGTATGAATGTGCTGAAAAACATCGATTGAATCCCGGCATGGACAAAGGTCTCAAATATATCCGTATCAATGATGACGGAACAGAAGAAGAGAAGACATGGGATGGTGTTTTTAATGAATTGGACTGGTCAGTTAATGATTATGAGAATTTTGACGAAACAGACCCTATTCTATGGTATATCACTTGTGCTCTTAAAAAATATGATGGCGGTAACGAAACCCGAGTTATGAAAAAAATAGCCAATGATATCAGAGAGTTTTGTAGGGCTCTTGCTAAGGATAGTTTCACCTATTTGGGTCCGCTCTGGATCGGGTTATCTGAAATAGAGAACGATTGGACTCTTATAAACATGGTTACGATGAAAGGACCATTACTACAGGCAATGTGGGATTAATGAAATTTTTTAAAGAAATTAAGGCAGTTGGTTTTAAAGATTGGTGCTGGTTTACATTTTATCTGCAAAGAAATGAATTTAATCGTAAACTTGATATGTTTGCCTATTTCTTTACACATAATAGAAGTCTAAAGGGATTAGAGGAAGAGAGAGAAAGAGCACATAAAATAGATATGAAGATTCGTGATATAGGAAAATAGATATGATAAAAGTATATATTTCTTCGCCATATTCAGAAGGTGATCCAATTGAAAATGTGAAACGCCAGACAGATATGGCTAACATTCTTATAGATTTGGGGTATAATCCATTTATACCACTTCTGTCTCATTATATTCATATTGAGAATCCGAAACCATATTTTACATGGCTTAGAATTCTCAGTGATTGGATACCGGCCTGTGATGCTTTGTTGAGACTTCCAGGAAACAGTCAAGGGGCTGATTTTGAAGAACATCTTGCAAAAATATGTGATGTGCCTGTCTTCTATCCAGTAGAAGAATTGATAGATCAGTTTAAATTATGATAAGAACACATATTTTCTATATGATATACATCATATCAATTATATGTGGTGGTGGGTGGTATATTCGTGAGCAGAAAGATACAATTAAGGAACAAGGAATTGCTATCCAGTCCCTGACACAGGAGATTACTGTAAATCAACGGCCATCAATAGAACCAGAAGAACGAAAAGTCAGAGTTGAACAAAAGATTGTAGAGAAAAAGATAGTAGAGAAAGTAAAAGATACACAATGCGCCGAGGCGTATGAGAAGCTTAAACAACAAACATTACAGTGTGCTTACAACCTTAAATTCTGCCAAGAGGCAGGAGCAGCATACAATAAACTAAAACCGGAGAACAACGATGGAACAGCAAAATGAAAGACCGTATTCTGGCAGAGAGCCGGATAGAATCAATGAGATGGGCACAAAGTTTTGGGATATTCACGATTTTGACGATCTTATTAATGAATTGCCATTGGAAGACGTTCATGTCATGTATTCTGAGTATGTTGATGAACAAGGAGAGATCCTTTTTGGTTTTCTCATCGTTGAAGGTGATAATGTGATGTTTGAAGCATCATACAAAGAGGATATTCTTGAGATTCTTGAAACCGTAAAAACAGAGTCTCTTAAAAGAGGATATATTCGTCTTGAGGAAGAGTAATGGGTAAAACCGAATTGACATGTGGTGTATATATCCATAACCCCAAAGGGGAGATACTTATATGCCATGCAAATGAGATGAGCCGAGACATTTGGGGTATTCCGAAAGGCAGACCTGATGTCGGAGAGATGCTGAAAGATGCAGCGATACGAGAGGTTCGTGAGGAAACTGGTATAGATCTCTTTTGGTACGAAGATGTCATGTCCTATGTTGGTATCGAAAAATACGGTAAGAAAAACAAAACACTTGTGGCATGGACAGTAAAACTTAATGAATGTATAAATGACTTGCGCTGTGAGTCACTATTTGTATCGCTGAGATCCGGAAACAAGATTCCGGAGATAGATGAGTACAAATGGGTTAATTTTCATGAATATAAGCACAGAATAAACAGAACTGCAGTGAGACTGTGGGAGAGGTATCTGGCTACACAGAATATATCATCAATATATCATCAATATAAAGAGCTTGACATATAAAAATAATTGTGTTACAGTTGTTTCATCATCAAATAGTAAATGAAATAGGGAAATACACTCATGGATCATTTTGAAGGTAATGTATATCGCTGTACAGGGTGTCATAAAGATATACATGTTCCGCATAATCAGGTTGGTGGGTTTTGGTGGCTGTCCGGTTGGGAAGACAAAAATGGTGTTAAGATGTTCGGAGGGTTTTGCTCCTCATGTTTTACTATAATGGACAAAGAAAAACGAGGTATGGAATGAAAGTTTCAATTGATACATCTCATGAAGAGCTGTCTAATAAGTATCGTTCTCAAAGAATCTTTAAGAAGAAGATCAATGTTATAAATCGTCTTGATTTTAATGATCTGAATCATTTTCATGGCTTGATATATCAATGGGTACAAGATAAAGAAATCACTTTTAAAATGTTCCATTTGATCATGAAACATTATCAAGTAGATGGATGACACATTTTAAAAGGTAAAATTGATAATAAATATGAACTCTTGGAGGCGGAAACCAATAGAATTTATATAAATACATATAAGAGAGGATATAGTTATGGAATGTCTTATATGTGGAAAAGTTTTTGATACAGCACAAGCACTTGGTTGCCATCTCAAAGAACATAATATCACTGCTAATCAATACAAAGAGAGGTTTGGTCTTATATCTGTGTGTAGGGTTTGTGGATGCAGGGTGAGCAAAAAGAGCAAAAAAGGATACTGTAACAAGTGCCGTCCTCGCTCTGGGGAAGATAACCCATTTTATGGAAAAACCCATTCACAAGACACCATCAATAAGATAAAAGAGAAAAACAGTAAGATATCATCAAATCTATGGAGAGATGATGAGTATAGACAAAGAGTTGTGAATGGGGCAACGGGCGTGAAACGAAGTGACGAGTTTAAGAATACACAGAGAATGAATGCCCATAAGCAGTTTGATAGTGATGAACAAAGAGATATACGAAGAAAAAAGATGAAGGATAGTTGGGACAAAGGACTCATTCCAACATCAAAAAAATACAATATAAACCGAAGCAAGAAGGAAAAAGAGTTATTTTCTTTTTTGATAAATGCTCTTCCAGATCACAAAGTGGAGAGAAAGACAATAAGAATAGATAAGAAATGGCTATTTCCTGACATCATCATAGATGATTTGGTAATTGTAGAATATAATGGTGACTATTGGCATTGTAATCCCTTGAAATATGATGCTTCTTTCGTAGTAGAGAGAATAAAGAAGACTGCCAAAGAAATATGGGACAAAGACAGAAAAAGACTTGACCTATTCACCAAAAATGGGTATATTGTCATTGTTGTTTGGGAAAGTGATTACAAAAGGAATAAAGAACTGGTGATATCATCACTATGCGAAAGGATAAGAGGCATGTTATGAGAGAGGATATGGGGTGTAAAGAGATATCTATTGGCTCTATAATTATTACGAATCCAAAATTTGTTGAAAAAGTTGTTGACAAATACAGAACAATATAGTATAAATATAAGCATATAATGAATTAATGAATTTGCGGGTGGGCCGGTGCTCAGTCGAGTCTCATAAGCTTGATTTGACAAGATCAACACTTGTACCCGCTACCAACAAATGTCTCTGTGTTGTTACTTTCGTAGTATCAAAGAACAGCACTTTGGAACTTTATCGACAACACAGAGACTTTATTTAACCAATGAGGATGATATGTTATAGGTAACAGGTTTTACATAGGTTGCAAGAGCACCTCCATAATATTGATGTAACACAAAAGTCGATAGCAATTACATCATACAAAAATACAAATATTATGGAGAATAACGATGAAGCTCAAAGAATTTAAAGAACTGTTAAAGAAAAAAGCAAAGAACCTTAAAGAGATCAAGGTGGGATTTAAAGAATCTCAAAGGGTTCTGCATTTCAACTCTTATGGAATGGATGGAAAAATATACCCTCGCCACTATTGGTACAATGAGGTTTTTACTCCTGAGCAGTTGAGAAGAAGAAAACTGGCAATTGAAGGATTTGATAAATGTCTTCAATCATGTTACAAGGCAACTATTGATTACAGGGCAAGACATATAGCATATAGTCTGTTTTGTGGTAAGACACCTGAACAGATAGAACCTAATTACTATGAAGATAAGTGGAAGTTTCCTACCATCCATGACGAAAAACTTAAAATGTTTATCTCTCTTCAAGATCTGATTGATAGACATCTTTGGGAATTGAAAAAAGATAATGGCTCTGTAGCTCAAATGTGAAGAGCGGGGAATTCTAAACTCCTGTCAGTTGTGGGATCTCAGACCACCAGAGTCACCAAAAATTCTCTGTCACCTTTAGTCTTAGACTTCGGTGCCATTGAAACAGTATCGGAATGACAAGTGATGTAATATGGCAACATTTCCTTATAAAAGGAGTATGCGGGTTCGATTCCTGCCTTGCCGATACAATATAACCCTGCTGATGTGGATATCACGGGATTTATCCTCATACATCAGTATTTTAGAATAATGGATCTATGGTGAAAAGGAAATCACAAGGCTCTTCTAAAGCTTTAGTCCAGGTTCGATTCCTGGTAGGTCCACCAAAATATATGACGAGATAGCCAAATTGGATGTCTATACGACTTATGAACGGAATTGAGTGGATTGCAAGCCATGAAATTTTAGAAATAAGACGTTACGACAAATCTTTTGCAAGAGATTAAGGCGCTCACCGTGAAAAGTGAGAGTATGGGAGGTTCGATTCCCCCCTCTCGTCTCCAAAATATGGCTCAGTCCTCTGGTGAGGGGTACGGTCTCATAAGCCGTTACACGCAAGTTTCGATTACTTCCTGAGCCACCAGTTCCATAAATAGCACTTCAGCATAACCAAAAAGGAGATAAACATGAGAATAGGCAAAATTATAGACTGCATACAGAAGGAAATAGATGAGAAGATGGAGACTATCGATGTGTATATCCCTGACGACACCTTTTTGTGTATTGCTAAGATGGCTCACGAAAAAGATATTACCTTTAACCAGATGGTCACGGTTCTGTTGGAAGAGATGATTGAGAGAGAAGAAAATACCAACAGTTGTTCTCATGAGCATACAGTATCTACTGCCTTTTATAGCAATGTTTGCAAAGATTGCAGGAATTGTCATATTGTACAGGAAAAGCATTGACAAATAAAACAGGATATATTATAGTAAAGACTAATTGATAGATTATCAAAAAATCCAATAGAGGATATCAAAATGGAACTCTTTCAAGTAAATTGGATCAAGAATGGTATCAATCAAGTCGAATATACCATCTCTGAGGATGATGAGAGAGCACTGGCATACATCGCATACAAGAATCAGGTATATCTCAATATTAGCAATTGCTCTGTTAAAGCTGTTACTGGTGATGTTGTTGCCGAGCAGATGAATCGTACCAATATAATGATGGCAGCATACAACGATTTTGTAGAAAAATACATTGACAAATAAGACAGGATGTATTATAGTAAAGACTGACCGATAGACTGCCAAAAGTGCGGCTATCAAACAACTTTCAAGAGGGTCACACCATGGTTGATGATAATGGTTCAAATCTTAGAGATAGTGTGAATCGCTTAGTCTGAATCAAAGATCATTTATTATGCTTCTTATAAGTTGTGTAGTACAGGTAAGACAGAATAAGGCAAAAGTAAGTACCAAAATGATGTCTAACGATTACAAAAAGGAGAGAATTAAAATGATAAGAGCCTCCCCGTTGTAAGTAAAATTTATTTTTTATAGATATTTAATAGAGTATAATTATGAAGAAAAGATGCATAGTGTGGAGGGGATACCCAAGGAAGCACTTGTATAACAATAATCTAACTTAATAAATAGAATAATAGATTATTAAAAAAATGGTCTATGATTCTGGTAACTTGAGCCCTTGCTTTTATGCGGGATTTCCGTTACCACTGTCACAAAAATGGGCCGTCTTAGAAGAATGTAGTATATATATATAAAAAGGGAACAAGTTAAATAAGTACTTGTTCCCTTTTTTCTTGACATTTTGAATTCAGTAGTGTATAGTATCTTCACAATCAGAACAAATCAATATCTGAGAGGTTGATATGACCACGATTATCCACGAATACAAAGTACATGACAAAATCGGTTTTGAAGCTGAACTGAGCAAGATCGTTGTTCGGTACAGGGCTGCAGCAAATGTAATCTGGGGCTGTCCGATTTCCCACAAAGCTACTGTTGAAACACCTGATGGTGAATCCATGGAAGTGACTGTTGTCACTCATCCAGTAACTGTTGAATTTGATTTTGCTGAGTATAGAGTAAAAGGTTTTACTTATATTGGATGCATCAAGGATGCCGCCATGATGGGTCTTATCACTGTTCATGGCAATGAACTGGCTGGTGGTAAAACTGACGGTTCCGAAATCGTTGAGTTCGTAAAGAGCTTTGATAGCATCCCCTGTCATAACTGTGGCCGTAACCATACCCGTAAAATCGGCCATGTCTTTCGTACCGATGAGACCGGTGAATTGGTTGTATTCGGTTCCTCCTGTGCAAAAAACTACTTCGGTGTTGATTTTGATCGGCTTCTTTCTTTCTTTGAGAGAGTAAATAATACTTTCTCAGAAGGATGGGATGATGATTATGTTCGTAATTATTGTTCCAGTTTCATTGATTGGAAAAAAGCAGCATGTATTGCTTATTACTCCATCAAAAACTTCGGATATCTTTCCGGTGCGAAGGCAAGAGAATGGGGCAAGTCTTCTACTGCTGATATGGTTCGTGAAGTGTATAACAGCGATCCTCGGTTCAGAAGCGACTATCAGACCCGAATCATAAAAGAAGTCAATGAGATGCACAAAGCTAACGAGTTCCCTGATATGACCATCATGACCGAAAAGAACTATGCAGGAAAAACCGAAGGTCTGAACGACTTTGAGCATAATATGATGACCCTTCAGGAAATGATGAAAGCCAATACTGTGACCTTTAATATGTTTGGTTTCCTGGCTTACTTGGTATATAAAGAGTTCTTTCATGTTGATGAATGCCCTGAAAAAGTTGAAATCGTCATCCCTGAATGGGCGGTCAAAGGTTATAAAATCAAAAAAGATGAAAAGATGTTCAACTGCAAAGTTGTAAATGTTCATAGTTTCGCTGGATCGTATAATATCACCTACATCTACACTTTCATTTGCGACAATGTACGGTTCAAATGGTTTGCCAGCTCTGATCAGAATGTTGCGGTTGGTGATGATGTGATCCTGAACGGCTTCACTGTCAAGGGCACGGAAGATAACAAGTATGGTAAGAGCGTGATCATCACTCGGGCTAATCTGATGAATCCTGCTACCGGTGAGCCAGCAAATGGCAAGACTCGGGCACCTCGCCAGACGAAACACAGTTATTCTGATAAAATCGGTGCTGATCTTCCATGGTCTGCATAATTACCATACTTTAAATGCTGACAATACTATCAGATAATAGTATTCTGATAAAATAAGATAACAGAAATGAGGAAATAACATGCAAGAATATTCTGACTGGTGGTGGGGTTATAAACATACAAATGGCAGTCTTCAAGCCAAACGATGGTTGTCAGAAAAAGATATTCCAGAAGCCAAGGAATCACCTTTTGTAGAGAGGGTGACTGGTCCTTTCAGAGCCTCTGGAAGAGACGAAGCACTTTCAATTATTAAAGAGGAAATAGGATCATGAAAGATGATACAACAAAAGATAGACATTTTGTGCAGCATCCGACGAAGGATAAGAAAAAGTTTGAAATTGATGTAGATATTGATCTACCGGATGAAGTTATTCTCAGATTGGCATTGATAGCCCATGAACAGAACATCACTCTGAATGAACTGTGTGTAGCGATTCTGAGAGAGTATATAAAGAAGGGCGAATGCGGCCATGAGATCTTAGACGGCAATGATAAATGCATTTGTTGTAATAAAGTAGTAAAGGTGGTATGATGAAGAGTCTGAGATCTGATACAGATTTTCATATTATGCAAGGTCCGGCTGTTCGTTTGCAAAAGAACTTGACATTGATGGCAGAAAGATATACAGTAAAGGTCCATGCAGTGAATATTGCCGCAAATGGAGATGCTGTCATTGTTGTTGAAAGAACAAAAACAGAAAAACAGCAACTTTTGGAAGAGATAGGATAATGTATAAAGTTGGTCAGAAAGTAGAACTAAGGACACAAACTGATCTAATGGCCCAGTATCCAGATGGAATAGGTTTTCCATTTGGGTTTAATGATCATATGTTACCGTTTCTTGGAAAAAAGGTAACCATTTCCACTATCGAGAATAGCAGGGGTAGGAAGGATGGGTATGAGATCCGTATAAAAGAAGATGGATGTTCTTATCTCTGGCACTCATCTGTCTTTCGTTCTTCCCAAGATGTTACAGAAAAAGTACATGACAAAATAAGACAATCTTTTCT
>Ga0214472_10002505_pt1 | contig 19728 bp, 17 predicted proteins | sample RVTome_6_FD_207662 | JGI IMG/M metagenome (GOLD analysis project Ga0214472, IMG submission 207662) | Soil microbial communities from uranium-contaminated site in the Upper Colorado River Basin, Wyoming, United States - RVT140D175 | ecosystem: Environmental > Terrestrial > Soil > Contaminated >...
TCTTCTTTTCGGCCCCGAATCGTAACTCGCAGGCAACGACGATGCTGGTGCAGATGGTTTCTTCCCCGACTTCGGCCAGACGTTGCGCGGCCTTACCGGCAGGATTCCTGATCAGGTCGGAGAGAATATTGGTGTCGAGCAAATAGAGAAAACCCATCTCACAACTCGATATCGTCCAGCGGTTTCAGCCCGGCGTCGACATCGGGAAATTCTTCGGCCAGAGGCTGCCAGTTGGCCAGGGTAGCCAGGAGAGAGTGGTGTTGGACCGCTTCGACAATCAGGCGGTTCCCTTCCCTGCGGATAATAGCCTCGTCACCCGGCAACTCGAATTCCCGCGGAATCCGCAGAGCCTGATTCCGGCCGTTCTTGAACAGTTTCACATGTCTCTCAGCTTGCATGACGCCCTCCTCTCAATGGCCTATGCCATGACCTATGCTACCACATCAGAAGTGATCCTGCAAGCAGGATTTCACGCAGGCAAGAGTCAAGCAAGGACGCAACTCATTTTTCGACATGTGGAGCGATTGATTCGCTATTTCAATATGTTCTTTTGGACCGACCCCCAGAAATAATATTTCAGAATGTTAGCTTGGTCCGCCTCCGGCAATCAGAAATATTTAATATTTAAGATGTGACCCTGATATTTCCCGCACAATTCTTCAACAGCGCAGATTCAGCCAGCCTGGTCCGACCCACCAGGAATGCCGGTATATCACAGCTTGATACCTCTGGCTTTGATAACCTTCACCAGCTTCTTCCTGAGCCGGCCGTTGCCGTCAGCCCCGGTGCCGATCACCAGGGTCTTGATTCCCAGCATGTTAAGAACTTCCTCCAGCTCCTCCAAGAGGACATAATGCATATCCTCCGGGCCCCTTGCTCCCGGAATGATTGAGCGTGTTGAGCAGATTCACCAGATAATGCTGAGTTGAGCAGCTTGTCTCCTGAAAACTCGCTCCCGATGATTGGTGAGGTTCAGGCTTAAAGCCCGCTTTTTGATGCCCAAAAGAGACCGCTAAGGCCAAAAATCTGGCGATTTTAAAAGGTAAAACACACAATATCACTTAGATATCTTGGTCCGACCCCAGCCCCGACGGATTAAAAAACTCATCGGTCAGGTTACCGCCGTGTTTCAGACGCTCCACATCCATGGTCCAGCCCTGAATGGTGTAGTCCTTGACGATCTGGTTGGCCCATTTGCGAAACTGCACGGCACGTTCGTTTTCAATTTTGAAGCCGACGGCGATGATGGCCTGCAGGCTGTAGTGTTCCACTTCGCGCCGAACTTCCCTGTTGCCCTCAGTTTGAACTATTAAGTATTGCTTAACAGTTGCCTCCCGCGTCAGTTCGTTGTCGGCGAAAATGCGTTTCAGGTGCTGATTGATGGCGGGCACCGAAACATCGTAGAGGGTTGCCATCATCTTCTGGGTCAGCCATATATTCTCGTCCTCATAGCGCATTTCCACGCTGGCTTTCGACGCGCCCCCCGCCGCGACAAAGGTCAGATATTCCGCCGCCGAGGAACGGACGAGGGGAAGCTCCTGTGTTTTGGACGACCGCAGCTTCTTGTTCTTACTCATCCTTGTCTACCTCTTTTTTGCACGCGAAGGCGCGAAGAGTAAAGTGATTGAGGGAAGCTCTTAAATAATTCAATAAAAATAATTATTTGATCTATGTTGCACAAAGTACGATGAATTTTTTTTTAATTTCTTAGGAGCGTCCCCATACCCGCACAGGTTGGAAGTTCGACCTCATCTGCTTCGGATAAGCACACTAAATCAGAGGGGAATATAGGATGTCCCCATCACTTCCAGGCAGGCGGCCTGAAATCAATAAATCATGGACGTCCCCTCAGGCCCTCAAGAACGGAGTATTTTTCAAAAGTGGTTGTCATTTGTCTGCCTTATTTCCAGGTCTTCTTTCCACTGCTTAATACCGGCAGTTCCTGCCAACAAGTCAAGCAGGGTTTAAGCCCATTGACTACTTCAGTAGCAATATTTCCTGTTCCAGCCCAACGCCAAAACGGTCCATCAATTCAACAATAGAACAAACCTGAGAGTCATTGTTTTTTCTAAGTCGTTCAAGTATGGCAACATTGTCGTTGATGAGACTTTTTTTGCCGTATCGGGAGAGTAACGTTTCAAAATCAGGCGGAATATACAATTTCGTCCGGTCTGGGCAAGCTGCTTTCAAGCGTAAAAACTCATCCAAACCGACTGGATCGTAGTCCCCGCAGTGTATGATCCGGACATGTTGCATTGCAGGGGAGGCCAGCCAAGCCACGATTTTGCTATTTAGCCGCCCTTGGGCGTAAATTGCGATGTCAGCTTCTATTTCGAGTTTTTCGAAATTCCAGAATACTTCAAGGTTTTCCACAAAAGCAACAATTCCCGAAAATTCCCACTGTGTAAGCTCGTCGAGACGAAGAGCGGCAACCCCGGCCATTTCTGTCCAATTGGCAACCTGTAGAATTTTATTGCCGGAGTGCAGCGTACTGTCATGAAAGCCACGCAGCAAAACGGCAACCGCTTGACTGTCTCGTGCCTTTTTTGAGTCCCGCAACTCGGCGACGGCCTTGCTGCGGGAAGACGATTTTGTATTCATGCCTTCCAGCCCCGAAGGATATGTCCGGATAATGAAAGATTCAAGAGCGTTTGCATCATGCAAAACGATACGCCTCCCTGCTCCACTGCGTGCTGCCTGCAGTACTCCTGCATCAAACAAACTCTGCAGGCGAGTGCGGTCCCGGGCGCTCAACAGACTCTCGGCAAGATATCCCTGCTCCAGAAGAAGGGTGATTTTTTCGGCAAGGGAATCAACCGCCATCTGCATTCTTCCTTTCGATGCGCACCAGGGACGTTTTCGGGTCGAGCATGATGCGGCCATTTTTTTCACGCAGAAAATAGAGAGAATCCGCGGCTTCCATTGCCTCAGGACTTGCCAACACGGCGACAAACCCCATTTTCCGCGCTTCGTCAACGATAGCGGTCAGATTTTCCCGATCAAGGCTGGAGGCCTCATCGAGATAGAAAGGAATGGTTACCTCTTTGTCTCCGAGAAGACCTTTAAGCAGAAGAAGGTTGATAAGCACCTTGATGGTGATTGTTGTGCCGTTGGATTCAATGGAATCAAGATGGGGATAACGCCTGATTTGCCCATCAACGCTGGTCACTTCAAAATGCAGGTCAAACAGATCGGCCAGTTCCACCCGCTGGTGTTTTTTGAGCAGATCACCAAGCTGGATGTGTGCTTCGCTGACAGCCGCTTGGTCTGCGAATAAGGGAGAAATTTCCGCATCGACCATGGTCTTGATTCTTTTGGTCCATTCAGGATGCTCACGCAGAATGAGACGCAACCTTGCCAGGTTGGATATAGAAATTTTCCCCAGCCTCCGATTGAGTTCATCTATTCGTGAAATGAGCGTTTGCAGGTCGCGATTCAAGCCTTTAAAAGAACTCTGGAGTCCAGCAATCAAGCTTTTCCAGAGTTCTTGGACAGCATTTTCCCGTTCTTCTATGGCCTCAATTTCGGCTCGAAGGTTGGCGATTGTTGCTGCTTCATCTTCACCGACATATTTATCATAGGTACGCTGATTAACACCGTAGAAAAATTCGTTAAAGCGTTGTGAAATATCACTTTGCTCTCTGCTTTGCTGTTCATACAGTTCAAGAAGTGCTTCGAGGTCCCTCCCTTCGTGACTGAAAGGTTCAAGAGGCCATGACGAATCAGGTCTGGTTAGTTTTCTGATTCTTTGGACAAGGGCGTCACGCTTTGTTTCGATTGTTTTCAATGCCTGAGTTCTTGATCGTTCTTCATCTCGCAGAGATGATTGTCGATCTTTGAACTGCTTTATTTTTACCTTCAGCTCTTTCAGTTGCGCGTTGAGAGTGCTCTGGGATTCTTTGTTTTTTTCGTATTCAGGAATCTCCTTCTGATATTTTTCAAAACGGATCAGTCGGCTGTTAACCTCCTTCCACTCTTCCATCAGTTTTTGTTTTTCTCGTTTTACCGGTTCAGCATTTTTTGCAGCGTCATAAAGCTGTAACTCCCGGGCAAGAACTTTTTTGTGCTCCGCAATGCGAGTAGCGAGTATATCGGCATCACGATAAGGAGAAAGATCCGGGGGATTCAAGGAGGAGAGAACAAGCCGAATCCTGTCATCTTGATAAACTCCTGCCTGGATATGCCCTGTGACATGGTCCAGGAATGCCTTAATTTTTGGAACACTCTGAAGTTCTATTGCATCTTCACCTTGAATGAGTCCTAATATGGCTGGATTGATCAGCCGAAAAGCATTCTGCAAATCCTCTTCAGGAAGCATTGGCAGGATCCTGGCGGCGGCAATACGCGAAAAGTGGTCTCGCTGCTTTTCAAGGCCTGCCAATTCCGCCTTCATTTTGGATATTATGGCTTGCATTTGGGGAAGGGAAATGTCAGATACCTGCCCGAGAGATGCGCCGAGGTGCTCAATTTTGGTTTCAAGCAGACTGCACCTGGACTTCTCAAAATCGACCAGGTAATTTTGAAATTCATTTGCTTCCTCCAAATGTTTTTCTATTGCACCTTCGATTTTCCCAATGGACTGATTAATTTTTTGCTGCTCCTCCTCACTTCTCTCGATTTCCTCGATAGTTGATTGTTTTTCGTCTCTGATTTGTTCAAGATGGTCATTAATTTTTTTTCCCTGCTTAGAAAATTCATCCTCTTTCAGCGCAAAGGAGCGAGTAATTTCCTGCCAGAGTCCCGGAAGCAGGCGACGCAAACTGTCACGGGTGGCGGCAAGTTCCAGAACACGCTGGACGTCATCGGCGATGGTTCGCAGTTCCAGCAACTCCTTGGCCTCCCGGCAGACCTTGCTGTATTGAGTTGAATATCCCATTTCCAGATCGATGGCACGCTGTTGGAATTCTCCCTGATGGATCTCCAGAAGAAATTCTTTCAGCTCGTTCTGACGCAGGTGGGCAAGTCGTAGAAGGTTGCCGAACACCGCACGAAACCGTTCATAATGATCGCGTTGCCGGATCGGCACGAGTCCAAGGTTTACGCCGCGATTTTCCCCTAATCCGGTAAGGGCGGCTCGCAAATGGCGCGGTTCGAGCAAACGAAATTCCCTGGCAGCGAGATGGGAGCGAATTTCATCCGAAGGGCGGATGCACCGCGCATCGTCAAGATAATCTACGGGATCATACATCCCCTGATAGGTGAAACGTTGAAATTCATAGCCGCGGATAGGCCCCAACCCCTGGACACCGACCACCTGGTAACCTGTCTGGGTTAAACATTCGAACAGGATGTAGCTGTTCTGGTCTGGAAAATAGTATTTTCTCGTCTCAGACATCTCTCGCGAAAAGTGCATGCTGCGCTGGTCATCGATGTACAGCAGCTGGAGAACTGCAATGAGCGAGGTTTTGCCGACATTATTGGGGCCGATCAAATGAAGGGGATTGATTAACTCGATCTCGCCATAGTCATATTTACCCGAACGCAGGAGTATCAGTCGTGATGGCCCAACGATGTTCATGTCGTTTGCTCCCCGGTTTGCAAACTATCTTGCTGTTTCAGTACGTCCATACAGAGATCGAAAAAACGATACGCTGGGGCGCGGAATCGAAATGTGTTGTCGGTGAGGCGTTGGCAAAAGCCGAACCGATCCAGCTGCCGCACAATGTTGCGTAAACCGTCTTCATCCGTCACTCCTGCTTCCTTGAGATAGGTCCGGAAACGGGCCGCTTTGAGATGAGACAGATCGGCAATGGTAAAGGTCTGGGTCATCAGCGTGTCGACAATCGGTCTGCCCTGGTCGGCAAGAGCTTCGATGAGGATGAGGACGAACAGCGCCATGCGGGAGGCTTGCGGACTTAGACTGTCCTTGCCCCGGAAATAAAAGAAATCCCGAGGATGTTCTTCGAGCCGGAAGCCAAGATGGCTAAAAAGGTCAAGATAGGCATCTAGATTTTCCCGAAGAGCCAAATAGGGGCCTCCGTCTTCGGCGCACAGGTGTCGTCCCCGTCGCAGAGCATTGAATATTTCACTTAAGTGCGGAAGAGCAAATGGACTATTCTGGTTCATAGGCGTTTTTCTATGCTAAGAGGACGAGCAACCAGGAAAATATCTGGAAGAGAGTATCGGCGTTCTTTTTCTGCAAAATGAATTTCTCCTGAATCGCCGAGATAAACACGGCCGTACGCCCTCACCAATTCTCCAGCGGTTGCTTCCGGGTATTGCACCAGTAACCAGTCAAAAAGATCGGGAACCGGCAAGGATGACTCAAGACGGGAAAACAGTTCCGACGGAATAATAAACTCATGGAGCGGTGTATCATCAGCATCAGGAAGAGGTTCAGGCGCGCCTGGTTCGTATCCGTGCACCCCATGGAAAAACGCCTCCAAAGAGGTGTCTGAAAAGGTTCCTTCGATCCGCCAAGTCGGGATGGCAATCAATTCGTCAAGCTGCAGGCTTGCAAGTCCAGCGCGGTCGATTCTTTCCAGGGCAAGGGAGGCCCCTCGCACTAATTCGCTGTCGCGTTTAAGTGAAACATAGAGAGGCTCCACCTCTCTCATTGATTCATAAAAATCTTCGGCGACCTCCCTGCGCAATCGCAATAACCGCGCCCGACAGCGAGAAAATTCACGGGAAAGCGCGCCGTCGAGGATAAAAGTTTTCCCGTTGGTTATCATACTGCGCTCTATGTCATCAAGGCTTGCATCCATGGATTTTTTCACATCGATCAAGTCGCGCAGCGGCTCAAGGTAACGGCTCCAGAGTCGATTGATAACCTCAAAACGTTCACGGATACTGCGTTGATCCCGATTGGCTTTAAGTTTGAGAACCTCGGCAATAATTGCTTCACGATTTGCGTGTGAATCCTGACGGATGCGTTCGATCACCTGCGATATGTCGGCAAGTGCCCTGGCCGCCTGGTTGTTTAATTTCTGGTGAGAGGCACTATCCAGTTCGCTACGCAGGTCTTCCAAGTCGGTCAGATATCCTTGAATGACTTTGGCGGAAGTGAGCCGGTGTTCGCGGAGTAGAAATGACAAAAGTGCCCGAATAGGGGCAGTGAGTTCGAAAGTGGCGGTAGCATCAGGGATCGGTTCGATGATTCCAAAAGAAATTAGCTGATTGATGATCGTTGCCGAGCTGGGATCGCCTTCGGAGCGAGAGGCCTCAATCAAATCCCGCAAGTCCGCTTCCGTCAGCCCGGTGCTGCGGTAGAAAAGATCGATCAGCAGCGAATAGTGCCGATCAGCAAAACGGAAGAAACTTTGAGGACTTATGGCCATCTAGTGTTGATCCTGGTTCAATTTAATGTGCAGCTGTTCTTTTTGGGCAGTACCAGCCCTGTTCTCTTCACAAAGAGAACACAGAATCCCACCATCGCTGCACCGGTCGATCAGCTTCCACTTGCCTGTCAAGATGTGTTGGTTGTATCCCTTTTTGCAGGCTTCACAGACCCAGATTTCCTGATCGGTTTTGTCTGATATCTGGTATTTGTATTTATTCATCTCTGCAAAGTGCCGTTACTCTCAGTTGTCAAATTATGTTTTTAATAATTTTTATAGCCGAGAATAAGAGTGTCGTGCCTGCAACCAATATGATGCAGCAGCCAGCATTGCCAGGTCTCTTCTGCTTTTTCTCCTCCTCTTCAAGCAAACACATTTCGATGACACCGTCACCATCATCGTCGAGCAGGTCGAGGGGATCTTCTTGGCTATCCATAAATATTCCTCAATAAGAACAATTGGTATGCTTGAAGAACATCATGTCGTCGGCAATCCCAATTTATCAAAAAATGCTCGGTTTCGTTCTTTCGCAGCGTTAACTAGTCGGTCAAAGGATATGACTTCTACATAGGCTTTAAAATTGGGATTGTATCCGAAATATCCCATATGATCGCTGGTTACGGTCAAACTGTGCATTTTGCAGCGATTTTCGATGGTTGTTGTAATGTCGCAGACCACATAGCAGTAGCCGGGAATATCCTCAGATTTAGGGATTTTTCTGCCAGATGCTGTCTGAACTTTTCCTTCTCTAATTCGGTCAAGATATCCTAAAGCCTGTTCTATTGGATCATGATCCTCGCCAGCTTTCGCATCATTGCGCATCGGGCGTTTTATTTCCACCACCACAATTGAGGCAAGAGGTAATTTAGTTCCTTCGGAGACCAATATCGGTTTATCAAAAACATTTAGAGCGCAAATGTCCGGCTCTTTTGTTTGATTACTTCCTGTTATCGGTATCGATGACAATGGCCTATCCGATGCGAGGTAATCATGAAAGGCCAATCTTTCGTCAAGCAACCATAAGTTATAGCCATCAAACATTATTTCATTTGAGTCTTTCCTCATGGGCATGATCAGGCCATGGATTAAATCTTCACGAGCATATTTCCCGTCATCGCCTTTCTCTATGGCTTTTCCCAAGAGATCCAAAATAACTTTTCTATGAGAAACATAATTGGCCAGGTCGGATTTCTTGATATCCTCTGCTGTTTTTAAGTATTCCTGAAGTCTTTTTTGATAATCTACCAGCTCTTCATCATGCTTGGGGTCCATTATCGTATGACCATCAGAAAGCAATTTCCCTTCTATTTCAGAAAGATGCTTATGGAGTACAAGATCAAGCTCTCTATCTGAAATATTTGGATCGACAATTAGTTTATCTTCCGGAATTCGTGCTAAAATTGGGCGATAGCGCGGAGCCTTTTTCGCTACGAAGCTGTCGAGTCGCTCTCGGCCGGCTTTTTTGCTTTCTGTCAAATAGTCTGAAAGGAAAAGGCATATCCTTTCAATGATTGCACTTTTAATGTCATTTAACGATATTTCTGTTTGAGCAAAAAGTCCTTCAATGTCATCATCAAGTTCGAAACCGGTTCGCTCCGCACGAACTTTCTCGTTGAGAAACTCAGAGCTGACATAACAGGCATAAACAAACTCGCTATTATTATCTCTGATTTTCCCATAAAGCCCTGGGATCTTTCCTGAAATATTTTCTTCTTTTACAAGTCTGTTCGCGGCACAAAATGCAATTACATGGGATTGCGATGAGTTCGAACGAAGCTTGACATGAGTGAGATCAAACTCTCTATTTTTGATCGAGATTGACTCAGTGCTCGCAGACGAAAGCATATGTTCGTCGTAGACTTGATCAAGGTGTACTGTTTCGTCAGTATCAGCAATTAATATTTCCGGAGCCCCACCTTGACGGACAAAATACCAAAGACAGTGTTCAAACAAGCTGTTTGCAATGGCACTCGTGGTTTTCTTCGAGGAATCACGATATCGCTTATTGAATCCTTCCAAGTGAACGCACGTCTGTACAGCTGAGTTGTCTGGCACATCAGCAGTTACCGGGGTACTCACGCCGTCGGAAGCATTGAATGTAAATGCCCTGGATTTAAGGCAGCCTGTATCATCCTTGAAAATACTCGCAACTCGAATCTTGTTAAATGCTTTTAACCATAAAAGACGACCAACGCCTCGGCATCCTTTATCCGCTTTATATTCACTATCAAGGGTCTCAAAGGATTTCATGTTTGCATCGTTAAACCCGATGCCATTATCAGTTATTTTAAAACCGATTATGTCTTCGGTTGCGTCTGGACCCGGTTTCTTTTGATTCGAAAATAGGGAAGAGCTGGGCTGAGAGTCTCTTAGAATATCAACAATAATTTTCCCCCTATTTGATGAATATCCAGTTTCTTCAATAGCATGAATCGAATTCACCACGGCCTCAAACAAAGGCATCAAACCACGAGAATAGGGTAATGGCGTATTTCGTAAACGCCCTCGCAAATTAGTATCCATGCTAATCCTTTACCTGTAGAGACGTCACTTCAAAGGCTTTACAGGCCCGGAACTCCTGCATTCTATTGTTGATTGAAAATGCCTCGTTCATGTCATAGTGTTGGAAGATGTCCAGGCCACGGTCAAGAAGTATCTTCCAGCCATTATCAGTGATGATATGTCTGGCATGGGCAGATCCTGTTTTGTCGAATTCCCATGAAAACCTGATCCCGGCAGTTTGGACGCTCATCTGCATCTGCTGCAAAAAATCTTTCTGAGCATCACCCTTAAATTCATCTTCCACAGTAATGAGATGAACATCCACGACATCATCCTCAGATTTGAACTTGGCGACAGTCTCAAGAAATTCCATCAGGTTACGGGCTTGAAAAAAAAGTCTGATATAGGTCTGTGACCGTAATCTTGCACGCACCCTTCAGGTATCGGCCAAAGAGCTTATCAAAGCTGACCCCCCGCTGATTCTCCTGAAAGACGAGATGCTGTTCTTTTGGTGCCTTTTCTTTAGCCCCTGCAGCTGTTGATTCTGTCTTTTCTTCATCCTGTTCAGATTCTTCGGAATGTTCCGGAGGTGTGCTGCCCTGATAGTAATACTGAGGATATTGTTTTTCCTCCAATGTTTGAACAAAAGTCGTCTTTTCTTGGCCTTGGGGTTTATATCCGAACCGGACAGGCTCATACGTCTGATCAATACGCATCAACTGATCCTTCACCCGTTTTCTTCCCTCCACAGCAAACTTCAGCACTTCTTCAAGTTCTTCACTGGTTGCTTCCTGATGCGGGAATAGAATCTTAACCAGACCACTAAAGGTTTTGTTAATTGCATCGCGGTCTCTGGTCGAAATATCACTGAGCAAAGTGAATTGTTCGGCGTAAAAATGAGAAAAATCATGATTGCGCATGGTTCGTAGGATCTCAGCTAAATAATCTACAACAAAGCCGTATCCTTCAGAAAACATCTCTCCTCTTATTATATCCACCTCCCAACCAGGGATATAAAAGTGCACCCGATCAAGAAAGGCAGAGTCATGATAAGCTTCCGGCAATTCGTCGAATAGATCGGCATGTTTGAGCATGTATGGCAGGGGATTTTGAGTATTACCGACAAAGACCATCGATGCTTCTGCTCCCAATGTTTCTACACCACGAGAAAAGGTTTTGTTGGCCATGTAGTTTTTCATGATGTCGACAAGGGCCTTATTGGGGCGCTTCTTTTTTCCTGCAAATTCATCAAAGGCAACGGCATCCCAGTAGCCTACCAGGCCGAGTTTGCCATTGCTGTTATTGACAAAGAGTTTCGGTACTGTTACTTCCCCGCCGGAAATAAGAATGCCGTGTGGGGAAAACTCCGAATAGATATGAGATTTGCCTGTACCTTTGGGTCCGAGTTCAATCAGGTTGTAGTTCCGCTCACAAAATGGAATAAGCCGTACAAGCTGCAATAGCTTGCTGCGCTTACCGAACAACTCCGGATTAAAACCGATGCTCTGCATAAGGAGATCGATCCACTCATCAGTGGTAAACTTCTTCCTTGCTTCCAGATATCCGTCATAATCAAAGTGAGAAAGCTGGATCGGTTTAATAGATTCCATCACCCATGGACAGGCTTTGGAATCGTCGAGGTTTTCGTACTCAAGTTCGGCGATACACCAGACCCCACTGACGAGGAGCTTTGGATGTTTTTTGATCGTATCAGTGGAGACAAGAACTTTGTTGACCCCCAGATTGGAAAATGAAGCCTCATAGGTCCCGGCTTTATCATTCAGGTCCACGCTGATCTTATCAATGACCTTATGTCTGCCCTTTTCTTTAATAATAGACTTAACAAGGCCTGCTTCGTTTCGGTGAACATAGTGCTTACGGAGTATCTCCTTAACTGTTTCAATCCCTGTTTTGATGCTTGCCTCATCAGCGGTTGCACAGTATTGCCCCAGGAGATATTCAAGGACATAGGAAGGGACTATGGCGTTGCCTTTGACAATTTTGACGAGATCCTTGCGGACAACGAGTCCTTGAAAGTGTGTGGTGATTTTCTGGTCTAAGGGAGTCATCAGTATTCAGCCTTCAGTAATCAGTTGTTTTTCTATCGAGTTGATAAAGCCTACCAACATGGCGGATATCTCTCTACTTTCGTTTACCCACGTTTGACCTTGAGTCTGCTCGATGTACCCAATATCCATGCCAATATACATTTGTGTCCTCAGCTCGCCGCATGAACCCTTTGCATATTGCAAAAACCGAACGAAGTCCTTTTTTGATTTTCTCTCCGAACCCTCGGCAATATTGCTCGGGATAGATAGCCCGGAACGGGTTATCTGATCTCTGAAACCAAAATCCTTGCAACCAGCAAATGACTTGTACAACTCCGCCGAAAGTCTCGCTGACCGTTTCCAAATTTCCATATCCTCAAATTTCATCGTCTCTTCCTTTACTGATTACTGAAAACTGACGGCTGACAACTCAAAAATCAAAATCGCTGGTAAATGATCGTCTCATCGTATACCGGAGTGATTTGTAATCTCTCTCATATGAAGTCCCTGGCACTTTTTCTTTGAGCTGGAGGATAACTTCCTGGCCATTGGCCTCGTCTGCTTTGCGGGTAAGCACAAATCTTAACGGCATTTCACGTTCTCTTGGGTTCTCAGAGGTCAAATCAAAGGTCAGGTCGTGTGAATCGGAGATCAATTCTCCCTCCTGATTATAAATGCCGACGCGAAGTTTTCGGGGCTGTATTTTGTCTGTTACCGGCTGTGCCTGGTAGAGAGCAACAGCAAGCTGTCCCGAGGTAATTACCGAGCTGGAACCCCGTAAAATATCAACTTCTACTGCCGAAATATCGCTCTGTCTCTTTTTATTGATCTTAATAACCGGAATAACCACTTCCTGTAATGATGCACCACCATGGACAAAGCGGCTTCCGGCCCCTTTAAGGCGCAGGCGGTTAATAGACTTGGGGATCTGGACTTCGATATCCCCTGAAAGTCCTAAATCAGACGGCTGAAACTTCCGAAGGCTCGACACCTCTTTTAACCCTTTCCCAAGGACAAAGCGTCTATCGCGAAACAGGATCTGATCGCCTTCGGCATCGCTACCAGCAAAATCGCTCTCTTCAATAGGGCGGTTTTGATAAATAAAACCATGATCGGAGGTGACAATTAAATTATTGGCATTTGCTCCGGTAAGTTTCTTCACCAACTTGATCAGTTCCTGAAGGGTTTCCTCTACGGCATCAAATACCCGTTCTTCGGATTCTCGTTTATCGCCCGTCGCATCAATTCGGTTATGGTAAATAAATATGACATCATGGTCGCGTACAAGCGCTCGGCAGTCTTCTTTGTTGAGCCTCATCAGTTCTTCGGCCCTGATGGCCGTCCCACGCTGCGAGAGAGCTTGGCCAAGAATTTTTACTCGGTTTGCCGTACCTTGAGAACTCAGGCCATCCACCAGCACCGTACCTGAATCATTTCCTGAAAAAAACTCCTTGTTCGGAAGCAATGCCGCCATTCCAAGCTGGGTGTAGCTGGGTAACATGGCAAGTATTGGCTCAAGAGTGGCATCATAACGGTCTTCCTGGCGAATGAGGCTTAAGAATTCGTCACCTATCTCGTAACGGAAGGCATCAGAAATAATGACATAGATCTTGTTATCTTTTTTTAGAACTGGCTGTACATGACGTGAGAAGAAATTCCTCTGCAGCATGATAGGCGGCGCTTCCCATTTGCTGACGCCATCCACATAAAGCTGCCATTGATTATTGATCTTCAATAAATAATTGGTGGAGTACATATTTTCGATATGTTCGGAAAGCACCCCCGTAAGAGTTGTTTCTCCGGAGCTCTTCACATGATAAATGAAATTGCGGTACAACTGGTCCAAACGAAACCAGAACCGGCAGTATCGCTCTATACCGTCAGTCATTGAATCCATCGATAGGTCGGCTTCATCCATCGCGTGAATGAATTGGGCCGCGTGATCTACTGCCTCATAAAGATGATAAAATTCCTGATACCAGTGCCCTTGCCTCCTCTGGCGGACCCAAAGCGTCACATCACCACTGGAAACTGTTCGGGAAGCCACAGCCTTGACCAAATCACTAATGATTTTTTGATCAATCAGACGAAAATAATCCAATTCGATCAATTCACGAAAGTCCCGCTTTGCTAGATCCTGTTCAATGCTCAAAACTTCTGCGCATTCAGCAGAAAGGGTTTCAAAGCCGGACTCAAATTGGCGGCTGTCTTTCCAGCGTTTGAGGAAGACCTGAATATCTTGAGACATACGGGAAGGAGGTCTATTTTCACCCTTGTCCTTTTTTCTTGCTCCTAGGTATTTGTCCGGGTCAACCTCCATTTCGTAGCAATCCTGGAAAATACGGATCATGAAGTCTTTCAGACTTTTCTCATCCGAATGGTAATCATAATGGCGATAGAGTTGTTCCCAGAGGAAGCTATCGAGGTTACAGCGACCAATCAACTTGATTTTTTCATCCTTGCCATTGGCGAGTTCCTGCAGCAAATTTTCCGTCACCGTATCCATGCGAGGTTCACTGCCCGCACACACCGCCAGCATCTTCAGACGGATCATGCCATGGGTATCGTTTGATCCCAGCAGGCGCTTCAGGGCCTCTTTGCGCTTGATGGCCTGATAAAACTCCGCGTGTTCTCGTACGACATCGGCAAAATCCGTACTCAATTCCAGCTCTGAGAGCCAGATCCCCACTTGGTCGGTGTGAAACTCGCCATATGCCAGTTGTACATCCAGCAGCCAGTTGTCCAGGTCGGCGGGTTGCGGCCCTTCGCGGTAGAGTAGGAACCTCTGTTCGGGCTCTTCGCGCAGCATGCGGTATTTGATGCGGTACTCATTGTTAGTGACTTCCAGCTTCTCGATCCCAGGAAGTGACAGCGCCTCAAAATCATCACGCAACTCCTGCTTGGCGTCGTACCAGAAGACAATCCGGTGCCGGTCAAAGAGTTTGCTCAGGGCCTGAGCTATGCGGTCATTCATGAACTAATCCCTTCGAACACACTGATGCAGAGACCAATTTGGCAACAGCCTGTTGCCAAATCTCAGGGAAACGGTCGAGCACCGTCAACTCGCTGTTGACAGAAAATAGCCATTGGCTAGAGTCCATGCCAAAAAAGTGGCGCCCAAGGCTGGTTTGGTTATTCATCTGCCTCTGTCTCCATCTGTGGTTTCCATTTTCGCAAGGATAATCTTCCTGCCTTTTTCCGTGATCCGGTATTTTTGCAGGCGGCTATTAGGTTTATCGGGGATGGTCATTTCGATGACGCCCAAAGCAATAGCCGCCTGCTGATAGTGTTCACGGAAATGTTTCTCGTCTTTTAGCCCCAGAGTTTTCATGATTTCAGTTCTGTTCATGTCGTCCGTAAGGACAAACAGCATCTTTTTAACTTCGGGGGTGACTTCGGGGGTGACTTCGGGGGTGACTGGCGTCTCTGATTGAGTTCTTTTACCTTTACGCGACTGCTCACGGGTAAGCGGTAAAATTTTCGACAAGGGCACGGTAACACGGACACGGCCTGCCAGTTCTTCGATGGTCGGCTCCGGGAGATTCTCCTCCTTGACCTGGCGAAAGATGCCGGGAATGCCGCTACCCCATTGTTCAATCAAATCAAGCTCTTTGAAAACTCTGGCTATCACTGGATTTCTGATTTGCGAGACGCCGAGCTTCATATCTTCCACCGTCATTCCCGGCAGCAGCAGACCCGGACTCTCCACCTCGATACGGTTATCGAAAAAGGCGATACGCACGGGCGTGCCACGCTGGGAGTAATCTGCGTGTACCAGCGCGTTAATCACCACTTCACGCAGAATGTCGATGGGGATGCTCCAGAGATCCTTGCGACGGATCTCGGAAAAGTCCGCGCCGCGCATGGCGTGTTTTTTCAGGAAGAGCATGATTTCATTCACCGCCTGCGGCAAGGGTGCTTCAATGTCGATATGGTCGAAGATATCGGCTTTGTCATTGCCGATAAAGCGCCCGCACTGAATCCTGGCATCATCGAAATGAAGGCGGCGATCCAGTCCATACAGCAACACGCTGCCACGACTGGGCACGAGCCTGTTCTGATCTTTAACCAGCATGCGCAGGCTTTGCAGCATAGGTTCATCCACGGCACGCTTGTTCTCAAAATCCTTTCTGATTGCCCTTACATCAAGGTTATCAAGGGTCAGCGCCGGCATGGGCAAGGCGTCAAAACTGACACCGGCAATCCCACGCTGCAACTCGGCGATAAGTTGCGCGTCGGCCTGTCGGTTAGTTGATCCCAGGCGAATATACACGCCGTTTTCCCTGCCTTCGCCTTTGATGAAGTGCGGACGCATGCCGCTCAGAAACACCTCCACAACCAGCAAAGTCTTGCCGTCCACGGTCGTCATCTCGATGTTCGGCGCCAATCGCGGGGCAATGGAATCGGCAATCAGGTTGGAAAGGCGCTCCTCTTCATCCAGCGGGTTTTCAATACCAAGTACCTGACGATCATCCGCCACGCCGAAAATCAACCGCCCTCCCGCTGAGTTGGCAAAGGCTACCAATGTCTTCAACCAGGGACGAGGCGAAGATAAATCCCTCTTGAACTCAAGGGTTTTGCCTTCCGGTTCGCGGATCAATCTCTCCATTTCAGACATCACTCCTCCTTCGCTTCCAGACCTGGAATCTTCTTCAAGGCCGCACCGAGTTTTGGGTAGTTGACCTTCACTCCGTCGTCGAGATCGATCTCCACCTGCTCGGTAGCCAGCGGGTAAAGCACCTCGCGCTCATACTCCTCCATCTCGGCAATCATCTTGGTGATCTTCTCGATCTCCTTCAGGGCTTTGGTCTTTTCACCCTGAGAAGCGCTGGCGCTGATGCTGACCGCTAAAAACGTGGTCTGTCCCGAATGGCGCTAGTTTATGGTGTTTTTAATCGAATAAAGAGTCTGATAATATTGGCTAAATTTGTTAAATTGAGGCATGAAAAATTCAACAAAAACACAACCAATGTTGCCCGGTTTTTTCATGCCTCGTCGAGGACGAAAACCTCGCTCAGCTCAGCAAGTATTTTCGGATAACATAGCTGTTCTCAAAAGGAAATCGTTTAAACAAATTGGTAAGATTTTTGGTCGTTTCATACCTGGAGAATGTCTTAAACCTTCTCGAACGGGAGCCATGAGTCGTCGAAGTATATTCTCTAAGGAGAATACATTCTGGGCTTTTTTAGGCCAGGTATTGGATGCTGACGGTGGTTGCAAAGAGGTAGTCAAGAAGCTTCAGTCCTATGCATCACTCAAGGGGATCAAGGTTCCTTCATCGTCAACAGCATCATACTGTACAGCCAGAAAGAAATTGGACGAACAGGCCCTCACTGATATTTTTCAATACACATCTATGCAGGGAGACAAAGCGACCAAGACCGGCCTATTACATAACCGCAGAGTTGTAGTTGTTGATGGAACCGGACTCAGTATGCCGGACACATGCGAAAACCAAGAGGTGTGGCCTCAATCAGCAACACAGAAACCCGGTTGTGGCTTTCCGTCTGGACGAGTATGTGCTTGCTTTTCTCTGGAAAGCGGATCTTTGCTCAGTTATGAAATAGGAAACAAAAAAAATCATGAACTTCCACTGTTTCGTAAGCAATGGGAGACTTTTAGGGCAGGTGATATTTTCCTAGGCGACAAGGGGTTCTGTAGCTATTACGACATGGCAAAGCTGAAAGAACAAGGTATTGATAGCGTCATAACGCTTGCCCGAAGAAAGCCTGTCAGCAAGTCGAAATGTCAGAAATTTTTTGGGCCAAATGACCTGCTCATAAAATGGGATCGCCCAAAGTATACACCTCAGTTATCCTACTCCAGAGAAACGTCGAAACAGCTCCCTGAAGAGTTGATGTTAAGGCAAATTAGGGTGACAGTTGGCCACCCAGGATTCAGGGTAAAAGAATTTTATATAGTAACTACTCTGCTTGATCCAGCAAGATATCCCAGCCAAGAAATAACCAGTTTGTATCTGAAGCGTTGGGATGTTGAGTTGTATTTCCGAGATATAAAAATAAGCATGGGGATGGACATTCTACGTTGCCAGACACCTGACATGATACGTAAGGAAATCCTGATGAACTTTATCGCGTACAACTGTGTTCGCAGGTTAATGTACGAGGCGGCAGAAAAGACTGATTTGCATGTAAGAGAAGTCAGTTTCAAGGGTTGCTTGCAAGCAATTCGCAATTGGAGTCCTCAGTTTAACCGTGAGAAGTTGGGAGTAACTGAAAGACGGAAACTGCTCAATGATTTGTATGGTGTCGTGACAGGCTTACCTCTCAAACAAAGGCCAGGTCGTAGCGAACCCAGGTGTAGAAAAAGACGCCCAAAGGCATACCAAATTTTAACCAAACCGAGGCACGAAATGAAGGAAATTGAACACCGTAACAGATACATGGCAACAGGCATAAACTAGCGCCATTCTGGTCTGTCCCCTATTTTCTTTACAGCAACTAATTTTTTTATCTGGTCATAAGAGAGGACTGGAAGCACTTGAGTCAACTCTTTTAACCGGCTACCGGTTTTCTGTTCTCTTTGATACGCTTCAAAAGTAAGGCTTTGTTGGTCTCTCGCTTCAGCCAGATTTGCGCCAATGGAGGTACCACTTCTCAGCAACTGCTTCGATGAGACAAATTCCCGCTTCTGGTCACAAAAGTGCTTGTATGCGTTTACAATTCGTATCGCCAACGCATACGCCTTTTCAAAAGCGGGATTTCCTTTGTTCATTGTCCATTGACGTGCTCATAAATGGCCCCCTTTTATGCGATCTTTCCCAAGTGCGGTCAGGCGATATTTTTGCAACCGGCTGTTGGGTTTTTCGGGGATGGTGTATTCCAGCAATCCTGTTTGGCGAAGTTTGGGAAGTGCCCTGCGTACATTTCCGCTCAATGTCCGGTGACCTAACGCTTTGGCGATTTCGGCAGAGGAGAGGGGTGATTTCTCGCAGATCTGCAAGATCTGCAACTCAACTTGTGCCTCAACTTGTGCCTCAACTTGTGCCTCAACTTGTGCCTCGACTTGTGCCTCGACTTGTTTTGACTCCGCCCCCGTTCGAACAATTTTCATCTTTGCAGCCGGGTTTTTTCCAAATTCCGGCACGCTGATTACCATGCGGAAGATATCGCCTTCGATCAGTTCGGGATCAGCGCCGCCGTATTTTTTTCCGTACAGCATCATTTTACGCATGCCGGAGCCCAGCTCATCGGCCCGGTCGATTTCCCTGAAGAACGCCCCTATCACCGGATTCTTTTGAAAAGGAACCGTTGTTGCCGGGTCCAAGCGGCCAAAACCATGGGGACGGCTTGGGTTGTCGGTTACTACGCGACCATATTCGATGATAAGCCGAGTCGTAGCACCACTGGTGTATTCACGGTGGATGAGAAGGTTTGATGCCACCTCCCGGAAGATGGCATCTCGTAGACTGCGGCGCTCGATGCCTTCCAGATAGAAGGGATCGGGCAGGTGTTTTTTGACAAAGTCGAGGATGCGATCATAACTGTCGATGAGGTTGGTTATGACCAGATCGCGGTCATCGTAACGGTCCACATTCACTTTGCGGAGAATCAGATCGGTTCGATGCGGCGGGCAGATCTTGAGGATAAGGTCGTCGGTTCCCAGCAGCATCACACCGGCCAAGGTTACGCCCATCTTGCCGGTTTCAGGGTGCGGCTGATAGAGCTGGGCACTTTTAATCAAATCGATATCCTGCATATTCCCCCAGGGATGCCGGGGCTTGTTGATGCGAACATAACGACGGCAGCGTTCGATCAGGTCCGCACGAAGGTCACCCGGTTGAATCCAGGGATAGACCCGGTTTTCGCTGTAGTTGGCCTGCTTGCGTTGGTAAAGCCGGGCAACCTGCACGGTATGATCGGTAATGTCGATGTCGC
>Ga0214472_10002506_pt1 | contig 19725 bp, 11 predicted proteins | sample RVTome_6_FD_207662 | JGI IMG/M metagenome (GOLD analysis project Ga0214472, IMG submission 207662) | Soil microbial communities from uranium-contaminated site in the Upper Colorado River Basin, Wyoming, United States - RVT140D175 | ecosystem: Environmental > Terrestrial > Soil > Contaminated >...
CATCATCAACACCAATAAAAAGCCTTCCACCTTTTCCGTTGCTGAACGCTATAATCTCGGCCGCAAGTGAGTCTGCGTTGGTGATATTTTTTTTAAACTGGTTCAGGCTGTCTTCGCCCTGAGACAGAATTGTCAATATTTCTATGGTTTCCATATTTGATAAATCTCCTTGCGGCGATTAAATGCCTCCTGACCGCCTTCCATAATATTCACGATTGTCTTTTGGGTGTTAGCGTTGTCAACGCTGCCAGTCTGGACAGACACCTTGTCGTCCATAAATGAACACGCCAGAACCTGTTCAGCGTCTCCGAGCACTGGTATGTTCGGATTATGGGTAGCAAAAATAAACTGAACATCTGATTTCATTTGCCTGATCAGCTTGATCACGTCTTCATAAATTGTCTGATTATCCAGGTCATCCTCAGGCTGGTCAATAACAATGACATCATTTTCCCGTTGGCTAAGGACAAAGAGGATCAGAGCTGAAGCCCTCTGGCCAAGGGAGTGGTGCTGCAATTCCTTACCACGGTATTGGATAGTGAATTTATTTGGAGTCTGGTAAGTGAGAAGAGACTTGAGGTTATGCATAAATCCATCAATCAATAGCTGCGGATTCGAGCCAAAGTAGTGCTTAGCATTTTCAAAGTCTCTATATATCCCAACAAAATCATGATATTGGTCAACAATACTCTGGTAGGTGGTTTCCCGAACTCCACTGCCTTTGAAGATCTCCTTCATAAAACTAAGAAAAGCTTGCTTATCTTCTTTATAGCCCGAAGTGATCGATAGAGATGTGCTGCCTGTACCCACTTTATCAAGTTCTTGCTTGATGAGAGTAAACTCTTTATGCCAGAGGTCGTTCAGCTGCTGCAGCTGCTCAAGCAGAGCGATCTGCAATGATTCCTTCTTATCACCCTGTTTCGTGAGCTCAGTAATCAGTTGTTTTGCCGTATTCAGCTTTTTTTGTAAGGCAAGGAACTCCTCGGAGCTGATATTTTGGGTCCCGTTGCTCTTTAACTCTTCGGCAAGTTTTCTCTCTATTTCCGCAAACTCCTCTACCAACCCTTTACGAATCGCTAAAAGTTCATCCTGCCTGTTCACCAGCTTTTCCTTGCTTTCGTTTAAGGGTTTCAGGTCATTTTTTATCCGGTCAATCACCTGTACAAATGGAGCATAATCGATATAGAAGGCATCAAATAGTGGTTGGTTATGCTTCGAGCTGTGACCTGCGAAGTTTCTTACATCATCTTCATGGCTGGCCAGAAAACTCTCCAGATCAGAGATTACATTTTCTGCCAGTTCGACTCCTTTCTTCATCGCACGAATATCGCCCTCGAAATCGAGCCGTTTTTGCAACTTAGCCTCAATGCCATGATCGACATAAAACTTGAGCCGGTGCTCCGTATCCTGTTGAATATTTATCTGTTCTTCTATCTGTTCAGAAACACTTGTAATCTTTTGCAACCGTTCAATTGCTACAATAACCATTGCTTTCCGGTCGTCGATTTCCCGGCGGACATCATCCAGTTTTGAACCCAGAAGTTTATCAACCAAATCTTTCTCAAAGCCTTCACCTGTGCTTGAAAGGTCTTTCTGCCCAAAATAGATGGGTTTATGTATAACCGTTTCTCGTATTGAAACGCCCGGCTGCAACTTCCCCTCAATCAGCACCTCAGGGTACGATTCCTTCCAGACTCGCTGAATGCAATAAGGTTGGTCATAACGATCAACGACATCGAGTTCAACCTTGCCGCCACTACCCATAGTGAAACCGACCAGCTCCTGCTTATACTTCGTATCTCCTGCCTTTTCCCCAAAAGGAATATTCAAGGCATAGCGAATAGCTTCCAGGATGGAGGATTTTCCGCTCCCCCGAATACCAATCATGGTGTTCAATTCCGGAGTGAAATGCAGCTCCTGTCCAGCCAGTGTGCCACCAGTAAACCTGATAGATCGTATGTGAGAATGTTTGTGCTGTATTGGCGCGCTTGAAACGCGACAATCTTTGTCCAGCAGGGCAAACTTTACAGCATCAAAAGAAAACGCCCCGAGTTTGAGATATCTTTTCCCACCTTTACCAATTTCGGCTATGGATTTGCAGTCGGATCCTTCCACCTCTGCCGGATACCAACCGCCAAGCCAGCCTTGAACCTTGTTTCTCTCATCATGTGTGCGAACTTTTTGAAAGCCATGTGTTCGTCTCCGCACCTTTTCATACCGACCTTCGGCGAAATCGCCAAGCTTTCCTCCAGACATCTCATTCCAGAGTCCGCTTTTTTGTTCAACATGAGCAAAAACAAGAAAATAGTCTCTGGGTGTTTTATCCAGTTCCTCCACAACCTGGAGAATACATTTATCGCTCCGGCCATTTTCATTTTGATATTCTGCAGGCGCTTTCCTTGGAAACATAGTGGTTATGAACGGAGAGATGTAGTCATTGCCGTTCTCAAGCCAGCTATCGTTAAAGATGATGATCGTGTGGATGCCGTTTGCTCCATCGTTGATGGAGAGTTCAACACCAGGGAGGAGAAAAATCTCTTTCTTTTTAGCTTTCTTACGTAGAGCCTGAAACTCTTCTTTATCGAATTTGTTGTGATTGGCTATGACACCTATCTGAATGCCTGCAGCCTTCAGACCAGCAACATATTCGGCAATGTAACTGTTATCTTCGCCTTTATACGTAAATTCCTTATCAGCCCTGGTATGCAGATGAAAATCAGCTCGCAACCAACTGGAGCCATGCTTGAATATCTCTGGAGTTGTAGCTGAATCACTCATTTTTCTTTCTCCAATCCGTGTCTATCACTGTTCATCTGTCGTTCTTACCAGTCCGCATTCAAATATTTTTTAAGCTGCCCTGCATTGAGTACGTCATAGGGAATCATTTTCTTTTTCTGCAGGGGTGCGATGTTTTTGCCGACACCGTCATCGAGGATCGGGTTATACCCTTCGGCTAAAAGTTCATCGATCTTGGCCTTAAATTCTTCAATTTCCTTTAGCTGCTTAAAAATCAAATCTTTCTCGTTCTGTGCTTCTGCACTTTCGTTATTTGCCAAGTCGCTTTGACGATTTACCAAGGAACGCTCCCGGTGCTCTATATAGACCGAACGCAGGCGCATCAATTTATCCCGACTCCACTTGTAAATAATGATGTAACAGTCAAACCCGGAGTTCGAGCCGCTGGAGAGATGCCAGATAAAGGGTGTTTTTGGTAGGTACATAAACAGGTTCAGGTGATCGGACAGCTCTGCAAAAAAATACTTGTGGAGGTAGTCATGAATTGGACGGCCAAGCACCGTGTCAAAGCTAGAGTACTGAGCCGGGCTGAAGCCTTTCTCGCGAAATTTTTCTTCAATGCGATCCAGCAGCACCTTTTCACCGGCGTTCGGCACCAGCGGAATAATGCCGTCTTCATCCTCCATGAGGATCTCACGGACCATATCCGCCAAAAACTCCATAGCCAGTGTATGCATCCGCTGCTGGGGAATCACATTGCTTTGCTTAAACCAGTACCAGACATTGATCGGGTTGACCCGATGGCGGGTACAGTACTCTTCAAGATCATTATTGCTCTGGTAAAGGCTCGGAAAACCACTCTCAATCGCTTCACGCTCTTCGGCCGTAAAGTCTTTGGTTGGGAGCGACCCGATGTAATCACGAATGGCATCCAGCGGGAATTCTTTGGTTGCCTCGGTTTCAGCCAAATAGGCATCCCGAGCTTCAGTTAGTAATGGAAGGCTACCGATGCTTTCACCTTCTTTGGCTAGCACCATGGCCTTATCGTGATCGGTCAGATCGTAAACCTCGAAGATCTTTTCATTGAGGATGGCCTCGTTTATTAGAACCTGTGAAAGAAGGTTATTTTCATTATGAATAAAATTCTGTACTTCCTTGCTGCTTATAAATGGATGTTGATTTGAACCTCTTTCTATTAAGTGTTTTACGCACAATCCTTTTTTAATTCCAATATTACAAGCAACGTATTCGGTCACTTTTTCTTCAATTTTTTTCGAAGGCAAAACAAATGGGACACGCTGCATATCACCGACTTGAGCATTTACCGTTGGATTCAGGCAGTCGACTATGTATGAAACTAACTTCGAGTTCATAAAGCCAAGTAAATATAAATTGTTATCAAATTTCTTATTTGCAAAGATGCATGAGCCTCCAGTATCAAAGAAACAATTTTTCGGAAGATATCGAAAAGAAACACCTTTCTGACCGGAGGCAGAATATGTAATACCTTCCGAAAAATAAAAATTACTATTCCGCAAAACAGCTCCAGCTGATTTCATTTCAGCTGCATCATTTTCATAATTACCAACGAGCCAAAGATTTCCATACCATTTTTCAAATGGACCTCCTTTTGAGTAAACAACCCACTTTTTATTATCCTTTTGGTAATTTTCGGAAATGCATTCAGCATTAACTTCCCACCAAAAACGCAAAAATCTTATGTTATTTGTTGTTGCAGCACCCTGAACAGGTGAAAACAATGATTTAATATCATCTGCACCAAATTTTTCTCGAAACTCGTCTGATATCCAGTAGATGAATGGACAGGACTTAATTGTTTTTAGCTTAGTCTGTGAAATGATGTAATTATGTTCATTTTTTATACTGTGGATGAAATCATCAAGTGCTTTTATGCAATAATCCTTTTTAAATTTTTCTTTTGGTGTCCGTGTATATTGGTCTAAAGAAATGAAAAAAGCTTCTCGATTTTTGGAAAGATTTTTTTCAACACAATAAAGTACTGGATCTACTAAAATAGACCCAAAAACATTGCTATAACTAAAGTCAGCGAAAATATTAATCTGAGTCTTATCGACCATGAATTTACGAACATCATCAAATGTTTTGATGAACATGAACGTTCGAGGATGAATCATTGCAACCTTTCCCCTTGAACCTGTCATCTCATAGCACCGCTTGATAAAAGTGGCATACAGATTGGTGTTGAACTTGTAAGGCTTCTTGTAGTTATCCTCAATAAACGCCTTAAGCTCCGGGCCAAAGTCGGCACTATCGGTGTAGGGCGGATTGGCCGTGGCCACATCGTACTCCGTGGTGAGCAATTCAAGGAAGGTAATGGCATCCAGAGTCTTACTTGTCAGGAAGGTATTGCCTTGAGCCTGCGCGTATTTTTCGACAGCAGTTTTCAGGTTTGTGAAGAAGGTGAATGCAAAAATTTCATGGGTCCGCTGTTGCCCCCAGGCCAATACGTCCCCAGATTTACTTTTTTTCTCCAATTCAGCGAAGCGTGATTTCAACTGCCTGTCAATCTGAAGCAAAGAGCCAAATTTGTGGGCAAACTGGAGATCGGACCAAATTTCTGCAATCAACTCCTGCTGGCTTTTATCTAGTGTAGTGTCTTCTATAAAAATGTGCTCCACAGCTTCATACTCCGGCAGATAGAAGTCTGAGGAAACCACATTAAAGGCAAGTTCGCCGATGGTGCGATGTTTCTTCTTTGCCTTGATAAAAAGACCAAGCTGGGCCAGCTGCACCGCCCGATCATCGAGATCGATTCCGTGCAGGTTGTTTTCAATAATCAGCTTGGGGATATCTTTTTCATCATAATCGGCCTCGTAATTGTCGATCTGGTCGACATAGAGCTCATAGAAAAAGTCAAAAGCATAGAGCAGGAAATTTCCTGATCCGCAGGCCGGGTCAATCACTTTTATCTCGTGTAGCGGTTTAAGTTTGCGCTCCTGGGTCTGAGGAGCGTTGGCAATCTTATAGCGACGCTTAATCTCTGAATCCGGATACATTTCCAAATAGAGTTTGCCGAGCGAATTCTCAACCAGAAACTGCACCACCCATCGGGGGGTATAGACCTGAGACTGCAGGGAAACCTTGTTGTACTCGGTCTTGTCTCCGCTGTCTTTATGGGCCTTCTTCTTTACGTTGTTATAACTTTCATACATCCAACCAAGGACATCATCACTTTGCCAAATGTCGGTGCCCACCTGCGTGTCCTTTTCCACCGCATTAAAGGCGTCGATGATCTCACCCAGACTGATGGCATCAGGCAGCAAGGCATACGGATAGGCTTTGTTGTAGAGTGGAAGGGTATCACCCAGCTCGTCAAAGGCGTGCTTAAGATATTCGCGGATGCCTTCCAGCTCTTCTGAGCGCATGTGCGGATTCATTTCCAACCATGCCTTGTGTCCGAAGGAGCGGTCGCCATGTTCCGGCTGTTTGGTCAGCACTGGAGGAAACAGCACAGCAGACTCCATCACTTTGACAGCGGCTAATCGGTTGAACAGCGTGAAGGTCAGCTCATCCACCAACTTTTCACGACCTTGTGGATACGAACCCGTCTCACCTATATGGTTCTGGAGCATTTCGTCAAAGCGCTGACGTTTTTCATGCAACTCAGGAGGGAGTTTCGCCAAATCAATTACTTTGGTTGCACCTATTCCCAAGCGGGCAAACTGTTTATCAAAAGTAGCCTCGACAAGGTTGCGAAGCTTGTCGACATGTTCTGAAAGTTTCATTACATTGCTACCTTCTAAAAAGTTTCAATACTCAATTCGATTTCTTCATCAGGTTGTGCTCCTACCAGCGCTGTAAGCTGAGTCGTTAAAAAGGCTTTATACTCCTGCACAGTGATCGCTTTTCCTGGAAGTTGTAATTTGATTTTGCGAGGTGGTTTGGCAGGTCCCGGTTCTGCCGTTTGCCCAACCCCCGGATCTGGCTGAGGTTGTGACGGTGGCGGTGCTTGGACTACAAAACCGCTTTGGATAATCACCAGCTCACCTTCTTTCGGGGGAGCAAGAGCTGTATAATTTAGAATATCAGCGAGCGAGTAACCACAACTCGAACAAGAAATAGAGAATTCCAACTTCGGTTCCGCAATAATCCTATCTGAGCAATATTGTATAATATTCTCCAGCTTTTTTAGATTGGTAGCGTTCAATTCAACCGGGTAATTCTGCTTCAAATCACGTATAGCGCCATCGACTTTCCCTTGAAGAAGGGTATACGCATGGCTCATGCCGGCAGCTGCATTTTTAACTAATGAAAAGTAGCTATCTTTTACCAGCTGAGCCTGCTGAAGAAGTTGATTATAATTTTTCACCATATCCTGCTTATAGAGTCGCAGAAACTCTTCATGAGCATCGGCAATGCTTCCATCAGTACGATCCGCTTTTTTCAGCTCTGCAGCAACGTCCAGAATAAAGCGTTTAAAATCTTTCACTTTTGAGAAGTTCTTTTTAACAAACTTCTGGGACTTTAGGATCACCTGGATCGATGCTTTGAAAGCATCTCCGTTGGTGAGAAAGTATTCAACTTTGTCAACGTAGTTGCTCTCCGTCACTTTGCCGGAAAATTCAAGCAAGGTACTTTTTTGCGCTGCTACATTTGGGAAAAGAGTCTCAAAATTTTCAACGGTTTCATCGAGCGTGGTCAAAGCACCCACAAAATGATCCACCATGAACTTAATTGCGTCGGCCAACTCGAAATCGTTGATGTTCCAGTCAACTTTACGACCTGTATGGACATCAATCTCCAAGTCCATCAGGATCTGCACTGCCTGACTTTTCTGAGCAGCCGTGAGGCTCTTGACAATTGACTTAAACGATGCTGATTTGAATTTTGTTGCGTTGGTAAACGCATCATGGACCGATTTGTCTTTATAGGAAAAAGAGGGCTCCTGGCCATTGTGCTTAACGCTGACTTTTCCGGCTCGAAAGAGTGCCGCCAGGGTACAGACTATAGTCCCAAATGAGTAGCCCCATGGAGCTCCTGAGAGGTCTGATTCAAGATATTTTCCATCAATAAAACGTGATTTGATCTTGGCTTGAATCTCTTCAATTACCTTCAGGTGATCGCCTACAAAATTGCCATTCGCATCAAAATACTTAAAGTCCGCGCCGGAGAAGAGACCGCTTAGATCTTCTTTTCGCTTACTGAAAATCTTAGGTACTAATCCCTCTGACAACTGAGCGGACAGACGTTTTGTGTAAATTACCTTAACGAGTTTACGCTGAATATCATTGATCGTTGCCTTGAACGAATCACTGTTAAGAAGATGCTCGTCGTACATGTAGATCAACGATCCGTTTGTGTAGGCGTTTTCAATTTTAATCCGCAGGTTCTTTTCCTTCTCCTCACGCATATTGGAAAAGTCACGAATTATCTGACGCTTGGCTGAATCCGATTCATTAGCATACTTTTCTTCCATGTAGGCATAACGCCGTATTTCCCCAATCAGCTTGTCAATCTCGGAAAACTCACTATTATCCGGGATAAGGGTTATCAGATCTTTTTTATGTTGAGTTTCCAACTTGGTAGACTCAACAAAATCCTGTCTGTTTTCGCTTATATTGAACAAGCTGAAGGCCGTGAGCTTCAGGTTCTTACTTCCCGCGCTGCATAGCTCATCATCCTGGTCTGATAGTACGCTGAACTTGAATGAATCAACGCCATCTGTAAAAGTGGCAACAGCATTAAATAATTTATATTTCTTGATGTACTCGATCAAAGAGCGTTTTTTTATGAAGAGCTCTACGTCGAGTTCCTTCATTTCCTCAAGGAGTTTACCTTCAAGGTCGGATGTGATTTTGTAATTATTATTGGAGAGCAGCAGAACTTTGGCGTCGACCAGCAGCAGTAGCGATTTCTCAATCGTAGGTTTGGTATCGTAGTAGGTGGTTAGGTCTGTTATGTAACTCTTGGTTATGTTCTCCACAGTTGCAGAGACAACTTCTGAATCCGACAAGAGATGGATGGTCTTCAGCAGTTTTTCACCATCAACGTCGACCTTGCTCTCCTTTAAGACTTTCTTTGCAGTGTCGTACTTATTCACCAGACCAACAGGCGGTGAGGTCTGAGCTTCGGTGCAGATCGAGTGCCCTGCGGTAAATGCAAACAACTCCTGATCCTTCATTTGCTTACGTAGAACATCAAAGGTGGTGATGATCATGCCACGGGCAGCAATTTGCGTAGCGACAAGTGCATTTGAGCTGAAGAGAAATTTCTGGAGAATGTCGAACTGATATTTGTGGAAGGGGTAGTAGGTGGCGAACTCTTCAGCAGATGTAGTTTTGGTTGGGAAAGATGACTTCAAATTTGTTGCATCTGACACAAGACCTTCGTTTGTCTTGAAGTAGTCCACCAACTGACCATAATGCGCTTCTTTTTTCTGTAGCAGGCGACTGCGGATGATAACATCCACTTCGGTGGCTTCGAGATGAATTTTGGTTTTGAAGCGGTCTGTTACTTTGGTGAGCTGGCTCCGGTTTACATTGGCATTGTTTATGACGTCATCCAGCTTTTCCTGGGCAATCGCAATGGTCCAGACCTTATTACTGATACTGGACAATGCTTCGCTGATGCCTTCAAGATCAAGAAGGGTAAATTTCTGCTGGCTAATCGCTTCACTTGCTTCATCGAATATAAAAACAAGCGTCTCGTCATCTTTGAATTTCAAATATTTTTCCAGCTCTGACTTGAATTTGCTTGCAGAGAAGTCACTAATGGCGGTGCTATAGACGTTGTAGGTTTCACTATAGTCTGCTTCGCTATACCCCATCGAAGCAAAGACGTTGCGCATGACCTTGGCGACCTGCCTGTTGCTCTTTTTTAATTCAGCCCACTCTTTGCCTTCCAATTTTTTCGTGGTTTTTTTGAATTCATCATACTTCCCTTCGATGTAGAGGTCGAACTCCATATACCCATAGATATCATCGCGGAAACCGAGGTTTTTGAGAAAATTGGCGAACAAGGTGAATGCCAGGCCACGGTCTGTGTTTTGTTTGGCAATATCCAAAAAGACAACTCGGCTATTGATTGAGGCTAGATTGAGTAGCGTATTTTCAATGAGGCTTTCATCAGCCACACCTTTAAGACGGAGAATAAAACGTTCTCTGGCTGAGGTGCCGTTTATCATGGGGTTGGCTATGATGTATCCCAGCATTTTGCCGAAATACGATTTTCCTGAACCATAAAATCCGGAAAGCCAGACCCCTGTTTCTTTGATGTTTGAGGTGAATTGATTGGTGAAATTGTAAAGATGCCGACCTATACCTTCAGTGACAATATAGGATTCAATTTCTTGCTGTGTCTCCTGCTCGGAACGGTCTTCAAGGTCGATTACATTCTTAATGTCTTCGTGAAGATCAAGAGTTAAAATTTCATGTATTTTGGTCATGTTCGGTACCTTATTTCACCAGAATGCAACGATACTTTGAAGCTGGCTTAAAATTCAAAAAATATATATTATCATCCTCAATGCGGGATGGATAAAAAATCACCAAAGGGTGTGGGAGTGCCATTACTGCCGGATGCTCCATGATGTTCACATTCTCGATTCCTGTCCCGTAGAGGCAACCTGTTCTGATGAGGAAAGGGATTTTATCATCAGAACAGGCAGTTTCTATTGCGCTGATTATCAAATCAAACAGATCGATAGCGGGATCATCCGATCGAAACACCACATGGGGTGTGTCTTGAAAAGCCTGGTAGTACTCTTTGAAAGAATCCCACCCGTCCTCATCTATAAATCTCACAAATAGCTTACTTATATCAATAAAAGCAGCTTCGCCATAATAGAGTTCTTTGGCCTTCTCAACGTAAAGATTCTCCTCGCTTGGCTCATAGGAAAAGAGGATGCTGTTACCGCCATTGGCCTGTTTCCGCAGCTGATCCTGATTCTTTATGTGCGAATTGAGGTCCTCGAATTTTTGTTTATGATCGGTTATATAAGGCATCGCATATTCCTTTATAGCTATGTATCAGTTCGATGTTCAAAGCGACACCGTCATAGTTCATATTAAACATGCCTTTCTGCGAAAGTTTTTTGAGCCTCTCACGAATATCACCCTGCTCCACAAATGATAGCGGTAGTAAGCCACTCTGCAAAATGTTTCTTTTATCAGGTTCATACAACCTAGCAAAATACAAAAATAGGACCAATGACTTTGATGTTATTTTGAGGTGCCTTAAGGCTTTCTTTCGTGCACCTTCAAGTAAGTTTAATTTTGTCAGTAGGTTAAGATATTTTGTCGACAATGTATGTATCGTGCTTTCCGACCATTTGAGATCCAGCTGCTTATTCTGATGCAGAAATTCTTTCAGATAGGCTGTTATATCATCCTTCGGCAGAATGGTTCTCCCGGAGAAGTACACTTTGGCAAAAACTTGACATGATATTTCGCGAAACAATCGATTGTTCAGCGACATCTGCCAGAACAGGATCAACTCTCTCTCGGGTAGCGACACATTGTGTTGAAAAATCCCCTGGATCAAATCCCTATGATCCTGATTCTTGAACTGGAGAAAGGTTCGTTTTATTGCTCTTTTAACTCGTATTCTGCTACGTTCTGTTCTCAGATTCAATTCAATTCTTTCAGATATCTGGTTCTGCAGGGTATCTGCTTCGTTGAAATGAGATTCAATGGCCTTATAGATGTTACCACAGTTTCGCAGCCCACCAATTATATTGATGGTTGTATCGTAGTCGTCTGGATGTGTCGTAGTTGTTAATTCTGTCATACTTTTACTTTTCTTGCAGCCATCCGTGCAATTGCTTACCTATATGCCGGTTGAACATCATCCATTTGTCAAAGCTGTAGACGATAGATGCGCTGCCAAAAAACACGTAGCTAATGTAGTAGTTTGTTGATTTATAATAACAAGACGTTTAAGTGTTACCATTAACCCATTGCTATTACAATTAATACTCGATATAATTGCAAGAAAATGGCTAGGAGCCTATCCGAGAACCAGCAACGCTGCATGACCAGATTCAGCCCTCTAACAACTAAAATATTTCCTCGTGTGGGGCCAAGGGCAGTTTCGGTCATATGCCCGCAAACGGCTTAACCAAAATGGCCTTTTAAATAAAATATCGGCCCATTCAACACTATTATACTGCAATTTTATATCGCCATTGGCTCCAATTTCCCTGAATCTGAACGTACCACTCCCTGGAAAATAGCTTTCATGATCTTTTTGACGTTGTGGGCAGAACAGGACAAGGGCTAAGGCAATTTAAGGGTACAATTTCACGGGAATCAGGAACATGGGATCCCTGCAAGCCGATATGTATAATTGTTCCGGATCAAATATGGATGGGAGGAGGAAAGTGTCGTGAAAAAAATTACGAATGATAAATCAGTTGTTATAGTGTAGTAAACCTGATGTGCTCAGGATCAAAAGGTGGACTTCCGGAGTTTTCGATTGATCCCTGGAGAAAAATGAGATAAGTCTGTGGGATTTGATGCATTGAAAAAAACAGTGGCGGAAGTGCATGGGAATCGAACCCACCTAACGAGCTATTAACCCGCTACACCGGATTTGAAGTCCGGGAGAGCCACCAGTGCCCTATCCACTTCCCCTGAATACAACAAAATGCGACAAAAAAAAGAGATTATACTAATAAGTGTTGACCTTGAAAACAACTATTTATTATATTGTCTCCTTTTATCGGTGCAATCGCATGAAATATCATGTGCTGCTCCTGTTTATTACCACTAACCCCGACTAGCGGGATAAGTACCTTCACGAAATTCTTTCTTAAAACAAGAATACAATTTCTAAGGCGCTAATCAGAAAACACTTAAAACTAAAACCATGCAGTGCGAAAGACTCATTAAAATGATTAAGTCATGGTACATCCATGTTCGTGCAGAAACCATGGCTCCTGCCCGCATGGTGTCTTTTATCGAAGAGCATGCACTCAACTGTGACATCTGCCGGCAAGACCCTGTCCTTAAGGAAGAAATTGCCAAGATCACCGAACTGATTCTTCCAGAGTCCAAAATCCCCAAAGCTGTCCGTCTGAAAAACAGCGAGGATGAAGATGATGATGACATAATTGAGTCTGATGACGACGAAATAGAAGTGGAGGACAAGGAAGAAGAGGAAGAAGAAGAGTCCGATGATTCTTTGGACGAAGACGTGGACGATGAGGAAGAGTTCGACCTTGATGATGACCTCTAATCTGAGAACAATCAGATACGAATGCCGGAAGTCCGGCCATCCAACACCTCAGGCGCACTGCAAATGTACCTGAGGGTCTGCTCAACCTGACTCATAAGACCACAAGATAACAGCAAGGCTAGTCAGCAAGGTTAGTCATTCCATTCTTTTATTTTTTCAGTAATGAACGCCTTGACAGCTGCATGCTCCGCATCACCTTTTCCCTCGACCATAATCGGCTCACCAAAAGCGAAATGAGCTTTTTTTGTCGCATCCAGCTTACCAAAATCTTTGATTTTTTTCCCATTCTGCCAACAATCGGTTTTTAGAGCCAAAGGAACAATCGGGACTCCTGCTTTTTTGGCAAGTTTCACTCCTATAGAACTCATCTGTTCGGCGTCAAAGATGTGGGACCTGGTTGTCTGCGGAAAGACTATGATGGAATTATTCTTACTCAGCCTGTCGAGTCCTTCAGTTAACACGGTTTTCAAGTCCTGCCTTGGGTTCGTCCGCGTAACGGCAATCGGGTTGCGGGAACACAGGACATGCTTAAATACCGGATATGAAAGAAGGGCTTCTTTGACTATAAAGGTTACAGGCTTAATCGGTTGGATCATCACCGGAAGGATCAATGTTTCCATCATACTCATGTGATTTCCTATGATTACAATGGGACCATTCGCCTTCACAATATTTTCAATTCCCGAAATTTCGATACTGATCCCGGCTTGCTCCAATCGCTGCATTACCTCATAACTGCTTTCCATCCAGTCCGAGCCATCATAACGGCCATTTTTAGCCAGTCTGCCGGCTCTGAGAATAATGCAGATAAGGCGAAAATAAAAAACCAGCGAGGGAAATAGTACCGGTGCTGTCTTTTTTGCTGTTTGATAGTGAAAATCAGTATACGATATTTTATGCATAGCTCAATCACCGAGAGTCTAAATACGCAAAGAATTCAAGTTGTCTTGCCTGTAAGCATTTAGGATTAGCACGAAAGACACCTTTGTATCAAGAATTTTCCACGGTGTTGCAAAGAGCATGAACAATCTTAATTAGTCTGAAAAAGTGCAGTAAATTGACAGAGAAGTATGTTACAATAGTCTCATTGCTCTGAACCTGAGAATTTGTTTGTGTTTGTACAAATTCTTTTGTGGCTCAGGGACTCACCAAACCTTACTTTATAGATATGTGCTGTATAGATTTGAGATTGCAGTGATAAAACTGATGGGGAACTCGGGGAACCTAACTTTTTATGACATCTTTGCAAACAAAAATTAGCAAAATCGATCGCATACAGGGCAAGCAGGCAGCCCCTGTATGCTCCGGAAATACGGGGGCGAAGACATCAAAAAAAGACTCAATAATCGAACATCCCAGTCAAGATGTGAAGAGTCGTCCCCAAACACTCAAAACGAAAAAGTTGTCACTTGTCGCACTAATTGCCGGCGCCTTTCTGGTCATCGGACTGGATGTTGTGATAGCTCAAGAAGATTTTGAGACTTCCATGTATCAGATTTCAGTCAAAGCTCCACCTGCCAAAGAGATCAAACTATCTGCAAAATCCACTAAAATAGAGGACACTGAGACGTATCAAAAAGGCATGGATGCCCTCATTAACAGGCGGTTTAATGAGGCTATTGCCATATTTGACGAGCTACTTGTCCTTGGCCCGGAAATGAAAAATTCTATTGCCCTGCCCTATACAGAAGCACTGGTCGGACTGGCAAACAACGTAAAACAAACAAACACCAGGCAAGCTATTTTCCTTTTTAAAAAAGCCATTCAGTTTGATCCAAATAGAGACCAGGCTCACTTTCAGCTGGGCATGGCTTTCATGAAGCAAAAAAACTATGCCGCTGCAACGGAAAGTTATGAAAATGTCATAAGATTAAATCCGCAACTACCGGACTCTTTTTTCAATCTTGGCTATCTTTATGCAATGTCAAAAAAATATACCCAAGCTGAGAAAATGTATGTCCGGGTTATTGAACTTAGGCCGGAGTATCTGGATGAAGCGCTTTTCAACCTTGCTCTGGTTCAGAGTAAACTTGATAAAAAAAATGAAGCCCTTACTAATGTTCTAAAGGCAGTGCAAATTAACCCCAAAAACGAATTAGCACAAAATTACCTCAAGAAAATGAAAGGAGTTTCTGCTAAATGATACCCTACCCACGCTTAAATGTTTTATTTCTCCTCAGCCTGACACTTTTTATTCTCTGTGCGGGCTGTGTGATCAAGACTGCGAAGAACGCGAAAACATCGGCAGTACCTTCCGCAGCACTTTCCACAGAACAGCCAAAAACAGTTCAGCAGGTAGAGGAAGTTACTGATCCTGACGACTACTACATCCATACAGTAAAATTTCCCCAAGAGAACATTTCAATCATTGCCAGATGGTTTACTGGGGACGGGAAGAATTGGAAAGAGCTCGCAAAAAGCAACCCAACAATCAAACCCAACCGCATACGCCTTGGCGATGAAATCAAAATTCCACGCAATATCATGACCAGGCAGGACGCCATGACTCTGGAATTTGTGGAGAAAAACCAACCGAAAACAAAGCGAAAACAAGGAAAGGCTCATTCTCCCGCTCCAATTAAACCTGTAAAGGCAGAAACCACCCCTCCGCCTGTTCAATCCGCACCTGAACCTGCTGAAGAACCTTTACTCTTTGGCCCCAAATACCCAACAGAATAATGCCGCATAGCATCATACACGGACACACGGACACACTTTTTATTCAATCCAACTTAAGCAATGACGGCAGATGAGAATCTGCGGGCGGGCACAGGGACCCGCCCCTACCTATTTTTTGTGTTTTTGACTTTTGCTAAATGAGTCTCAATCCGACAGGCTCCTAGCTGTTTAATACCTCCCCCCGCTTGCATCTTCCTCGACACATTTGCTATCATTGATAATCTGGGTTGCTGCAAAGCACTATTGCCGAAATCGACAATTTTTTCAAATCCCGACGGCAACGAATGACTGCGATGATATTTTTCGTTTATCATCAAATACTTACAAATCCAGAATTCACCTTTCAAGGAGAAATCTAATGCTTAAAAATATGAAAATCGGCAGCCGCCTGATCCTGGCTTTCGCCCTGGTTCTATTGTTCATGCTGGTTAATAGCGGTATGTCGTTTAGAATGATTAGTCAATTAAACAATGATGTCACCATCCTGGCCGAAGACCGCATGCCGAAGGTCGAGCTGGCCAATGAAATCATCGATAATATCAATGTTATTGCCCGGGCCCTGCGCAATATCATCATCGATACCGGCAAAGAGACGCAACAAACCGAGTTGGAGCGAATAGAAAAAGCCAGGGAGACGATCGGCAAAAACCTTGATACCCTGCAGAAAAGTTCCAAGGATGAAGAGGGCCTGGCTAAGGTCAAAACTCTCTTTGATGCCCGAGCAGCCTACATCGAGGTGTATAAACAATACATCGACCTGATAAAGGGGGGCGATATCGACAAGGCAAAAACCATGCTTCTGTCAGCTCTTCGTGCGGTACAGGCTAAGTATTTTACTGCCTGCGAAGAATTGATCGACTATCAGTCTAAACTGGCGCATGAGGAGGCTAAAACAGCAGCGGCAGCCGCTACGCAGGCGGAGACCTTGATCGTTGTCCTGTTGCTCGTAGCTATGGCAGTAAGTGCGGCGGCGGCAATCCTTATCATTCGGTCGATCACCGGCCCGGTGAATAAAACAGTCGAGCTGGCCGAGACCATGGCCAGGGGCGATTTAACCGCCAAACTCGACATCGACCAGCAGGACGAAATCGGCACAATGGCCAAGTCGATGAATGGCACCGTCAGTCACCTGCGGTCGATGATCGGCGAGATCCTTGCCGGGATCAACACCCTGTCCTCCTCTTCTGCTGATCTTGCCACCGTCTCGAAACAGTTATCTTCCTCGGCACATGAAACCGCCCGGAAGTCCGGGACAGTAGCCACCGCCGCCGAAGAAATGAGTTCCAACATCCATTCAGTCTCCGCCGCCATGGAGCAGTCTTCGAGCAACGTCGGGATGGTTGCTACTGCTGCCGAGGAGATGACTGCCACGGTAAACGAGATCAGCCAGAGTGCGGAAAAGGCACGATCGGTCTCGGAAAGAGCTGTCCAGCAGAGTCAGGCTACCTCGGATAAAATCACTGCTCTCGGGGAATCGGCGAGAAAAGTCGGCAAAGTGACCGAAACGATCACCGAGATTTCTGAACAGACCAACCTCCTCGCCCTCAACGCCACTATCGAGGCAGCCAGAGCAGGCGAGGCGGGCAAAGGATTTGCCGTGGTCGCCAATGAGATCAAAGAACTTGCCCGGCAGACGGCGGCGGCAACGGTCGATATTAAAAACCAGATCAACGACATGCAGAATACCACCAACTCGACCATCGACGATATTGAGAAAATCTCTCAGGTCATTGCCGAAATCAACACCGTCATTGGCGGCATTGCCACGGCCGTGGTAGAGCAGTCGTCGGTCACCAACGAGATTGCCGGCAATATCTCGCAGGCCTCGCAGGGCATTGCCGAAGTCAATGAAAACGTCGCGCAGAGCACCATTGTCATCGCCGATATCACTAAAAACATTGCGGAGATCAACCATGAAGCCAATCAGGTCGGAGAAAGCAGCAGCCAGGTTCAGTCAAGCGCCCAGGGCCTGTCGGATCTCGCCGTCCAATTGGAAATGTTAATAAAAAAATTCAAGGTGTAATGTGACGACCCGGAGTGATGGCGTCCGTAGGATGGCGGCTGGTATCGATCGCGTCAATACAGCTCAGGTTGGCATCACTGTAAAAACAAATCAGCAGAGTTCCTTCCACGGCGTTCCGCTTAACGCCGGCTGGGTTTGCCCGCCATGCCGGGCAAACAAAAAACCCGTTACGATTGCTCGTAACGGGTTTATATGTAAACAGCCAAAAGGCTAGATAAAATCTGGTGGCGATGCAGGGAATCGAACCCCGGACACTGCGGATATGAGCCGCATGCTCTAACCATCTGAGCTACATCGCCATAGGATAAGGCGAAGAAAACTACCTTATTGCTGCATCTCTGTCAATATTTTTCAGGCAACAATTATAAAAATGATCTCATCAAACGACAAAAGGTCCCAATTACGGGACCTTTTGTCTACTGCTCAATCTTTCCAATCAGATGAAGATTGGAGATTTTTTACATCATTCCACCCATGCCGCCCATGCCGCCCATACCGCCCATGCCGGGATGCATTCCGCCGCCACCTGCGCCGGCTTCCTCAGGAGCATCGGCAATGACGCATTCTGTGGTCAGCAACATACCGGAAACGGATGCAGCATTCTGCAAGGCGGTTCTGGTAACTTTTGCAGGATCAATAACACCAGCAGCGATCAGGTCTTCATATTCCTCAGTGGCAGCGTTGAAACCCATTGCACCCTTCAGGGTCTTAACGTGTTCGACGATAACAGATCCTTCACGACCGGCATTATTGGCGATCTGACGAATAGGCTCTTCAAGAGCGCGCAGAAGAATATTTTTCCCTGCAATCTGCTCTCCAGGCAATTTAAGTGCCGCCAAGGCACCGAGGCATCGAAGGTAGGCAACACCGCCACCAGGAACGACACCCTCCTCAACTGCTGCGCGGGTTGCGTTGAGAGCGTCCTCAACACGAGCCTTTTTCTCTTTCATTTCAATTTCAGTAGCGGCACCGACATTAATGACGGCTACACCACCAATCAGTTTGGCAAGTCGCTCCTGAAGTTTCTCACGATCGTAATCAGAAGTAGTATCTTCAATCTGGTTACGTATCTGCTTCACACGGGCAGCAAGCTTATCTTTAGCACCGGCACCATCGATGATGGTGGTATTGTCTTTATCGACAACGATACGTTTGCAGGTACCGAGATCATTGACTGTTACGTTCTCAAGCTTGATTCCCAGATCTTCGGTAATAACCTGACCACCTGTGAGAACAGCGATGTCTTCCAACATTGCCTTGCGGCGATCGCCAAAACCGGGAGCTTTAACGGCGGCTACATTCAGGGTTCCACGGAGCTTATTGACTACCAGGGTAGCAAGAGCTTCGCCGTCTACATCCTCAGCCACGATGAAAAGGCCTTTGCCCATTTTGGCTACAGACTCGAGTACCGGCAGGAGATCCTTCATGCTGGAGACCTTCTTCTCAACAAGGAGAATGTAGGGATCTTCCATGCTTACTTCCATACGATCCGGATCGGTCACAAAGTACGGCGAGAGATAACCACGGTCAAACTGCATACCTTCAACGACATCAAGAGTGGTATCCATCGATTTGGCTTCTTCAACCGTGATAACACCCTCTTTACCAACCTTATCCATGGCCTCGGCAATGATATTTCCGATGGTCTCATCGTTATTGGCAGAGATGGTTCCAACCTGAGCGATCTCTTTTTGCTCTTTCGTCGGGGTGGCGATTTTGGCTAATTCGGCAACAACAACCTCGACACCTTTATCGATGCCGCGTTTGATTTCCATCGGATTGCCGCCGGCAGCTACCAACTTGACGCCTTCTCTATAGATCGCCTGTGCCAAAACAGTTGCGGTCGTGGTACCGTCACCGGCAACATCGGAAGTTTTTGAAGCAACTTCCTTAACCATCTGGGCGCCCATGTTCTCAAACTTATCTTTTACCTCAATCTCTTTGGCGACAGTCACACCATCTTTGGTGATAGTGGGTGCACCAAAGGATTTCTCGATGAGTACATTACGACCCTTGGGACCGAGAGTTACCTTCACTGCATCTGCGAGGATATTTACTCCAGCGAGGAT
>Ga0214472_10002508_pt1 | contig 19711 bp, 1 predicted proteins | sample RVTome_6_FD_207662 | JGI IMG/M metagenome (GOLD analysis project Ga0214472, IMG submission 207662) | Soil microbial communities from uranium-contaminated site in the Upper Colorado River Basin, Wyoming, United States - RVT140D175 | ecosystem: Environmental > Terrestrial > Soil > Contaminated >...
TCAGCCTCACCGCGGACTCGACGGCGGATATCGACGTGACGGGCGTCGCCGCCGCGCTTTCGGTGGCGGCCAGCAGCGGCTCGCTTGCGCTCGGCATATCCGTGACAGTTGCGGTAGTCAACAACACGGTGGACGGGGTCATCGAGGCGCTGATCTCGGACGCTGATGCGGCGGATGCCCAGAGCGTGACCGCGGGCGGGCCGATCACCATCCTGGCCACCAACGAGAGCGACATCGATGCGCTGACCGGTTCGGTCGCAACCACGATCTCCGCGACCAGCGGCTCCGTCGCCATCGGCGCCAATGTCGCCGTCGCCCTGGCCGAGAACGCGGTCGGAACAAACGTGACGGCCGGCATCCGCAATTCGGTTGTCGGCACGACCCTCGGCGGAGTGGACATCGACGCGCTGTCGAATACGACCGTGGACGCGGTGACCTTTGCCGCGTCGGTCGGTATTTCCGGCTCCAGCTCGTTTGCCGGCAGCTTCTCGGGCGCTGGGGCGCGTGCAACGAATACCATTACCGGCGCGACGCTCGCTGCCATCGAGGCGGGCAGCGACGTCGACGCGCCCGGAAACATCACAGTGGAAGCCTCTGACACCTCGACCATTTCGTCTGACGTGGTATCGGCCAGCGTGTCGATTGGCGGCTCGAGCTCCGCGGCCCTGAGCCTCGGCATCTCGGTGACCCTGGCGGAGAACACCATTGCCGGCACAACCTCGGCGCTGATCGCGAACTCGGACGTGGACAGCTCGACCGGGTGGGTCAGCCTGTCGGCCATGGGCACGAACACCATTGACGCAGTCGCGGTCGCGGCCTCGGCCAGCATCGCCGGCAGCGGCACCTTCTCGCTCGCGGGGGCGGGTGCTGGCGCGAAGGCAATCAACACCACGACGAACGCGACCACGGCCGACATCTCCGCAAGCACGGTCAACACTCTCGCACCGGCGGGTACGGTGACTGTCACGGCGTCGGACACGTCTTCGATCACCTCCGACGTGGTGTCCGTCTCGGCCTCGATCGGCGCGAGCGGCTCGGCCGCACTGTCCGTCTCCATCGCGGTTACGCTGGCGGAGAACAGTATCGGCGGGACCACGCTCGCGACCATCGACGGGTCGACCGTGAATTCGAACGGGGCGGTGACGGTTTCCGCTTCGGCAGACAGTACGATCAACGCGCTGGCGGCGGCCGTCGGCGTTTCGATCTCGGGCAGCGGTTCGTTCTCGCTTGCCGGTACAGGCACTGGCGCGAGCGCGGTCAACACGACGAGCAACGTGGTCGAGTCATCCATCGTCGAAAGCTCGGTTTCGACCGATGGCGCAGTTTGGGTGACGGCCTCCGATACCTCTTCGATTACGGCCGATATCGCCTCGGTCTCGGCCTCCATCGCCGGTAGCGGTTCAGGGGCGCTGACCGTCTCCATCGCGGTCGCGCTGGCGGAGAACAGTATCGGCGGGACCACGCTCGCGACCATCGACGGGTCGACCGTGGATTCGGAAGGCGCAGTAACGGTCTCGGCCATGGCGAACAACACGATCGACGCGCTGGGGGCGGCCGTCGGCGTGTCGATCTCGGGCAGCGGTTCGTTCTCCCTTGCCGGCGCCGGCACCGGTGCGGTCGTATCCAACGTGACCGACAACACCGTTGCAGCCTTGATCTCCGGCAACAGCATTGTGAATGCGATTGGCGACGTCACGCTGTCGGCCACGGATCAATCATCGATCGACTCCCTAGTCGTGGCGGCATCAGTGGGCGTGGCGGTCAGCGGATCGGCCGCCGCGACGCTGACCCTCGCGGTATCAGTTGCGCAAAATACTTTCGGAACCATGCTTCGCGCGGGGATCGATGATTCCACGGTTGATTCCACCACTGGCGCCATCAGCATTTCCGCCCTGTCCGACGCCGATATCTCGGCTGACTCAGTTGGCGTCGCGCTCGGGGTTGGGGGGTCGGGTCAGGTTGCGATAAACGTCTCTGGCGCGGGGGCCATTGCGAGAACAACCGCTATCAACTTGGCCGAGGTTTTCATCGCGAACGACAGCAGCGTGACGGCAACGCTCGGTGCGGTCACGCTCTTGGCGATGGACGATTCGTCTATCGATACGAACGTGGTCGCAGTCGGCGTCAGCGCCGGCGGCAGCGGCGCGTTCAGCGCACAAATCTCGATGTCGGTGGCCCTTGCGGAAAACGACGTTCGAAGCACCGTGCGGGCCTTGATCGACGATTCGACGGTGGTGGCAGGCGCGTTGTTGGGCATAACCGCCGACGCGACCACCGACATCGATGCAGCTGGTGCAGGTTTCTCGGTTTCTGTCGGCGGTTCCGGTGTTGTAGGCATCTCCGGAGCCGGGACGGCAGCGATTGTACGCAACACGATGAGCTCGACCGTGGAGGCGCTGATAACCGACAGTGATACCGCGGAAGGCCAGAGCGTCACGAGCGGAGGCGGCATCATCGTGTCAGCCACCGACGACCTCAGCGCGAGCGCGGCCACCGTAGCCGCGTCGGTGGCGGTGACTGCCGGCCTACCCTGGAGCGGTCAATTTTCCGTGTCGATTGCCTCGGGGGTCGCGGTCAACACGAGTACAGGCGTCACGCGTGCGGGGATCGACAACTCATTCGTCGATGCCATCGGCGGCGACCTTCTCGTCAGCGCCGAGTCGCTGTCGACTCTGTCCACGACACCGGTCGCAATCGCCATCTCCGCCGCGATCTCGATCATCAGCGCTGCTGCATCCGCTAGCGGTGCAGTGGCTACCAATACGAGTGCCAGCACGATCGAAGCCTTCGTCATTGACAGCTCCGACGTGGTGGCCTCGGGCGCGATTACCGTCGAGGCCTCAGACAACTCCGACATGACGGCGACCATCATATCGGTGGCTCTATCCGGCGGCGTTACTGGTGCGGCGATCGGCACCGGGTTGGCCCGCAACACGGTGACCAACTCCACCTCGGCCTACATTGATGACTCGAGCGCTACCGCGCAGGGCGGAAGCATCCGGATCGACGCGGACGCCACCCAGGACATCGAAGCCGAGGCGACGGTAGTGTCGGTAGCGATAGCCATCGGCGGGGCCGGCGCGGGCGCAGATGCGAGCACCACGATCGACTCGACCGTTGAGGCTTACGCGCGCGACGCGACCCTTACCGCTACCGGTTCCAGTGTATTCATTGACGCCGATTCCGATCTCACGGCCAGGGCGCTGTCGGTGGGCGGGGCGGCGAGCGCCGTCGCCGTCTCGGTGATGTTCGCCGACGGCAGTGTTGGCGGCGCGACGCGCGCGTTCGCGGATGGCGCCGTGACCGTCGATGCCAACGAGCTGCAGGTCACCGCGGATTCGATCGCCAACGCCCTGCCGGACGCCCTATCCGCGTCCATCTCGCTCGAGGGCGGTGCCGGTGCCGTGGTGAGTGCGACGGTCGATCGCACCACCGAAGCCTACGTCGGAACCCGCGCAGGACAGGCCGGGCAAACGGTCCTCTCGGTCCCTGGCGGCGACGTGCTGGTCTCGGCCAACTCGGTTTTCGTGGCCGACGCCTCGCCGATCTCGCTGGGGATCGGTGCCGCCAGTGTGAGCCTTGCCCTGACCAGTGCGACGATCGTCGGTACGACGCTCGCCTATGTGGGCGAGGCGACGACCGTGAACGCGGGCGAGCTCGACGTGCTCGCGACCTCGTCAGAGGACGCGAGCGCGGACACCATCGTCGTCGCCGTGGGTCTCAGCGCCGGCGTCGCGGCCGCGACCTCGGATGCGCTCATCGATAGCGCGATCGAAGCGTGGATCGGCACCCGCCCGGGCGACACGCCCTCCGCCGGGGCCCAAACCGAGGTGACGATTACCGCGGGCGGCGCTGGTGACGGGTCAGTGGCGGTCGAAGCGGACGCGACTCGCACCGCTGACGCCGATGCGAAGGGCCTCGCAGGCAGTTTCGCCGCCGTGTCGGTCGCGGTGATGCTGCCGAGCGCGACGATCGGAGGCGGCGTGCTCGCCGGGATCGACGGCGCGGTAGTTATCGTCGCGGACAACGTCGAGGTGGTCGCGGGCGCAGACAACCTTGCAGACGCGAACGCGCTGGTCGCCAGTATTTCAATTGGCGGGCTTGGAGGGGCCGGCGCGAATGCTGTCGCCGAGATCCTCGACAGCGCGGATGTCGAGGCGCTGGTAGGCGCGGGAGTCGCCATCACGGCCCTCGGCTCCGTGACCGTCGAGGCTCGCCATCAGGGTGTCAACAAGAATCGCGCCAACGCGCAGGCGATCGGTGGCGCCGGAGGACTGCTCGGCGGGGCCGCGGTGATGCTCGGAGACGCCAGGGTGAGCGGCGGCGTCAAGGCTGCTTTCGACGGCGAGCTGCTGGCGGCTTCTCAACTCACGGTCGAAGCAAACGGACGCAACTTCGCGGATACCGACACGCTGGCGGTGGGAATGGGAGCTTTCGGCGGAGCCGGGAGCGGAGCGCTGGCGGAGGTGACCGGCCAGGCCGACGTGGTGGCCTCGGTAGGCGATACGGCCTCTATCACGACCGCGGGTGCGCTGATAGTAAAGGCAACAGCGGATAACGATGCGACGGTTGATTCCGACGCGGGCTCGGGAGGCATCGCAAGTATCAGCGGTTCGACGCTGACGGCGAAGGTCGGCGGAGGCGTCAGGGCCGAATTCGACGGGGACGTTACCGGTGCCTCTGCGGTGAACGTGGAAGCGACCGGCAACAACTACGCGGACGCAGAGGCGCTGGCGGTTGCAGTGGGCCTCTTCGCGGGTGCGGCCCTCGCCCCTGACGCACAGATTACGGATCAGGCGGATGTCGAGGCGGTTATCGGCTCGCAGGCTTCGCTTGTGTTGCCCGGCGCGCCCGTAGTAGTTCACGCCGACAGCACCAACACCGCAACCTCCAGCAGCACGGGCGTCAGCGTGGGCGCCGTGGGTGTGCAGGGGCTGGACGTCGATGCCTCGATCAGGGGATCGACGCGCGCGTTTGTCGACCACGGTGCATCGGTAATCGCCGGCTCGGTGGACGTAGATGCGTCGGCGTTCAATACCGCGACCGCCACGGTTGTTAGCGTGGGCGTCGGGCTTGCAAGTGGCGCAGGGGCATCGGTCAGCGCAACCGATCTGCATACGGTTGAGGCGTTTATAGGGCCAGCGCTGGGTAGCTCTTCGGCAGGTACTCCGATCTCAGTCTCGACCAGCGGCGGCATCAGCGTCGATGCCCAGGTTACAAGCGTCGCGGATGCAAACGGCAATCTGACCAGCATCGGTATCGGCGGCGCCGGCGCGTTTGCCGTCACCACGGCGACCGCATCGCCAACCGTGCGCGCCTATCTTGGCGATACGGCCGATGTCACTGCGGGCGGCAATGTTACGGTCAGAGCCGACGCGGATGCCGCAGCCACCGCGGACGGCGGCGGCGTCAGCGTTGGACTCGGCGCCTTTACCGGTTCTCAATCGACTGCGATTGCGTCGCCGGCGGTGTCCGCGTTTACCGGCAGCGGCGCCAGCCTGTCGGCCAACGGCGTCGTCACGATCATGGCGACGTCAAGTAACACAGCCGTTGCCAATGCAGCCGGCACCAGCGTCGGCGGCATCGCCGCCGGTACCAACTTCGCCGATGCCAGTATCGACGGCTCGACCCGGGCCTACGTTGTGGGCAATGCTGTGGGCGGTACGGGCACGATTTCGGGCAGTAACGTCAATATCAATGCGCTGAGCGACGATACCGCGACGGCGACAGCCAAAGGGCTCGCGGCCGGCGTTCTCGCCGGCGCCGGCGCGGACGCCGAGGCCCTGGTCTCCAGCGACGTCGAGGCGTATGCGGGCTTGTCTGCCGATATCTCCGCGACCACCGGGGATATCGTTATTGACGCGGCGTCCATCGCGTCGGCGAATGCAACCGCCATTGGCGTTTCCGGAGGCGCCGTCGGTATCGGCGTGTCGAAATCCAAGGCGACGATCGACAGCGACGTCGAGGCCCGCGTCGACCGGTTCGCGGCGCTCGACGCCGCCAGTGATATCTTTGTTCGCGGTCGGCACAACATGTCGCCTACCGGCATTGCAGATCCGACGAAACGCGCCACCGCGACGGCGAGCGCATCCGGTGGCGGTGCCATTTCAGGCAACGGCGCCGAGGCTTTCGCGCAGTCCTCGACCGATGTGAAGGTATTCGTGAATACTGCGGCCAGCCTCGATGCGCAATCTGACATCAATATTCAGGCGTTCGCCAACAACGACGCCCTCGCCGACGGCGACGGCAGCAGCCTGGGATTCGCGGGCATCGGCGGTGTCAATGTCGATGCCACAATTGGCGGCGTGACCGAGGCGCGCGTGTTCGGCGATGCCGGCGGCGGCAGCGCGGTCGATCGCCTCAATGCCGGCTCCGACATAAACATTCGTGCCATCGACCGCAGTTACGGCTTGGCCATTGGCGAAGCTGCTGCGGGCGGCGTGATTTCGGGTGTCGGCGCCGATGTCGACAGCGTCGTCAGTCGAACCGTCAGGGCGCTGGTTGGCAACGACGCCAACGCTGACATCGACACCGGCGGCAATGTGCTCGTCCAGGCCACTGGAAGCATCAGTTCCAGGGCGGATGCCACCGGCAGATCCGCCGGCATATTCTCGGCCGGCGCGTCGAGCTCCAACGCGACGACGACGGCAATAGTTACTGCCGCGATCGAAGACGCGGCGGTGGTGGATGCCGGCGGCAGCATTATCATCGACGCCGACCTGCAACCGGCGGCAAACGGCCATTCCGCTTACGCCGCGGCAACCTCGTCGAGCGGCAGCCTGCTTGGCGGCGTTGGGGCGAATACCCGGGCGGAAGTAAACGGCACGGTCACCGCAAGTGTCGGTAACGGTGCGCGCCTGACCACCGTCAATGGCGATATCGACGTCAACGCCGAGGCGGTCAATTCGGTGTTTGCGAAAACAATTGGCGACTCCGTCGGGCTGATCACCGGCGGCCGTACCGACGCCGACGGTTTCGTCACGACAACGGCTACAGCCCTGGTCGAAAACGGCGCCGTTCTGTCCGCCGGCAACGACCTGAAACTGGCATCGATTGCGGACTCACGTGCGGACGTCGAGAGCCGCGGCGGCACCGGCGCGGTTGCCGGCGGCGGCACCTCCGATGTCTTTGTCGATGTCACCAGCAATGCGCTGACCCAGATTAACGACAACGCCAACCTGCTCGCGGTTTTCAATGTCACGTTGACCGCCAGCAATTCTTACTTCGTTCGCGCCAATGCGTTCATGAAGGCAAACGGCATCGTGGCCAGCGTGACCAACGCCAATACCGTGGTTCGCGTTGACGGTAACGCCAAGGTCGTCATCGGCGAAAATGTCGAAATTACGGGCAACACCGTCACCATAGACGCGCGCAACAGTTTTAATGTGGTAGGTAATTCGGATGCGAAAACCGATGTCCCGATTGCCGGCGCGTTCAGCAATGCCGACACGGATGTGGACATTAACAACGTAACCGCGATGATCACGGTTGCCGCGGGCACCGATATCAAGGGCGAGGCCAAGCTCGCTCTGAACACGCTGAACCAAGAAGTAGGCGAAGGACTCAAGTCGCTAGCCAAGTCGCGCGCCGATACCGGAGTCGTGGCCACCGCCACCGCCGACGCCAACGGCTCGGTCGAGGCCGACGCGCAAGTCACCACCGCACCGACCTCGACCCTGACCACCAATGATTTGACGGTGCAGGCCGATTCCCTTGTCTCACTCGACCGCGCGCCCGACGCCGTGGCAGAAGGCTTCATTACCAAGGTAACCCGGGTCGTCAAAGAAGTAGTCAAGAAAGTAACGAAATGGCTGCCTTGGCCGCTCAACAAGTTGGTCGAGTGGTTTGTCGATACCGTAGTCAGCTTCGTTACGACGTTTGAGTTCGCGACCACCAATGCCAAAACCGAAGGCAACGATGACAGCCGCGACGATGTTATCCGGCTCGACGGCAACATAGTTCTTGGTAGCGCATCCAGCAAAACCCTGATTGTCAACGCCGACGGAACGCTCCATCCAGTCAGCGATCTCGGCGCCACCATCGACGCCAATTCGGTGCTGGTCGATGACGTTGTCAACGACTCGACAGGCCGGGCCTCCTTCCGCGCAGATAACGGCGTCGTCAGCGGCGCCGCGACGATCTACGTGCCAAAGGTGCTTGCCAATGTGCGCATCGAGAATTATTCGGATCGAGATCTTTTGATTCAGGGGATCGATCTTGTGAGCGAGAACGCGGGCGATCCGGATCTCTCCGTAAGTGACAAGAACTCGACGGTAGGCGTCGACGACACGTCGTTCAATATTGTCAACCTGGGTGGTGAGGGCAGCCGCATCAGCATCATCAACCATTCAACCGATGCTAACGCCGACATTATCTTCACCGAGAAACTCGACGATGAGAACGTCCTGGCGCTTCACTATATTCAGGCTGATGGAGGCGACATCCTGCAGCAGGATGCAGGCGATACAATCCGGGTCGGCGATGTCGGGGGCATGAACAACGCCACTGCCACCCCGATATCGTTTGCCGCGACCGGTGATGTGCTTCTTGACGGCTACAACCTCAACTTCGCAAACAGGCTAAACGCTGTCGTCGGCGAGACCGTAAGCATCTACCTGTTCGCGGATCAGGGCCAGATCGGCTCCAGCACGATCCCGTTCAAGGTCCAGATGCTGCGTGGCAAGGACTTCCCGGATGGGACTCTGGAGACGACCCCCGTCGCGCTAAAGGCAGTCGCGCGCGGAGACATCTTCCTGACAGCGAGCGCGGAAAACAGCCGGTTCACCAACGTCGATCCCGGTCTCAACGCCGATCTGGTGCAGCTCGATGTGACCAGTACGCATGGCGATATCCACCTCAGGGGCACCGCTGGATCGCTCCTGCAACCGGTATCGAGCCAGGTTATTGCTGCTGTCGAACTCAGCGGAACGCCGACCCTGGTCTTCTCGGACGGGATCAGCACTCTCACCGGTAATCCGGTCGTGACGTTTGCCGACAACATCCTGGCAGCGCAGGGCGCTCCGACCGTCACCTTCGATGCCACTGCAGAGCTATCCGGGACGCCGATCCTGGAATTCAGCGGCCTTATCAGCCAAAGCGGCACACCGATTATCGACTTCCTGGGTAACGGCAGTATCGTTCGCGGCGATAGTGGTAGCTGGTTCGCGGACGGTTTCTTGCCAGGGCAGACGATCACGATTACCGGTAGCGCATCCAATAACGGGACTTACCAGATTGCCGCGGTCGGCTCCACCGATCTGACATTGACGAACGCTGCCACGCTGACTGCGGAAACCGGCGTTGCCGGAGTCACCGTTTCCACGCCGCGTGCGAATGCCCGCATCACACGCGATTTCGGCAGCTGGCTCGATGACGGATTCCGGGCTGGTCAGAACATAACGGTCACCGATGCTGGTACCAACAACGGCACATATACCGTCGAAAACGTTGATGGCACGATCCTGACATTAATCTCCGGTGACACTGTCAGCGAGGCCACCGGTGTCGCCGGCGCTTTCGTCACCGCCGATCGGCTACAGCCGATCATCGCCCGGGCGACAGGCAGTTGGCTGGCCGACGGCTTCCGGGCCGGCCAAAGCATCACGATCGATAACTCCGGCGCCAACGACGGCATCTATACGCTGGCTGCCGTGGACGCAACTACCCTGACTCTCGAGAGCGGCTCGATCATCTTAGATTCCGCCGGGGTGGACGGAGCCGCGATCACAGCTGATCGCGGTCAGCACACCATTGTGCGAGCGGCGGGAAGCTGGTTCACCGATGGTTTCGTCACCGGTCAGTCGATAGCGATTTCCGGAACCGCCTCGAACAATGGTACTTACACAATCGGCTCGCTGACTGCCGACACCATCACGCTGCTGAGCGGCGAAACGGCCACGGACGAAACCGCCTTGGGTGTCAACGTAAACTCGGCGCAGGGTGACATCACCATTGAGCGCGACGGCGGCAGCTGGATAACCGACGGCTTCGCCGTCGGTCAGGCAATTACGATCAATGGCACCGGCTCGAACGATGGCCAATTGTTGCTCGGCGATGTCACCGATACGACGTTGACATTGGCGCCGGGGTCAGTGCTGAATGACGCCACAATCGATTTGTCGGGCGCCGCGGTCACCATCGTCGCTGACGCCGAGCAGATCGTTAGCGAGGGAGTGGCCCTGCGGGCGACGACAACCCTTGCCATCTACGACATCCTGCGGGCGACTGCCGAACTCGGTGACGTGACGATCGACGTTACCGGTGATCTCAACGTCAGCGATGTCAGAGCAGTTACCGGTACCGTCCAGCTGACGGCATCCCACGACATCGTCGACCGTAACAACGATAGCGGTCCGGAGGTACGTGCACGCAATATCAGCATCGAAGCGACCCAAGGCGGCATTGGCAGTGTTTTCAATTTCTTCGACATCGATTCATCCAGCAACGCACTCGGTACGGTGACCGCGGTCGCGGCGCAGTCGATTTACATAACCGAGGCCTTCGACGATATGCGGGTCGACAGTGTCGTTTCGCTCTTCGGAGATGTGACGCTGACGGCGCAACGTTCGATTCTGGATGGGGTCGACGATGGCGGCGCAACCGACGTTTCCGGCCACAGCGTCAACCTCTCCGCATTCACCGGAAGCATCGGCACCAGCACCGACCCGCTGGAGGTCAATACGAACTCGTCCGGTGGAGGAAAGCTGACGCTGTCCGCTGCGACGGGGGCGTTCGTGAGCGAGGCGTCCGGCGACGTCATCCTGCGCGCGGCAATTACCTCGACCAGCACGGTCGTGCTGGTTTCTCCCGGCCAGATACTGGACGACGACGATGCTGGAGCGCTGGACATCATCGCGCCGGGCGCAGTCCTGATCGCGGCCGGTGGAATCGGCACAAGCGCCAATCCGATCGATACCGCGATCGCGAATCTCGAGGCGCATGCCGGTGCCGGCATCTGGATAAGCAACAGCGGCGCGCTGACGATTGGCGATCTCACCGCAGTGGAAGGCCTCAACGCCGGTGAAGTGATCGTGGTGACGGCGCAGAGCCCGTTGACGGTGAACGAGAATGTCACTGCTGCCGGCGACATCACGCTTTCCGCGGCTGATTCAGTCGACACAGGTGATGATTTTTCATTGATGAACGCCGCGGTCATTCGATCCACCGGGGGACGTGTGAGTCTGCGCGCAGGAGATTCGCTCTTCACCGCGGCCGGCACCGAGATACGCGCCGCGGACGGAATCTTTGTCGAAGGCGACTTCGGCGACGCGGATGCCGGATTCGGTTCAATCATCGATCTGCGCGGTCAGATGTTCGGCAGCCCCATCCAGGTGCACGGCAACAGCGACGCCGACAGCATCTCGCTTTCCAATGTCGTTCAGGGCCGTATCCTGCTCGATGGGCGCGGCGCGGGTGACGCCTACACGGTCAATATCTCCGGCACTGGCAACTACGAAGTCGACGTGCTCGACTCTGGCGTTTCGGGCAACGACACGGTGCGCGTGAATGGCACTGACGGCACCGACGAATTTCTCCTGCGTGCGAGCTTGAATGCCTACCCGCAAGGAATTGCATTCGTGGCAGCGCTGCACAGCAATCCGGTGAGCGAGGTGGAGCGCATCAATTACAACCGGTCGATCGAGCATCTGACGCTCGATGCGGCCGGTGGAGCCGACCACGTGACACTGGACGACAACTGGGCGGTGACCACGATCCTCGGCGGCGCCGGCGACGATCGCTTCCAGGTTGGCCAAATTTTCAAGTCCGAGCGCGATGCCGCCGCGGGAGTCGCCGCACGCGATGAGTTCGAAACGACCGCGACCACGCGCGGCTTCCTGTCCAATGGTGTGACCTTCGACACCGCGATCGACGGCGAGGGCGACAACGACGAGTTCGTGATCTTTCGCAACAGGGCGCCGCTGGCACTCAATGGCGGATCCGGAAACGATGTTTTCACGGTGCGCACTTTTGTTGAGGAGGGATCGACAGACACTGCACCGGATGCGGGCGGTAGCGCGGACACCATCGAATACGTCATCAATTCTCCGCTGAGCATTAACGGCGGCGACGGCGAGGACAGCCTGAGGATTCACGGAACCGAGTTCGGTGACAAGTTCGTGATAACGGACGCAGGGGTGTTCGGGGCCGGTCGCTCTGTCAATTACGACAACGTCGAATTCATTGAAGTCGACGGGGCGGAAGGAGACGACGAGTTTTATGTCTTGTCCACCAGGTCCGGCGTCGAAACCAAGCTGTTCGGCGGACTGGGCGCGGATCGCTTCTCGATTGCTGGCGATGCCCCGGAGGTGATTACCGCCACCGGAACGCGCCCTGCGGAAGCGGGGTCGCACGACCTCAGCGTGATTGCGGGCAATCTGTACATCGAGGGCGCCGCGAGCAGCGGCTCGGCCGGAGGACTGGGCGACCCGGTCCTTCTGCCGGGCGAAACCAATACCCGTACCGGGGATGGGCCGGTACTGAATTTCGTTGACGGCGCTCCATTTGACTTGATGGTCGTGGACGCATTGCTGTTGGCCGCGATCGCTTCGAATTTGGGACTGAGCGAGGTCGCGCAGCTTGCCGGCAAGACGCTGGATATAGCACGCGGTCCCGGCAGCGGCCGCTTCTGGCAGATCACGCAGGTGACCGAGAATGCCGACGGTACCGCGAGCCTGGAGATTCGTGACCCGGCGCAGGCCGATCCGACTTGGGGGACGCCGGACTCGACCAGCGAATTCGCCGTTTCGTCGCTCAGCGCGAATTTCTTTGTGAATGAAGCGACACAGGTCGACTTTGTGACGGTCTACAACGACGCCTCGACGCGCGATGACAGCGGCGTGCTTACGAACGATACCTTGAGCGGTCTTGGCATGGGCGGCGAGGTTACGTATCGCAACCTGGAAGCGCTGGAGATCTTCCTCGGTTTGGGCAACGACGATTTTTCAGTCATCGGCACGATGAAGCGCGATGACTTCCGCACGCTTACGATGCTTTCCACCGGCGCGGGCGACGACGAGGTCACTGTCACGCTTGATGCCGACACCGACGGGCCGTTTTCGGTAAACCTCGAAAGCGGCGAGGATATGCTCGACGCCTCGGACTCCACGCTGGGTGTGGTCGTGTTCGGGGGCGAGGGAGACGACAACATCGGCGGCGGACAGGGCGGCGACACGATTTTCGGTGACCGTGGCCATGTCGACTATTACGACAGCACCGGTGGTCTCGTCACCCGTCTGGGTATCGGCCTTGCCGAGCGTTCTGCGGATCCCGCCGCCCCGACGTTCGTTCCCATCGATCAGACCGAGGGCGGATTCGGGCAGCGTCAAATCGCCGCGACGCGTGATCCCGTGGTCGGTGGAAGCGACACGATCGATGGCGACACCGGCAATGACGTGATCTTTGGCGGTTACGGCGACGACACCATTGCGGCAACGCTGGGCGGGAACATCATTCTGGGAGATAACGGCCAGGCGCAATTCAACGGCCAGTTCAATGACGTCTTTACGACCCAGCCGGAAGAAGGCGGCAGCGACACCATTGCCGCTGGAACGGACGTCCTTCGCAATATCATCCTTGGCGGAGCGCAAGGCGATTTCATCGATGGCGGTGCCGGCAATGACATCATTCTGGGCGATAACGGCCACGTTCACCGCGATGTGACGCACAGCTTGACCCGCGTCCGCACAACCGATCCCGCATCGGGTGGCAACGATGATATTGAAGGTGGTAATGGCAATGATGTCATCCTCGGCGGTGCGGGTGGCGACATGCTCTCCGGAAACGAGGACGATGATCTGGTATTTGGTGACAACGCGAACGTCGATTTCGACGCTGAAATACCGGTGCTAGCCGCAACGACCGATTCGGAACTCGGCGGGTCAGACGCAATTCGGGGAGGCTCCGGAAACGATACTTTGATCGGTGGCGTCGCGGGTGATGAAATTTTTGGGGATGCGGGAAGCGATGTCATATTCGGTGACAACGCTCGAGCCTTCTTCGTGGCAGGCGTCATTTCGTTTGCCGGGAGTATCGCAGTTGAAACCGGAGGTGCGGATTCGATTCACGGCGGCACAGACGACGATGTCGTGGTCGGCGGAGCGGACAACGACACGATCTTTGGCGACGGCGGCAATGACATCGTGCTTGGCGACAACGCCGAAGTGTTGTTTGGATCTTCTTTGCGCGTGGAAACGACCGCACGCGCGGTCGGCGGCAGTGACACGATCTACGGCAACGCGGACCAGGACGTGCTGATCGGCGGCGCCGCAGGCGACCGCATCGACGGTGGCACGGACGAGGACCTGATCTTCGGCGACAACGTCCTGCTCGATCGCGCCGGGCCGAGCGCCGAGTCGAACAAGAATCCGCGCTACCGCGTGCTGCAGGGGACGCAGATCTACAGCACCGATCCAAGCGGCGGCGTCGAGCCGGCCTACCAGCCGCTCGTGACCGACGATGAGCAGCACATTCCGCGCGGCGCGCCGATATGGGAAGACTTCGATATCACGTTGCTCGATCACAGTCTCGATGACCAGACGGCCGGTTTGAACAACTTCGGCAATGACTACATCGCTGGCGGTGCTCACGACGACCAGATCTTCGGTCAGCTGGGCGATGACACGATCCAGGGCGACGGCTCGATCGATCTGCCCGTCGATGTCGGTGCCTACCGCGACGCCACGACCGGTCTGCTCGTGGTATCGGCGTCGGTCGAGGACTTCGGCGGGCTCGGGACCGACGGAGACGACTATATCGAGGGTGGTGGCGGTGACGGGGATGATGACAATGGCGAGGATGTCATTTTCGGCAACCTCGGTCAGGACGACATTATCGGCGGCAGCTCCAATCTGTTCAGCCTAGGCGATCCTACCGATCCGACGGCAGGCGCGAACTTGCGGCCCGACGGGGCGGACCTCATTTTCGGCGGCGCGGGCACGGAACTGCTGCGAAACGAGGAGGGTAACGTTGTCGACGCGGGCGACTTGAGCCATGCGCGCGACAGCGACATGATCCTCGGCGACAACGGCAATATTTATCGCCTGGTCAGCGTCGGGGCAGGCGGCGCTTCGGCATCGCTCTCCTTCGTATACGACGACGACTATGGCGAGCAGCTTGTGGTGCGGGCGGCGCACTTGCTCGACTACACGCCCGGCGGCGTGCATCGCGGCTCGGAAGCCGCCGATATCGGCGCCGCCGACGAGATTCACGGCGAGTCGGGTGACGACTTCATCTACGGAATGCGCGGCAACGACGTGCTTTTCGGCGAAGGCCAGGACGACGACCTGATCGGCGGCTATGGCCACGACTGGATCTCGGGCGGCGCCGGGCAGGACGGCGTGCTGGGCGACGACGGCCGCATCTTCACCAGCCGCAACGGTAGCGCCGACGGCGAGCCGCTGTACGGCATTGCGGCGACGACGCAAGGCTTCATCGACACGCCGGGTGGGGTCCAGGAAGCGGACCTCAATGTCTTCGGGGATCTAAAGAAATCCGTCGATCTGACCCCGTTCAATCCCGACTCGGGCGGCTTTGAGTTGTTCGATTCCGCCGATGCCGATGACATCGTCTATGGCGGACTCGGCAGCGACTGGCTGCACGGCGGCGCGGGCGACGATGCGATCTCCGGCGCCGAGGCGCTGCCGGAATACTACGAGCGGCCGTTCAACCCGGGCGACATTCTTCGCTACAGCGACGCGACCGGCGTGTTTGCGGAGTACGACGAATTCGAGCCGCTTCTCGAGATCCTTTATGGGGCGCAGGACGGAGAGGATATCGTGTTCATTCTGCCGGACGGCGGCGAGTACCGCTTGGCCGCAGGCTCACCGTTCATATTGAACTTTGGCCACAGCGAAGGGCCGGATGATACGTGGTCAGTTGGAACAAGCTTTGCGCAGGTTCCAACCGACGGCGACGACAGGATCTTCGGCGATCTCGGCAACGACTGGCTGGTCGGAGGCACGGGCAGAGACAACCTCTACGGCGGCTGGGGCGACGACCTCATGAACGCCGACGACGATCACACCACCAATGCGCTGAACGACACGTTCGACACGCATCCCAGCTACGAGGACCGCGCTTTCGGGGGCGCCGGCCGCGACCGGCTGATCGCCAACACCGGCGGCGATCGCTTGATCGACTGGGCCGGCGAGTTCAACAGCTACATCGTGCCGTTCGCGCCGTTCGGTCTGGGCACCGTGAGCCGGATGCTCGCCCCTTCGCTCGCCGAGTTCCTGTATGGCCTCTCGGAGAGTGACGGCGTCGATCTCACGCTCGGCGGCGATCCAACGCGTAACGGCGAGCCCTACGGCGAGCTGGGCGTGGTACGCCAGCAGGACTTCGCCTGGCAAGATCAGACGGGCGCGCCCGCAGACGTGCAACCGGGCAACATCCCGGGCGGCGCGCGCGACGTGCTGCGCTCGGCGAGCTTCGACACCGCCAGCGCGACCGGCTTCTTCGCCGACAGCGGCTCGTGGACGAGCTCAGGCGGCGTGCTGCAGGTGCAGGCGGCCTCGATCGGCGGCGACGCGGTGAGCGTCTTCCACATCGGCGACGCCTTGCCGGGCTACTTCGAGATCCAGGCCTCGGTGATGGCGATCAAGCCCACCAGCGGCTGGAACGCGAACAGCTACGTCATCTTCGATTACCAGGGCAAGGACGACTTCAAGTTTGCCGGCATCGACGTCTCGACCAACAAGCTCGTGATGGGGCACCGCGACGCGAGCGGCTGGCACGTCGATAAGCAGGCACCGGTGCAGGGCGGGGTGAAGGTCGACAAGTACTACAACATGCTCATCGCCGTGAATGGGGTGAACGTCACGCTGCTGGTGGATAACAAGCTGCTCTTTACCCATACCTACCAGCCGCGCATCGTTGACGGCTACGCGTTTGGGCTCAACTGGGGCATGGTGGGGGTGGGCTCGAACAACTCGCGCGGCGCCTTCGACAACATCCGCGTGCAGATCCTGCCGCCGCAGGTGACCTTCGATCAGACCGAGGACTTCAGCGACGGCATCGCCAATCTGTTCACCGGCTACGCCAACGGCGCCTGGAGCGTAGGCGGCGGGGTCTACACCGCAACGCCGAACGGCGAAACGGGAATGAGCCTGCTCGATCTGGGGCCCGATCACTTGAACGTGTCTTCGTACCTGGAGCTCAACGCCAAGGTCAATACCTCAGCCGTGGCGGGCTACATCTTCGATCGCTACGGCGACACGAGCTTCAAGTTCGTGGCCATCGAGGCCGACGATGCCGATCCGGACGACCTGGGCCGGCTGATCATCGGCCACTACACGAAGAAGAGCGGCTGGGCGATCGACGCTTCCGTCGCCACGCCGATCGAGGCGGGCACGGACCACGCCCTGAACGTGACGCTGAAGGGGACGACGGTGAGCGCGACCCTCAATCCGAAGCCAAACAGCAGCGCGCAGGCGATGGCGGGCTTTGCCTTCAACGCGGGGACCGTCGACGGCAACTTCGGGCTGCTCGCCACCGGCGGGCCGGCGAGCTTCGACGACGTGCGGGTGAAGACCGACGATCCGGCGTTCAGGAGCACGGCCAGCAGCAACATGATCGCCGCTACCGCGGTGCAGGGCGCCGATGGCGGCTCTACGCTCACGCAAGCCGAGCTCGACGCGATTGCCGAGGTCGTCCTCTCGCAGTGGACCGATGCGCTCGGCAACGGCGATCCGCGCCTCGCGGCCTTCGCCGATGTGCGCCTCGCCATCGGCGAGCTGCCGGGCGGCGAGCTGGGCTTCATGGAAGCGAACACCATCGTGGTCGATGGAGACGGCGCGGGCATCGGCTGGTACGTGGACGTCTCGCCCGCCGAGAGCAGCGAGTTCCGGGTGCGCCTGGACCGTAACGTGCTCGCGGCCGCGCCGGAGAGCGAGGCGTACGGGCGCTTCGATCTGGTTACCGTGATCGCCCACGAGTTCGGGCACCTGCTCGGCTTCGATCACGACGACGCCGGGCGCTTCGCGGTGATGGCGGAGGATCTCGATCCGGGGGTGCGCTACCGGATCGACGCCGAGCCGGTCGCTGCAACTTCCGGCAGGTCCGGCACGCCCGCATTCGACCTGTATGCCGGCCTCGGCGGCATGGGCCCGCACGCGGGCATCGACTGGCAGGGCGAGGCGAGCGGCAGCTGGCGCGTGGAGCTGTCGCCCTACGCGCCGCCGAAGCCGGCCAAAGCGGCTGCGCCGAATCTTGCAGAATTTGACGCGCAGCCGCTCAAGAGCGAGCCCGCCTCGCAGGGCACGGGCTTCGACAGCCTCGGCCGCGCCCTGCTCGGCAAGGGCAAGACGGACCGCTGAGCGGGTCGCAGGCATCGGGATAGTGCGGCGCCATTCCAAATTTCGCGCGTCAGACTGCGCAATGCCGGCTTGGCGACGAATCGAGCGAGTGGCGAAGTGGAGCCGATGACTTGCCACGGCCCGATTGACGAGTATTGAAAGCGGGAGACGATCGCATGCCTGCGCAATTGCTTATCTACGAATCGGCCGTTCCCGTAGCGCAAGCGCGACACGGACGGTGGTCGGTCGAAGTCGGCGCCGATTACGCCTTCACCAAGAGCGTCAACTCGGTGCCGCTCACGGCCGTGGAGTTCTCCAACGCGGCGCGGGAATACGCCATCGTGTTCGCCGGAACCGGGGACACCGTCGTGCCGGCGGTGATCCTCGGCATGCGCGCCGATGAGAACCTGTATCTCACCGGGCAGGGCGGGTGGAGGGCGAAGTACATTCCGGCGTTCGTGCGCCGGTACCCCTTCGTCTTCGCCAGCTCCGAAGACGGCAAGACCTTCACGCTGTGCATCGACGAGTCGTTCCGAGGGGTCAATCAGGAAGGTCGCGGCCAGCGTCTGTTCAATGACGAGCGCAAGCCCACGCCGTACGTCGAGAACGTCCTGAAATTTCTCGAGCAGTACCAGGTCGAGTATCGGCGCACCGAAGTGCTGTGCAAAAAGCTGCGTGAGCTGAACCTGCTGGAGCCGATGCGCGCGCAATTCGATCTTGGATCCGGCGAGCGGCTCGCGCTGACCGGCTTCATGGCGGTTGCCCGTGATCGCATCAAGACGCTCGGCGTGGACACGCTCGCGGAGCTCGTCAGGACCGACCAGCTCGAGCTCATCTATCTTCATCTTCAGTCGCTGCGAAATTTTTCGGCGATGACCGAGCGGTTGACCGGCGGTGCGGCAACGCCCGGAGAACAGCTGCATGGCCTCGACTCCGGAGAAGGCGCCGGTGAAGGCGCGACGGCCGAGAAAGCCAAACCGTCCGCGCAGGAGCAGGCCGCAAAAACCACCAAGCAGCGAGCGGCGAAGCAGGAGAAATAGCCGAGATGGGCCCTGGCCCGAACCGCTTGTTTCCGACCAACTGACACAAGCGGTCAGACCGTCCCGCAGGAATTGAATAAGGCCATCCGGGGTTGTTGTCCTCGCCGACCTCGAGATAGACAAACGGTCTGCTCACCGAAACTGTCAGACATTGTTCTGGACAAAGTCCCCCCCACTTCGACAGCATGGGTCGAGCGCTGCTCGGTGACAAGGGCAAGAGCCTGCGCTGACCGAGTCTGGAGTAAGATCCTGACAGGAGCAGCCGGTGCGGCCCGGGGGGCGCCGTAATCGGTGAAGTCTTACCGACAATCAGAGGAGAAGGTCAACATCATGGCAACCAAGCCACCTGAGAGCCCGGAGATCCGCGGCGATACCGCGGGC
>Ga0214472_10002509_pt1 | contig 19702 bp, 20 predicted proteins | sample RVTome_6_FD_207662 | JGI IMG/M metagenome (GOLD analysis project Ga0214472, IMG submission 207662) | Soil microbial communities from uranium-contaminated site in the Upper Colorado River Basin, Wyoming, United States - RVT140D175 | ecosystem: Environmental > Terrestrial > Soil > Contaminated >...
TGCCCAGATTAATTAAATAGTTTTCGTCTCCACCAGTTCCATGCAGTAATAAAATCACTCCTTTTATCTTTTTTGAAGAAGGTATGAAATGATGAATGAAACCTAATTCTTTATCGTTTATTTTGTGCGTTCCAACACTCATGGTGTTACAAACGAGTAAGTTTAGTAAAGTAAATTAGATCCTTCTAAATTTTGTGAATATGCCATATCCCAAAATTGGCACTCATAATTTGCAGTAATGAGAAATGTTTTCTCAACAGATCTTAACTTCCGCTCCGGGATTCCTCTTAAAAGTCGATTAAGGGTGTTCTCAATCCAATTAACGTATTTTTTAAATTCATCGCTAGTCCAACAGTCGATAAAAGCTTTAAAGGGATTGTTTTTCTTTGACAATTTTTTTGCGCTGTTCCATGAATCAAAATACCCTTTCTCTGCACACCAAAGGGCGGTAAAGGATTCCTCAAAACTCTTTGTAAGAGCTGTAGTGATTAGGAAATCTATATATGATCTACAAACAGCAGTCGGTTCAACATTTAATGAACTCCCTTTTATATAGTTTTCGAACATATGGAGTTCATGCTTTAAAGCCACGAATGCATCTGCAAGCGCGAGAGATATCTCATAATCAGGCGATTTTAGTTCAAGCGCTCCCAGAAACCTAATTGCCTCTCGAGCAAAAATGTAATCCTGAGTAACCCAGAAGTCGAAGATTTCTCTCTTGATTGTTCCCTTTCCGGTCTCTATTAAGAAGGGGTGTGACATCATCCTTTTCCATTGTTTTTTTGCTTTTTTGAGAAGCTTTGAAGAATTTTTCATGATAGCTGGAGTATGAAGAACATAAAACGAGTCAGATTCTAATATGTTGATTTCTCTTCTATTTCTTTCTTATGACTTCAACAACTGGAAACATGCAAGTTGGAGATCCATATCCCTGGGTTCTGTATCGCTATTTGTCAAAACTAAACCCGTGGTTTTGGGGATCAATAATATTAAACCAAATCGAATCAATTTGATAGAGAACAGGAGTAAGAAATGGGGCATTATGAGGCGTAAAAAAGCTGTGATAGAAGCATCATTGAATCTCAATTGAAAAACCATCCTTTCCTTTCTATGCTTGTGGAGCTGTCCGTTTAGACGTAGTTCCATACTGTTTCATGAGCCATCTGAAGATATTATAAGGGCGGTCATGGGGATTTCTACCGCTGTCCAACATTGAACTTAGGGCAAAACGCATGGACATAGGGTCAACTCCTTCCATCATAGCGTGCTCAATTAACTGTATTACTGCCTTATCAATGCCGACCTCCGGCGACAGTACCCTATACGCCGCGAGTATGTGTGAAGTTAATTCAAGATGACCTCTGGATGGCACGTCCTCTATGAGTTTAGTTCTTCTCCCGGTGGTTCTAATAAGACGCGAGTATCTAATAATAAAAGAAATGCTTCTCTTCTTCGCTGTGTACGGATTGATTAGAGGGCTCTTAGAATTGGCGATGTTTGGAGGTATAGCACTAGGCGTTAAATTCACAATTTATCACAACGTTACTCATTTAGGGTTAGTCATAATATATTGAGTCCCAGACGATGACACAGAGTGACATTCAATGCATTCAGTAACCTTACCGGCCAGAGTTATAGTCTCTCCATCCCTTTCCATTTTCATCGGCTTACCATCCGGTGCAAACTTTACCCAGAACCAGTTTCCGTGTTGAGGGTCAAAAGGCACCAAGTTATACATAACAGTAATGGCTTCAAGCGTTTTATCCTGCATGTAATTTTCCATTACAATAATTGTTCCAGGTGGTAGCTCATTTTCCTTTTTGAGAACCGCTTCATAACCGATGGAATTTATATATGTGGTAAGTAGGGCACCGTGTGGGGTTGGCCCTTTGTATAAAGCCTCTTTTCCAGGCCACATTTTCCAGTGCTCTCTATAATCCTCTGTCTGTATAAGGCTCCAGAGCTCAGCAGCTATCTCTGGGGGTACCTTTATAGCTTCTTCCTTTGCATGCTCTTCATGCATCTTCTCGACCTTTTCTTCAATTTCAGAAACCACATCCTCTGATTTCTCTTCCTTCATTTCGGTGTCTTCACCGCTCTTTGTTGGACCTTCCTGACCCTTACACCCAGCATAGAAGAAACCGATCGTCATAACAACAATTAACATAAGCTTATACATTTAAAACCCCCTTTTAACTAATTATCGATGGATTTTATCTTACATCGTATTTCCTGCTTATTGAAGATAGATACTAAGTTTTCTTAGAGTAGGTGCGGTAAGGGAAGTGATAACACTATATCCCAACTACAGATTTTTCTGCAAAACGGATATTATGTTTTATATGACTCAATAGACCATTTCATTCTCCTTATGAAGTCCGTGCCTAAACCGAACAAAGGATAGACGGGACATTCCTGTCCCGCATTCTAATCGAATAAACTTCCCTAAATCCGGGGTTGGAAAACCCCGGCTATCGGGTGGTGGGAGGATACTAAATTTTTTTAGAATCGTGTAAGAATATTTTTTTATTCAAGTGAAAATGTGATGTAACCCCTCCTTAAGTTATTACAGAAGTGCCACAAGTGATTTATTCGGATTCCTTAAAAATTGTCCTTGACTCGCACTAAACCGTGATTAATTTCTATCTACAGTAAAAAAACTAATTTAGGAGGTAGTTAGCATGAGATTGGGATTATCTGTTTGGGAACCTTATAAGGGTCTAAATTTATTTGGTGAGACTTTTCATAAAATGTTTGATGATACAGCCAAGACTCTTTCTAGATTTGGAATTGAAGATCTCGGCGCCGGGACCTGGGCACCAAGGGTAGATATATATGAAACTGAAGATAATTATATCGTAAGTGCCGATCTTCCAGGTATAAAGAAAGAGAACATTGGAATCGATCTCAAAGATAACATACTCACAATAAGGGGGGAAAAGAAATTTGAGGAGAAGTCTGATAAAGATAATTATGTGAGGGCAGAGCGCAAATATGGAAAGTTTGTCAGAAGCTTTAGCATATCGGATAATGTTGACACGGAGAAGATCAGGGCCAATTATAAAGATGGTGTCCTGGAGATCACGATTCCGAAGAGAGAAGAAGCAGCAACCAAGCAAATTAAAGTGGAAGTCAAATAATATATAATTTAACTCTAAACTACATGCTACCCCGTCTTATAAACGGGGTAGCATTAGGCATAGTATTTACACGTTGGGATTTGGTTTAGTATCAACTACGTAGATAAAAATTGAGTTTGCTTCTTGTTAAAACACCTTTTCGGATTTATAATTACCTTTTCTAATTCCATAAACGGTAAGGGATCAGGGAACGGGGCGAGGAAGATATGAAACTAAAAATTCTCTTCTTTTTATTGTCCATTGTAACAGGATTTTGGGTTACTTATCCGGCCTATAGCCTTACAACTTCTTTAATAATCACTCTGGGTATAGGTGCCATTACCCTTGGCGTAATAATCGGAATAGAGCTAGTTATTAAAAATTTCCCAACAAATTCGACTTTAGGATTATCAATCGGCATCGTAACAGCGTCGCTTACTTTCTTTGCGATCATAGAGATTATACACGCTTTGAATATTTCACCGGATATATCTAAGTACATTTCTGTGTTCATTTTTATATTGCTTTTTTATCTAGGCATATCTCAGGGGATAAAAAAAGGCTATGAAGCTGATCGACAGGGAAGAAGGGTTACTGCTAAAAGCGGACCATCCAGCACAAAGATTCTAGACACTAGCGCTATCATAGATGGAAGGATCGCAGATGTGGCTGAAGCTGGGTTTATCGATGGGGTCCTGTTAGTGCCTAAATTCATAATAAAAGAACTTCAGTACATAGCTGATTCCACTGACCCCATCAAACGCGTGAGAGGCAGGCGAGGGCTCGATGTTCTCAAAAGGATGCAGCAAGAGATTCCAAACGTTGTTATAAAGATAACGAGTCACGATTTTCCGAAGATTAATGAAGCTGATTTAAAACTTGTTGAACTCGCAAAGAGGTTAAAAGGGGTAATAGTGACTAACGATTATAATCTAAATAAGGTAGCTGGACTTCATGGGGTAAAGGTACTTAATCTCAATCAATTATCCAGTGCCCTCAAGCCTGTGGTGTTGCCTGGAGAGGCTCTGACCATAAGTGTTGTCAAGGAAGGGAAGGAGGAAAATCAAGGTATAGGTTATCTTGAAGACGGAACTATGGTTGTCGTTGATGATGGTAAAAGGTACCTAGGTAAAGATATAGATGTTTCTGTTACCAGTGTCCTTCAAACCCCTACCGGACGTATGATATTCTCCAAGGTTATTGAACGAGGTATGGTCTCTGGATTAAAAGCCTGAACAAATTACAACCATTTTGTTTTCTTAATTTTCCCAGACTGATCACCATTATCTAGACAAATTGCCGATCAGTTAGGACCGAGCGATTTGGCCGCCGCAAAAATCAGTCATATTTAATCAAGAAATTAAAACCGTTCGATTGTACGGTGGATTACGATAGAGAAGAAGTCAGTTCGATAGACGATGACTGATCATATGACATAAATTGAAAAAGTTACCGACTTTAGCAGTATACTTTAGTTATGTTAACTTGTGAGGTATTCAATGTTTCGTGTAGGTATTGGGTACGACGTGCATAAGTTTTCCGAAGGGAGCAGACTTATTCTCGGAGGAGTCGAGATACCCTTTGAACTGGGACTTCAAGGATACTCAGACGCTGATGTTCTTACTCATTCGATCTGTGATGCTATACTTGGTGCACTTGGAGAGCCCGATATAGGTAGTAAATTTCCTGATACTGACCCAAGATACAGGAATATTTCTAGTTTAATTCTGTTAAGGGAAACAGTCGTATTATCCAAATCCAAGGGTTTCAATATTGAAAATGTGGATAGTGTAGTTGTTTGTGAGAAGCCTAAGATTGGAAATTACGTTTCACAAATCAGAGGAAAACTATCGACGATTCTCGAAATATCAGAAGATTGCATCGGAGTCAAGGCAACAACTACAGATGGCATCGGTTTTACAGGGAGGGTTGAAGGCATTGCTGCTCATACGGTTGTTCTGATTAAGAAATTTGATGGTTAAATGAACTCGATTTTCTTAAAATATCCTATACTACCTCCACTAATCGGGTATATAGCTGGGATATTTATAAGTGAAAATTTGGGCTACGAATGGATTTTTATCCTTTTTATCTCACCAATACTCGGGCTGCTGTCTTTATTTTTTGCGGATCTTAGATTTCTCTTGTTTATACCCCTCGGAGTTCTGTTTTCAATAAGTCTCACCCCACCCGAAGATCACATTGCAAACTTTGTTGGAAATGAAATTGACCTTTTGGGAACTTTATATAGATCCCCAGAGAGTAGAATAGAGGGTTCAAGGTTGTTTGTTGACGTTCGGGAGATTGTAGTAAAGGGTAAGAAAGAGTCGGCAACAGGAAAGGTGATCATTAATACTAAACAGAGAATTCGTGGTTTATCTCGAGGGGATTATGTAAGGGTTGTAGATACTGTTTTAAAGCCATATAGAACATTTAAGAATCCCGGGAATTTTGATATCAAGCGTTATTATGGAAGGCAGAAGATATATGCCTATGGATTCGTTTCCGGAATGGATTCGATAATTTTATTTGAGCCAAAACTAACGCCTTTTTACTCTCTAAGGACAATAGATAAGGCTAGAACCAGGTTTGGGGATTTTGTAAGACACAGGTTTCCTCAATCTGAGGGAGAGATACTGAACGCAATCACAATTGGAGATCAGGGAGGAATGCCAAACGGGCTGAGAGATCTTTTTTCAGCAACTGGTATTGCTCATCTGCTCTCTATATCCGGACTGCATGTAGGGGGTGTAGCGCTTGCTTTCTATTTAACGATAAAATGGATTCTGAAAAGGTCGGAGTATCTCTTGATTAGGTGGCAGGTCCCAAGGCTTACTGCTGGACTAACCATAATACCTTTATTCATCTACATGGCAGTAGCGGGATGTGCTACTCCCGTAGTAAGAGCATTTTTAATGATTGCGGTTTATCTTATGTCAGTGGTACTTGGTAAAGAGGAAAATAAATTGAATACGCTAGGCGCTTCTGCGTTTATAATTTTGCTGTGGCAACCATGGGCGCTTTTTCAACTCTCATTTCAACTCTCTTTTGCCGCTGTTTTGGGAATTATATTTGTCAATAGGTTTTATCCATTAAAAGTCGGTAGCTTCTCCGAAAAGATAATCTCAAGCTCTAAGATAACATTGGGTGCCTCGTTTACAACTATACCCTTAATCGTGAATTCCTTCAGTATTTTATCATTGATATCACTGCCCGCTAATTTAATATTTGTACCCCTGGTTGAATTCTTAATAGTTCCCCTAGGGTTGATTTCATTTTTGGTGTTCTCTGTAAATGAGTACTTAGCAATGCCATTTCTCACTCTCAATGTTTATCTGATTAGAATTCTTATCTTTGGAATAGAAAAGCTCGTTGAGATACCTTTTGCTTCTTTAACGGTTACATCTTTAGGAATTACGGGTTGGCTTATGTATATATTGATAATTCTGGTTGTTTGTTTTAAGAAGGTTTTCCCAAATCTCAAATATGTTTTGCCATTTTTTATTGTAGGGTTGATTATGGCGATGACTATTAGTAAAGTGAGTAACTCTAAAAGTGGGTATCTAGAATTAGATTTCATAGACATTTCAAATAGGAATATAGTCTTCGTTAAGCTTCCTCAAGAAAAGACAATTCTCGTCGATGGCGGTTATTCCTTCTTCAATATGGGTGGTTATATGGAAAGAAGCGTAATTTCCCCTTTTCTTCTGAATTCTGACGTTACGACCATCGATTATCTAATTTTAACTACATTGGACAAGGATCATTTAGAGGGTGTCAAATACTTGTTACGGAGATTTGAGGTTAAAAGACTCTGGACAAATGGAGTAAAGTTGGATGGAGAGCTCTGGAAATTGGTCAAAGGTAAGAATATAAGCTGGAAGAATCTCATGGATGAAGTTGAAAATTTTGAAATAGAGGGTGTTCGGATCGAATTTTATAAACCCAGGGGTTATTATAAAATTGCAGATTCCTCTCGACCCTATCCACTTATATTTAAGTTAACATTTGGAAACATAAATTATCTATTGGGAGAGTCTTTAGGAGACTTATCTGTGCAACGGGAATTGATCGATATTTACCATAATAGGATTCAATCGAACGTGCTATATATTCCTCAATTAAAGGGTAATTTAAGGTCATTTAATGATTTTTTGAATATCGTCTCACCAGAGATCTTGATAGTTAATCGTGGAAAAGATAGTCTTAGAAAATATCTTGATAAAAATGTGCCAAATTTCGACACTCATAGGAAGTCGAAATTCGTTGAAACTACAAAAGAGGGGATGGTTGCAATAAGTACAGACGGCAGGGAGATTAGGAAGAGGACTTTCAATAATGGCGATTTGTTGTAGATAGCTTATAAACCAAATATTCTTTTATGTTTCTAAATGTACTGCAATCGGTAAAGGGTAAGAAGCTGGTTACAATCAATTTATTAAGATGTAAAATACTATACAACGTAAAGGATTTGCAATTTGGGATCTTAGCTTTCGTGCTAACCCCGGAACGTTGAGGATCCGTTTTAGCTAATGGAATGGGCCATGGATCATGAAAAAGATCATTCTTATTTTAATAGTTTTGGTAGTCCTGATTCTCTTTTTTTTCTTGCCCGCCGAGGACGACACGACCGAGATAGAATCTATATTTGATGGAGTTCTTAAAGCAGGTAAGGAGAAAGACTTAGAAGGAGTGATGGATCACTTTTCCATTAATTATAGAGATGAATACGGGGCGACCTATCCTGTTGTAAAAAACGTCATAGAGGGTTTCTTTGCCAAATATGACGGTTTTGATGGTAATTATAGCGAATTAAAGGTGTCGATTAACGATTCAGATAAGGAAAAAATGGCAGTGGCAAACCTTGATTTTTATGTTAATGGGATCAAAACCGGCAAGTCAATTCCAATATTTGGAAATGCGGTATTACCTGAGAACGTGACTGTTACCCTTGAGAAAAATACCTTTGGTGATTGGAAAATCAAAAATGTTGAAGGGCTGAGCATTGATGAATAGGGCGTTTTGGCTCTAAGATGATCCGGGATCCGTCTTTTATTAGTCTATATATTCTAATCTTCCCAGTATAAAATCATTCAGGACTTCTATATCGGTGTTTTGTGCTTCGTTTACGGTACCCTCAAAGATTATTCTTCCGTTGTAAAGAAAAGCAATTCTATCCGAAATTTCAAGAGCGCTCTTCACATCGTGGGTAATGATAACTCCTGTGATGCCGAATTGCCGCTGCATGTTTCTTATGAGGTGGTTTATTCTGCTGATGTTGGGAGGATCCAGGCCCGTTGTTGGCTCATCATAGAGCAAAATCTTGGGGTTCATGGCCATTGCCCTTGCAAGCCCCACCCTCTTTTTCATACCACCGCTTAGATCTGAAGGTAGTTTATCTTCAATTCCCGGAAGCCCCACAAGCTCTAAGTTTGTTGAGACAATTTCGTTGATTTCTTCTTCTGAATGTTTATTGCCCTCCCTCAGGGGATATGCAATGTTTTCGGCAACCGTAAGGGAATCGAAAAGTGCAGCGCCTTGGAAGAGCATACCGATTTTTTTTCTGACATGAACTAATTCACTCTCATCCATTGGGACTATGTTTTCATTTTCTATAACAATTTCTCCTTCATCTGGCTTCATAAGACCGGTAATCTCTTTGAGCAAAACACTTTTGCCCGATCCGCTTCCGCCCAGCACCGTAATGTTTTCGCCCTTTCTTATAGAAAGATTGACACCAGTGTGTACTTGTCTTGAATCGAATGACTTATGAACGTTTTTGAGCTCTATTATGTAATTTTCATTCATTGCTAGAACTTAGATATTGGACCTAGATATATTCGTATAATATTAAATAGTTCTACCGGGCTTTTTGGTACGTATATAATAAATAAATTCTATATGCTTGTAAAAATATAATGAAAACAATGAATTATTTTGACACTCACAGATTTAAGCGTTAAAATAACATACGTTGAAGGATAAATTGAATTCTCAAAAAAACTTGCTATCAACGATTACAGGTTAAAGATTAATAAGTAATTTTATAATATTCAATCGTTAAAAGGAGGGGTATTCAATGCCACATGAGTTACCGCCATTACCATATGGATATGACGCCCTGGAGCCTCACATAGACGCTCGTACAATGGAGATTCATCATACAAAGCATCATCAGGGATATGTGAATAATTTAAACAGTGCTCTTGAAAAGCATCCTGAACTTGAGAAAAAAAGTGTAGAAGATTTGTTGAAGGATTTAAGTTCTATTCCTGAAGATATACGAACTGCGGTTAGAAACAATGGTGGTGGACATGCCAATCACTCAATGTTTTGGCCGATTATGAGTCCAGATGGCGGTGGTGAGCCTGGAGGGGAATTGGCTGGCGCTATAAATTCATCCTTTGGTAGATTCTCAGATTTTAAAGAGCAATTTTCAAAGGCAGCAGCGGGCAGGTTTGGAAGTGGATGGGCATGGCTTTGCGTGGATCGAGGCGGGAAACTGACAATCACCTCTACTCCAAATCAAGACAATCCGGTGTCTGACGGATTAAGGCCGGTTCTCGGTCTCGATGTTTGGGAACATGCCTATTATCTTAAATATCAAAACAGGAGACCTGAATATATTTCGGCGTGGTGGAACATTGTCAATTGGAAACAGGTCGCAAAGAATTACTCGGCCGTAAAATAGGTATTTTAGGTTTGCAGTCCGATAATTAGCGGTAACCGGAAGGTTTTTGTACGTTGTTGCTTTATGATTGGTGAGGTGTAGAAAACTCATTTAGAGTTTGGATTAATGGATTAAATGAACCCTTTGATTCTATTACACTCTCTATTTTAAGCAAGGGCACTAACGTATCAGGTTGAGGTTATTTAAGAAAAGTGCTCGTGTTTTTATACTGGTTCTGCATAAGATTCCAATCGAGAGTGGGTAAGCAAGCTAAAGTACTAGAGAAGATTTGTTTTAAGTATTTCGTAATCAGAGAAAACTGGAACGGGTGAATTATATTGGGAATTAAGAGCTTCGACTCCGACGACACAGTTTCATCTGTCAATGATAATATGGGTTTTACAAATGATTTAGAAACCTATAGGTCTCCAAATTTCAAAGGGAAACTAATTGATGTGGATGATTCTGAGTCTGATATTGAACCCAATGGCTCAGATTGCGTAGAATTTGAGAAGAGCAGTAGGATTCCGGATGAGCAGTATAGGCTTATGTATTATTATTTCAGGGATATGGCAAATGAACCCTTGCTAAAACCAAGGGAAGAGATTGAAGTTTCAGCTAAGATAAAAAGATGTGAACAGAAGTCCAAAGAAATAAAACTGGTTGTTAATAGGCTTCAAAATAAAATCGAATCAAGAAACAATGAAAGGATCAGGCATCGGAGATTGAAGCCAAAGGACCTTTCCAGGAAGATCATAATATTAAATGCCCTTGATAAGGTATATTCTGAAAAGGCTAAACTTCTTAAATGTAGATTCATTAAGTCGAACTTGAGATTAGTTGTGGCAATGGCTAAGAGATATATCAGCGTGGGTCTTCCGATTTCGGACTTAATACAAGAGGGTAATGTCGGGCTGATGAGGGCCGTGGAGAGATTTGATCATACCAAAGGGTTTAAGTTTTCGACATACGCTTCATGGTGGATCCGTCAAGCTATGTTCAGGTCTCTTCAGGAGCAGACCAGAACAATAAAGGTGCCGGTATATTTGTTGGAGCAATCTAATAAGATATTGAGGATAAGTTCAAATCTGCGTAAGAAACATGGGAGGAGTCCAACTCCTGAAGAGATATCTAACATCTCCGGGGTTTCTGTAGATGTCATAAAGCGTATTTTAAAATCAACAAATGATGCTGTTAGCTTAGATTCGCCAATTCTTCGAGGTGAGAAAACAACTCTCCTCGATTTTATTATCGATGAGGAATCTCCCGCCCCTGAATTAATTAGGACAAGGGTGATGCTTTTTGAAAGGATAAGGCAAGCTTTAACATTACTTACTCCTAGAGAAGAAGAGATACTCAGGCTGAGATTCGGAATAGACCAAAATACAACTTACACGTTGGATGAAATTGGAAAGATATTTAATCTTACACGTGAACGAATTAGGCAGATCGAAAAAGCGGCACTGGAAAAACTATCCGACTCCGATATGAAGGATATACTTCGAAGTTTTATAAATTAATTGTGTAGATTGAATCCCTGAACGTGAGTCAAGTTTTCAGAGTAACCTGAATTTCTTCTAAAGGTATTTTTTTCATCCAATATATTCATGAATTTTTTACTGGCGGCGGGAGGAATCGAACCTCCGACAAAGGCCTTATGAGAGCCCTTATGGGTTATTGTAACTTTCTTTAATCATTAAGTAATTTAGCCCTAACTAGGTGACTTGTGTTCATGTAGGGTTTATTCGGAGCGAAATTGACGCTTTCAATGGCTCTCTTTTTATGCTCAGGTGTAGGGTGGGAGTAACGCTTGGTCATAACAATTGACCTATGCCCTAATAGCTCCTGAACGGTAACCAGGTCAACTCCATTCATAACAAGCCTTGTAGCAATTGTGTGTCTTAAGTCATGGAACCTACAACGGGATATCTTGGCTTTATTTAAAGCAGTTTCAAAAGCACTCTTGATTTCTTTGACAGGGCTGCCTTTGTAATTAAAGACATATTCACTGGAAGCATTTTCCTGTAACTCAGTCAATGTTTGCAGTAATGTTTCGTTGATTGGTATAAATCTAAACTCAAAGTTTTTGGTATCTCTCACGGTGATGGTTCTCTGTTTTAAGTTAACGTCCTCCCATTTAAGGCCTAGAATTTCGCTTCTCCTCATGCCTGTGCTAACGGCACAAATTAGGATTGGTTTAAGGTGCGGAGCGGCTACTTCATATAGTCTTAAGAAATCCTCTTCACGTAGAATTTGCATGCGTTGGTTAGAGACCTTAAAGAACTTTACACCCTTCACGGGATTAGCACTAGCTAGACCCCACTCTATCGCTAGGTTAAACATTCTCTTAAGCACGGTTAACTCTCGATTGATATTTCCCAGCGTCTTGCCCTCATCTTTCCTTTTAGCCTTGAACTGCTCGACAGACCATGAGGTAATATCATCTATACTATGCCCTTTGAAGAATCGTAACAGTGCCTTGCATATAGTTACGCTTCTCTTATAAGAGCGATGATTTGCTTTTGAATAGTCCAAGTACTTCTCCACTAGCTTTTCAAAGCCGATTGCCGGTCTCTTGCTCTTAAGATTAAACCTGTCCTGTACCACCTCACCCATCCTTGCCTTCAATGCTTGCTCGGCTTGACCTTTGGTTATCAAAGCTGTAGAGCCTATCTTCTCTCTGATTTGTTTACCATCCGCATAATAGGCGATATACCAGCTTTTGCCTCTCTTGTAGATGCTGCCCGTACCCCACGCTCTTCGCTTAGCCATTTATCATTTACCTCCCTTTTTTAGGATCTGTTTCGATTGATACACTTTTAATTAAATTATCCTTTTCCATTGCCTGTCTTATCCAATAACGGACAAGGTCTGAGGAAGTCATTAAATTTTCTTCTGCATAGTTAGTTAAGAACTTAAATTCCTTTGGATGCAACCAGACTTGAAATAACTTTGTTCTTATTCTTTTTTCCCTCATGTAATGTTATTATAAATACATTTGATTTGATTGTAAATATCATTGGGATAAAAGGGAAATTTATATAACCTTAATCCAGAACTCTTTTCTAGTATGATAAAAAATCAAAAATCGTGCTATTATTTCCATGTTATATGAGTAAAAATTACGAGTCCTATAAAGAAACTTGTCACATACTAAATCAGGCAATCGGTGCTCTAGTTATTCATAGGGGAGATATAAGAATACGTCTTATAAACGCATATGTGTTTCACTTGTTTAAATTGGAAGTTGATGATTTCCCTTGTGAACTTAGAAAGCAATTTAAGTGGGTTAAATCGCAATTAATAAATGAGGGCCGTCTAAAAAAATATGTATACCGAGGTAATTTAATAGACCAATTAAAACGGTCTCTCCACGGAAGAAGGTATAAAACACTTGAGAGGATTGCGGAAGCTATACTTGATATCCGTGCCCGATTAGGTGACTACTTAGAGAATTAAAAGCCCCCTAATGCGTAATTATTATAAAATGTAGGAGACACACCTTAACCTGATATGATGATATTGACCTTACTTATAGAGTAGTTGACTCCGATTTTATTTATCCATTTATGAATGCCTGCCTTTAGGGTCTTCGGGTATGGGTATAGGATGTAACTTTATTTTGGTTCTAATTAGAGTTCGTGGTTTATGTATGTCATTCCAATTCTCCATAATAAACTTAGAGTCAGATTTAGTATTTACATAACCTTCATGATGTGACGCACAATCTATTGAGACTCTTAATGCATCTTCAATTTCTGGGTCTAGATATAAGCAATTTTCAGAAAGCCAATCTTGCATCTCAAAGTAAGCTTTATTTAGTTCATCTCGGTTATCATATATTTTGCTCGTAACTTTGTACCAGTGAGCGTATGCTTTTTGGTGTGCATCTACTATCTTGTCATATGCTATTAACTCTAACTTTTCTTTTCTTTGTCTTTCTGAGATAAGGTAGTTTGAAAATGAAGTGACCATTGCTCCAATTATTACCCCTAATAATCCAACGATAGCAACATTATCTAATTTTAACAATACTAATATGAGCCAAGCAACTGTAAATCCTAATGCAAATGCTATTATATTGGAGATGTTTGTAACTATCTTCTCTCTAATCAAAGTTATAATTTTCATATTAACATTCTAAGATTTTATTTATTTGATTTCTAGGTGTAATATGCTGCTCCCCAGTAGCCATGTAGTGGAGCTTTTTTCACGAGGCACTTATCTTTTTGTTATATGCCTTATACAGGCGACGTAACTCTTTTCGTTGCGACTTCAATAATGCTTACGTTTTATGGTTTCAGGAACACGATGGGCTTTTTGGGGTGTTGTTCCGTATTTTCTCATAGTTACGTGCTTTTGACGTAAAGGGATATTTTTAAGTATACTCCTATACAAGTAAAAGGGTGATAGGTGTTTGCATAACACCACATACTGGGGGCGTTTATACGAACTTTAGTTCGTCTAATTATTAGTTAGCCATAAAATCGTAAACATTGGATGATGATAATGAATGCACCAAAGTGTTTCATTAGTTATTCATGGGATAATGATAATCATAAAGATTGGGTTAGATTTTTAGCTTCTGAGTTAAGAGCTAGAGGGATCGATGCAAGACTTGATCAGTGGGATACTAAGCTGGGAATAAACCTTCCAGAGTATATGGAAACCTCAGTTCGTGAATCTGAATACGTCTTACTTATATGCACACCCTTGTTTGCTGAAAAAGCGAATAAGGGTTCTGGGGGTGTAGGCTATGAAAAAACAATTGTAACTGGCGAAATATTTTCTGGTGTATCATCCAAGACAAAATTTATCCCTGTTCTTCGTAGTGGTAGCGAATCTGAAGCCATTCCTTCGTATCTCAGGGGTAAATTTTATATCGATTTTAGAAATGATCAGAATTTTAATGATTCAATTGATAAATTAATAAGAAATATTTTTGATGCTCCAGAACACCCACCTCCACCGATTGGAAATCGGCCAAAATTTAATACACAGAGTGCTGGAGTGCGATCGGCACAGAAGGAGGTTCACTTTGACATTACGCGCTTTAGTAATGCATTTGAATATGCTATAAGCTACAATGGGTTAAGAATGGGAAGAGATGAGGCGCGTCAATGGGCTCTACGAAGATTGGAAGAATAAACAATAGTTCGCTAACATTTGCTTCAGCCGGCCCCTAAGCGGCGGCGCGATTTTCGGGTTTGCTGGTTTCGGCACAGTTATGTTCATTTTATACGCTTGAGTTGTGAAAATTCGCGGCGGCTGAGCAAAAGTATCTGGAAGAATACTTAAATTTGGTCGGAAAGGTACTAATTGACTTTGAATACATTGAACTCGCACTGAAACTCTATATCGCTGAAACGTATGCCACTATCTCCTCTCGACTAGAGGGGATCGTAACCTTCAAATATGGCTGGGAAGATGTAGAAAACGAACCACTTGACAGGCTCCTGAATCAATTCTCAAAGATCAGTTCCGATCATCAGCTCGTTAAAGGTCTTGGTCTTCTTCAAAAGGAGCGGAATAAGTTGGCGCATCAGGCATACGTCTTAACGTTGGAAGAACAGTCAGATCGTGACCACCTTGAAAAGGAATATGCACGAATTACAAAGCCAAAGTCCAAGACTAAGGCGTTAGTTGTGAGAACGATGGAAGCGTGCAAAGTGCTCGAAAGTCCATTCTCGAAAACAACAAGAAAAAGTGGGAATACGTGACACATCTTGACTATTTAAAATTATGCTAATGAGTTAAATCTATAAATATGTGTATATCTAAATAGATACTGTTTGTTATTGCTAGCATTAGCCATAATACCCTATTATTGCCCCCAGCTCGAGGCATTCGAGCTTTTTTCACGAGGCACTTATCTTTTTGTTATATATTAATATTATTGTCTATTAAAAATAGCGACCTCTCCGGGGCAGGGATATACCCCTTTAAAGCACGCTACGCTGACCGAGACGAGCCTCTATCCCGGTGGCTAATAGTAAATAGTGATAAAAATAAATTAGTAAGTTTAGAATGCCGTTGAATCCGGAGTTATCTTTCTTGGCAAAAGCACTCTACTTTGTGTAGCTTCGCCTTTAGGTAACTTAACTTGTCGTCCTCTAAGTTTCTTGATTACTTATTACATGAAGGAGGGGTACATATCTGTGTTCAATATGTGTTTGTAGTGTGTTTATTCTATGGAAAAACCTACCATATAGGAGAAAGATATTGAAAAGTATTGAAACTGGGAATATAGAGGCTTATTTCTCTTAACTTCTTGAAATCAAATAAGAATCTTTTGTTTATAATGGGTTATTTTTACTGGCGGCGGGAGGAATCGAACCTCCGACAAAGGCCTTATGAGAGCCCTGCTCTACCTCTGAGCTACGCCGCCAAGGTTAGTATTTGGAGTATGTTTCAAGCCAACATAAGGATATTTAACAGTTTTTCTACGCGGGGTTTATTTTTATATGTTGATCTGGTCAGTATATCATGGCGGGTCTAACTTTCAAGACGAAACTAGCTTTTTTGTAACAAATTGGGGGTATTAGAAGCGAAATAAATTTTCCTCTTGACAGATTAAGTAACGTACTTTATAATCACTTTTAAATTTAAATTTTCAACTTAATGCACTTCATCCTTTATCCTCCTTTAAAGTGGGAATGTTTCTAAATCTGGGAGCATTCCCTCTTAATTCATAAAAATAGCTTCGTTTAAGATTTAATGGTTACTTTAAACTTAAGTATTTAGATGGATTTAGTTTTTTGCCGTTTTTTATTATTTCGTAGTGCAGGTGTGTTCCAGTGGATCTTCCTGTGGAACCTGCGTTACCAATTAGATCTCCACTCTTAACCCTTTGTCCTTCGTCTACATCTACCTTCGTTAGGTGTCCATAAAGTGTTTGATATCCATTTTCGTGATTGATTATGACGGTATTTCCATAACTGTAATACCAACCTGCGTTAGTAACTAATCCATCAGCAGTCGCAAAAACTGGTTGTCGAGGTTTCGCTTCGAAGTCTATTCCGGAGTGAAAAGCCGGGGCAGCTCTAAAAGGATCCATTCGATATCCAAAACCTGATCTGACATCGGATTTTATGATGGGCTTACCCAAGGGAAAACTCTTAATCGTATTAAACATTTCATATATATCCTTTTCCATGTTATCAAGATAGGATAAATCCAATCCGTCGGCCGGGATGTACTCACCTCCCACGGCCAATTCTCTCTTTATACCCTTTCTGTCAAGTAACTCTTGCATTTCCAAGAGTTTCTTTTCGATTTCTATTAACCTGGATTTCAATACAAGTTCATCCTTGCTCATTTCATTTAATACATTGGACTGACTTTTTAGTTGGTCGGCCAGTTCTCTTTTCTGATGGGTACTTATTTCAGCTTTTTTGTAAAATTTATATGCAATAATGAAAGATAGAAGTGATACCAACGTGAGTCCAAAAAACGTGATCAGCATTATTTTAATGTGGTACAGTTTTATGTTAAGGAATTTTGGTACCGTGCATTCAAATTTAAATAAATGAATTTTAAGATTTTCCCGCGTCATCACCCATCCTCCTTTACAATAAGGTTAAATTATTGACCTATAAAGCGATTGATCCCCGGACTATGTTTGTGATTCTAAAATTTCGGGAACCAATATAACATATTTTAAAAGAGGTTTACAATACCAGATTTAAACAATTGAAATTTTGCTCCTATGTAGGAGGGTGCAGACCATGCATAATACTTCAAAAAAGAAACAGATTCAAAAGAAGACCCATATTACTATTCAAACTACTTTGGCGTATCTCGTTTATGATCTTGCGATGGTGTTATTTATATAGTGTCAGTATAGAATTGACTCAAGAGCGATTGTGAAAGTCATCTTAAAAATTCTTTAACAGTCGATGTGGGTTTGAAAGTTGATATGGTACTGAAATTCCTTATTACTTTCTCATTAGCGATAAATTTTGTCGCAGCCTCAAATGCGGGGGCGAAAATAGTGGTAAGCGATGCCTGGATAAGAGAATTACCCCCTAGCTCGTCGGTTACAGCGGCATACATGATTATTGAAAATCTTGGCAACGATGATGACAAGCTCACAGGGATTAATGCTAGCTTCGCGGGGCACGCAGGGATTCATACAACCCAGATCGACAATAATGGAATTGCACAGATGAAGATATTACGAGAACTGGTAATACCATCAGGTAAAAAGGTAGTATTAGAACCGGGTGGAACGCATATAATGCTCACTGACATAACTGAACCAATTAAAAGGGATGATACGCTAAAGCTAGAGTTAATGTTTGAAAGAGAGGGAATGAAAGAGATTAGTGTGAAGGTTAAGGGATTAACTGGTGACTAGCTGATGGGACCTAGATTCTAATATAATTAGAATCTCAATTTGCTATTTAACCAATCCATTGAGTAGAGACTACTTTAAGTCATTGTAAGATCTGATAAAAAATCTCCCGGTTACCACGGACGCAAGTTCTCCCGCAAGGGCAGGTGGGTACTTATCAAATAATAGTTAAAGACCGGTTTGGGAATTCAAGGGAAGCTACTATTCCTAAAGGACAGACTACCACAGTTAGTGAGGGTAGAGACGGGGAGCTTCGGATTAATATCCATATAATCATAATCTGTAGAATCCTTCAACATGTTCACTACGCAAAAAGTAATATTTGTTATTCATTCGCTTCTTCCCATGCTTTCCACAGTTCTTCTATATTTTGACTTCTAGCAAAGTCCTCTTTGTAGTGTTGAGGATTAATCTGCCAACTCATGAATCTATGGAATACAATACTAAGCTTTTCCTTTACCAAGTAAGGATCAAATCCCCAAAACATATCCCATGTTCCACCCAAGGGAAAAAAGATTTTGTAGAAAAGGACCTGCTTTGGTTCTAATCTATCATATGAAATCAACCCTGTCCGAACAAAGCCATAACCCATTCCGAAATTAAAGGCTAAATTTTCACTGTTAAGCCCAAGCCTTTTTGCTGCCATCATAGCAAGCACGGTAAATACATACAAGGCTTCGGATGTAGCATATCCATATTGGGAAAGCTTCTCATCCATCTTAATAATTTTTGACATAAGCCATTCATATTCTTCTCCAATAAGCCACTTAAAATCCTTCAGATCCTCGTAGTTAAACTCCCCTATATCACCGCACATCTCAAAGGAGCATCTCAAGTCCTCCCATTCTCTTGTGATTATCTGATAGGTTTTATTTAGTGAAATCGGTAAACTAAATGACATATTTCTCATTGTTTTCCCCTTCTAATTAATTAGTTTTCCCGTATCAAAGGCGTTAAGACGTGATCCATATAAATGGTGCACCTACGATAATTTAGTCACCCTCCACCTACCAATACTAAACTGGGCAATTTTCATGCCAGTAGTTATAAATTAGATTGCGCAATAATTAAAGATAGTTATGACTGCAAGAAAACGAATTTATAACACAATGTGCAAGGATACACGGCTTCAGGTGTGAAAATTTCAACACCTTTAAACCATCAGATCAATTTATCAAATGAAACAAAAACTATCTTTGTAACTTGGAAGAGAGGTTAGATAAGATAGAAAATTCATTCGATAGCGGAGGCAGTGACACAAAAAGAATTGGGGCAGTTCCACAGATGACATGTTTACCAACTAACAAAGCAGAACAGACGATAATAGACGGTATCGACAGAATTGCGAAAGGCATCCAGAATTAATTGCTATAACCACGATTTCACCTATCAGACGGTGTAAGTTGAAGTGGCAATCTATCTATTCCGTAAAGACATAGTACCACTTTCCGCACTAAGTATGGCTATTAAGCCATAGAAGGCCTCAGTTAGCGGGCAATTTCTAGGGATTTTTGTAAGAGGATTTGGGGAACAGCCCGTTGATTTTTGACCCCTCTT
>Ga0214472_10002510_pt1 | contig 19699 bp, 18 predicted proteins | sample RVTome_6_FD_207662 | JGI IMG/M metagenome (GOLD analysis project Ga0214472, IMG submission 207662) | Soil microbial communities from uranium-contaminated site in the Upper Colorado River Basin, Wyoming, United States - RVT140D175 | ecosystem: Environmental > Terrestrial > Soil > Contaminated >...
CTGTTACCGTCCGCAAAGCACTAAAGAAAATCGATGGAGTGATCAACGTCGAGGCGAAATATGAAGGAAACGGTGTTGGCTGGGCACAAGTAACCTATGACCCGGTTAGGGTGAATCTCGAAACGCTGACAAAAGTCACAACACAAGCCGGTTATCCATCCACATTAAGAAGCCCATAAACAGACATGCTGGTAATAAACGGTGAAAAGGAGATTACTGATGGAGTCTAGTGTGATAACTGAGACTCTGGTTAACCACGTTGGTCAAGATACCAATGCATTGGCCAGATTTTTTGTGAATGCTTTCCCATCAATAAATAATCAAGAACAATACCTCGCACGCACACTCTACCAGTTGTTGGCCAAAGGCGAACCCGTAACAATGGTACATCTGGTGGATACGTTAGATCAGCCTTTAAAATTCGTTCAACAAGCACTCGAGAAATGGCCTGGGGTATTCTACAACGATCACGGAGACATCGTTGGATTCTGGGGAATCTCGGTTAATGTGGGGCGCCACCACATAGAAGCAAATGGTATCAATGCCTACACGTGGTGTGCCTGGGATAGCTTGTTTATTCCTGAACTTCTAGGGACAACTGTACGAGTAACCTCCGCCTGCGCGCACACCGAGAGACCCATCAAACTGGTTGTATCGCCCGATAATATCCAGTCAATAGAACCCGCCGAGACTGTAGTGTCGTTTCTAATGCCGGATGTGGAAAAGTTCAAGGGCAATGTTACTGCATCATTTTGCCATCATGTCTATTTTTTTAGTACTCGGGAAGCAGGCGAGACCTGGGTATCCGGATGTGAAGGCACCTTCTTGCTCACGCCAGGGGAGGCGTTGGAAGTTGGTAGGAAAATGAATGCAGTACGATATTCGGCTGTATTGAAATAAATATTTTAAGAGGTAAATTGGCATGAGATCATCTACCTTACTTAAAACCGGGGTCATCGGCGCGGTTATATCAGCTTTATGCTGTTTCACACCGGTGCTCGTCGTACTGTTTGGAAGCATTGGGCTGGCCGCTTGGGTGGGATATCTAGACTATGTGCTGATGCCCTCGCTGCTATTTTTTGTGGGACTTATTGTGTACGCAGTATCACGACGCAATAATGAACAATGTCAGTGATCTGCTATGACTGATCAAACCATAACCCTACGTATAGATGGGATGACCTGCGATCATTGTGCAGAAACCATCGAGCAAGCGCTTAACCTGCTGGACGGGGTAAACGCCAAAGTATCTTTCAAGCATGGTTTAGCGACGATCAGGACAGATGGGCCGATAAAACAACAACAAATAGTTGATGTCATCAAGAACACTGGATTTAGTGCAACACTGGATACCGTCAGTGATGACACCGTAAAAAAAGAAAATGACAACGCCAGGCTATCTGTGGCAATAATCGGCAGTGGATCAGCAGCCTTTGCCTGCGCCATTCGTGCTGTGGAGGAGGGGGCGCAAGTCACCATGATTGAATCCGGGACTTTAGGCGGGACTTGCGTCAACGTGGGCTGCGTTCCCTCCAAGATCACGATTCGTGCCGCGTACATCGCGCATTTGCAAGCAGATAATCCGTTTCAAGGCATCCAAGACCACAAGCCTGTCATCGATCGAAAAATGTTGGTTGCACAACAACAAGCGCGTGTCGAAGAACTCCGTCATTCCAGATATGCCAATATACTGGAAAGTAATCCAGACATTAATCTGATAAAGGGACATGCGCATTTCAAGGATGCCCATACATTGTTTATTGAAAAAGAGCATGGCGAATCACATGAACTCATGGCCGACCGTATACTGATTGCTACCGGAGCCAGCCCGATGACTCCCGATATATCAGGTCTCAAGGATGCTCCCTATTGGACCTCGACGGAAGCATTGGTTAGCGAACGGTTACCCGGACATCTGCTCGTACTCGGTGGATCAGTGGTAGCCGTGGAATTGGCGCAGGCCTTTCTGAGGCTTGGTTCCAGGGTTACGTTACTCGCACGCAGTACGCTGTTGTCAAAAGAGGATCCTGCTATTGGCATGATGCTTCAGGAAGTCCTTGAGGGTGAGGGCATGAAAATCCACACACATACCGTGCCGGAAGCAGTGAGCTATGCCAACGGGCGGATTACCTTGAAGACATCGACTGGCGATATCGGCGGGGATAATCTGCTGGTCGCAACGGGACGCCATCCCAACACGCAGGCACTGGACCTTGGCAAGGCGGGAGTGGAGATTGACGCACATGGCGCGATCAAAGTCGATGATCACATGCGTACCAGTCGGCAACATATCTATGCCGCCGGTGATTGCACCAATCAACCCCAGTATGTCTATGTTGCCGCAGCAGCGGGTACCCGTGCCGCAGTTAACATGACCGGCGGTGAAATGGCATTGGATTTAGCCACTATGCCGGCTGTCGTATTTACCGATCCGCAGGTAGCCACGGTCGGATTGAGCGAAACATGGGCGAAACAACAAGGTATTGACACAGATAGCCGCACGCTAATGTTGGACAATGTCCCACGGGCGCTTGCCAATTTTGACACCCGCGGCTTCATCAAACTAGTGGCCAATAAGCAGAGTGGCCAATTATTGGGCGCACAGATATTGGCAGCAGAGGGCGGAGAGATTATCCAATCCATGGCTATCGCCATCAGGAATCACATGACAATCAATGAACTGGCAGGCCAATTATTTCCTTATCTGACGATGGCGGAAGGCTTAAAGCTCTGTGCGCAAACCTTTACCAAGGATGTGAAGCAGTTGTCCTGCTGTGCAGGGTAATATCATTCCTATTATAAACACTGAGATATATTCAGTAAGAGACTTGTAAGGAAGTGGGCGGTTTGGCGACTACCCATTATTAATAGAGATCATGCAAAGAGATACTTGCGCCGCATCGTTATCTACTCGTGTCTATTCCATGCATCATCAATAGATCTGTATCAGTTCTTGCCACGTCGGCAGGTGATCGCCACAAGGGATCTAGGTATTTATCTTAAACCTACAGCAAAAGGAGAAGTATCATGTCAATGTTTCCAGTCCACACGAATGATTCTGCGCCTGAGCAAGCACGTCAGACGCTGGAGATCGTTGCAAGCGCCTTTGGTTTCGTTCCTAACCTGTTGGGTGTTATGGCAAACTCCCCGGCACTTGCGGAAGCCTATGTCACCTTGTCCGGTATTTTTGAGAAGAAGACGGGATTGACTCCTACAGAACAACAAATCGTTCTTCTTGCTGTCAGCAGATACCACGAATGTCGTTATTGCATGGCGGCTCATACAATGATAGCGGGTATGCACAAGGTACCGCAGGAGGTTACTGATGCGATCCGCAACGATAGCCCGATTCCCGATCCAAAACTGGAAGCGTTGCGCCAGCTGACCACTTCGATCGTTGCATTGCGTGGCTGGCCAACCGAACAAGAGCTGCAGTCGTTCATAAATGCAGGCTATCAACCTTCTCATATATTTGATGTGCTGGTTGGTGTGGTACAGAAGACGCTCAGTAATTACACCAATCACCTGGCAGGAACCCCACTTGATTCGAAAATGGAAGCATACGCCTGGTCGCCTGCGAGAAAAGGGGCTGCATAATGTCTGCGTGGAGAGAAGTGGATTACTAAATATTAGCTGTCCGGAGCCAATAATTCATTATGGGCACATTAAGCAGGAGTCAGGATAAATGCCGCCAGTCCATATCACATGGAATCCGCACTATGGTGTCTGAAGCAAACCATATAAAAGACCTTATAAAGAGCTTATTTATCATGGCATACATGGTCGAGGCGCGGGATCCTTACACGGGGGGACATTTATGGCGTGTATCCCAGTATTCTCGCCTGCTGGCGCAGGATGTTGACTTGTCAACCGAGGCGGTTGCACGCATCAGTATAGGTGGCTTCCTGCACGATCTGGGCAAGATTGCCGTTCCAGATGCAATCCTTAACAATCCGGGCCGTCTTTCTGAACACGAATATTCAATTGTTCAGACTCACCCCGAAGTGGGCGAACGTCTCCTGCATGGGCATCCTTTGGCAAGTCTCGTTGAATCAACGATTCTCTGTCACCATGAGCGTCCTGATGGAAAAGGTTATCCCAATCGATTACAAGGTGATGAGATTTCATTAGATGCCCGCATCGTTGCCATATCTGATGCCTTTGATGCCATGACCAGTAATCGACCTTATCGAAAGGGAATGCCTGTCGACCAGGCGCTCTATATTATTGATGAAAATCTGGGTTTACAGTTTGATACTAAGCTGGGACGGCGTTTTATCATACTTGGTAAGGACGGTGTTCTTGATTCGATAAGAGGACACAGCGAACCCGGCATTCCCGTGCAAGAATGTCCCATCTGTGGACCTACCATCATCGTAACAAAACAACACCACACCGGAGACCATGTTTATTGCCGGGTTTGTGGCAGTGAGGCAGAAGTATCCCGTGATCATGGTGCGATAAAGTTGATACCGACTGGACATCATGGTACGCCTCATGACCTTGAACCAGAGATAGACCATGCGCTCATCGATAGCCTTGTAAGCGAGATCGCCAGGCATGTCATGTCATCAGCTGCATGATTGGTATCATAGGCGATACGGTGAGTAGTACATCCTGGACTAGTCTAGATTTTCCAACCGTCATATCGCGAATGACAATGGCTGAATGTGGATATATTACTTCCAGAGTATCTCATATCTATTTGATTATCTAAATAATAATAATTATGCCATAAGGTATTAATCAAGCGTTTCATGTGAATATAAATCCTGAATCTATGTTTGGTATGTCCTGTAAGGTTCCCGGTAACAGCCCGACTAACTATTACTAGAAACGAATTCTAATTGGAACTGGAACCTTTCACGAGATGAGATCATGTGAAAATACGGCCGGAAGGAAGATTCAAAATTCCAGAATAAAAGTAGCGTTTGATAATCATTGGATGCTTCGGGGCTTCGTTGATTCATGATGACAATAGGCAAACCTTAGCATCAAAGATGTATTAAATGGACTTAAACCATCAGATTATTTAGAGGAGATACCCTTATGTTAGCCGTAATGAAGATGCAAAGAACGCGCTTGGCCAATGTGTTGTTGGCTGGCGTGGCGGCGACTATCGTTGTAACAATTACCATGCTGATGTCCGGTACGGATATTATCATGGCGCTTGGCGGTATGTTGCTTGGTATGGATGCGGGTGTGACGGAAAGGTATTTGGCTGGCGGGGTGGTCCATCTTTCAGTCGGACTCGCCTACGCTGTGTTTTTTGCCTTGTTTTTCGCTCCCGTTCGCGAATGGAACAAGATTACCAAAGGGGTCATTTTCGGTTTTTTTATTACCGTCATGGCGTTGGTTTTTATGCCCTTGGGCGCCTCCATGTTAAGCGGTAAAGCGGTAACGCAAGCATCTAATCCCTGTGCTGCTGGCATAACAACGAACCCTTGTAACCCGTGCATGTCAAAGGCAGTCAATCCCTGTGCAATGGGAAATCCTTGTGCCGCCAAGATGGCAAACCCGTGTAATCCTTGCACATCGAAATCAATGAATCCATGCGCTGCGGGTAATCCATGTTCAACGGGCCACGCCAAAACCATGAAGATGGCACAGCCTTGCAATCCCTGCGCACCCAAAATGAGTAATCCCTGTGCCGCCGGAAATCCATGTAACCCTTGCGGTGGAGGAGGAGGTAATCCCTATGGTGGACTGATCAGTCTGCTCAACCACATCGTGTTAGGGTTGGTGCTTGCCTTTATGGTCAGATTGAAAACAAATGAATCAGATAAAACGGTCTGACGCTGACAGTCCGAAGGGTACTGACAATGCGCGTGTTACAGTGAGAACCCTTCGTCTCTTTCACTTACGACCGGTTATTTGTGGTCCTGGAGATCAACACCTGTTGATCAATAATTATAGACATCGTGGAGGTATAAAATGAATACTCGATTTAACTACTCAATTCTGCTAATGGTCATGTCAATGCTGTTGACACCTTCTGTCTGGGCGGCTCAACAAACCATGTTAATGAAGCAGGCCGCGGTCCAGGTCGCATCGACGGACATGGCGTCCAATCCCTGTGCCAAAAATCCGTGCAGTAAAAACCCCTGCTCCAAGAATCCATGTGAGATGAAAAACCCTTGTAGCAAGAATCCTTGCGCCAAAAACCCTTGTAGCAAGAATCCCTGTGCTAAGAATCCCTGCGGGATGAAAAATCCTTGTAGCAAGAATCCTTGCGGGATGAAAAATCCGTGCAGTAAGCACAAAATGTAAGTGGTTAGTACATCACACTTTATTTACACGCAATCGACTGGATGGCACTTTTATTGTCGTATTATGCCGGTCTTTTGTTGCAGAAAGTTGATTCAGGTGTTTTGAAATGAAACCGGCGGCCCTGAGACTATTCGCGCGGGGCTGCCTTTTTATTACTCTACTGCTCATTTTCCCTGTATTCACTGCAGCTGATGATGGAGCTCGAGATTCCGAGTTAACCTTTTTGACGCCCATGGTCTATATCACAGCAGGTGAATTCATCATGGGCAGCACACCAGATGAGCGAGAATATGGTTACCGGCTTGATGAGGAGCGGGGTAGTCAGGCCGCACGACATAACCGCTGGTTTGAAAATGAAGCCCGCCAGAAGGTCAATGTTGGCGCATTTTATATCGATACTTATTTGACTACGAATGCAGATTACAAGCGATTTATCGATAGCCGGGATTATCCACCGCCTTATATCGATAAGCAAACCTGGGACGCCTATGGTCTTGTGCATTCCTATGACACAGCCCGGCGTTTTTTATGGCATAACCGTGACTATCCGTCAGAACGGGGGAAACATCCGGTCGTGCTGGTTGCCTATCGTGATGCGGCCGCTTATTGCCAGTGGCGTGGCGAACAAGAACAAAGACGGTTACGCCTGCCAACGGAACCAGAATGGGAAAAAGCGGCGCGCGGAGTTAATGGCGCAGCCTTTCCCTGGGGCGACACATTCGATGCGCAAAAACTCAACAGCGCCGATGCCGGGCCTTATGACACCATGCCCGTCGGCCAATTTGATTCTGGCGTCAGCCCCTATGGTCTGCACGATATGGCGGCAATGGTTTTCGAGTGGACGGCAACTACATGTCCCACAGCAAAAAACCAGATGATTGTCAAAGGAGGTTCGTGGGACGATTATCCTGGCGTGACGCGTTCAGCCGCACGTCATTGCCGGGTCAGATCATTACAGCATATTCTGATTGGCTTTCGTTGTGCTGCGGATGCCTGACCAGTATGCGCGGACAATTAATTTATTAAAAACGGTTTCAGCGCCTATGATATCCATCAAAGCAGATCAAATCCGGTTTAACGGGATTTTCGTGTTGAGTTTTTTCCTTGTGGGCTGCTCGGCATCGCAACCGGATAATATTGAATCGAATCAGATGGCGACCTCCAACGTTGTAGCGGGTAAGGCATTACTCACCACAGCCGAAGAAAAATTTCTTGAACGCCACTGGCCTGACCGCATCGCTGTACAAGGCCCGGTACCTGATGATTACTCCGAACTTGAGGCATCGCTCACGCCGGATGCCTGCGGCACCTGCCATCGTCAACAATATCAGGACTGGCAAACCAGTTTGCACAGTCGCAGTATGGGGCCTGGTGTGCTTGGTCAACTATTGGTTATGGATAAAGATGACCCGGTGACGGCGGACACGTGCCGTGATTGCCATACGCCACTGGCAGAACAGCGGCCCATTATTTCCGGACTGATGTCCGGTAGCGTACAAGAAAATGATCACTATGATCCTGCGCTGCAACAGCGTGGACTGACCTGTGCGGGTTGTCATGTGCGCCGGCATCAGCGCTTTGGCCCACCGCGCGTCACGGCGCCAGATGTTACCGGTATGATAGACGGCAATTTGCCCCATAATGGTTTTACGGCTGAAACAGCATTTACCAAGTCCGGATTCTGCCGCGGTTGCCATCAATTTAAAGCGGATGATTTCGCGCTCAATGGCAAACTAATAGAAAACACCTATTCGGAATGGCTGGCGAGCGACTACCCTGAGCAAGGAAAACAATGTCAGACGTGCCACATGCCCGATCGACGCCATCTATGGCGGGGCGTCCACGATCCTGATATGGTACGCAATGGTATTAGTATCTCCGTTGAACTTTCCCAGCGGGAATATGAGCAAGGCGAAAACGTTGAAGCACTAATTACCGTTGCTAATACAGGTGTCGGACATTATTTTCCCACCTATGTGACACCCAAGGTATTTGTTCGGGCCATGCTGCTCGATGCAGCGGGTAACAAAATCGAGGCGTCATTGCAGGAGGCGATCATCGGGCGCGAGGTTACCCTTGATCTTTCAAATGAACTTTACGATACACGCATCCCGCCCAACGATTCTGTTGTGATTCAGTATGTGCAACCACTCACACAAAATGCTGCGAAACTCAAGGTCAGTGTGACCATTGACCCCGATCATTTTTATGCACGTTTTTTCCAGGCGACACTGGAGAACGGTACGGCCGGGGAGGAGCGCATGTTGCTGGAAGAAGCCCTGAGAAACGCGCTTCAATCATCTTTTTCTATTTATGAACAAGTGTTGCCGCTGGAGGTAAAACAACGCGCTGGCCTATCAAATGGCACAGTGATATTAGGCCAACCGCCCACTGTGCCCAGCCAATTGTCCAACACGCCGGTGAACCAGAACAACCATAGCCCGGTCGATTGGAACGACAGGGAAATCAACTGGCATGGTTATCGGGAAGGTCTGCGCCTGGCGCAGGAAAGCGGCAAGCCGATTTTGCTGATTTTCTATGCAGAGTGGTGTCCGACCTGTCATGCATACAAGGATATTTTCCGGGAAGGATCTGTCATCGATGCCACTTCCGGTTTTGTCATGGTGCGTGTCGATGTCGATGATGAACCCGCGGTCAATCAAGCATATGTATTTGACGGTGAGTATGTGCCGCGTACTTTTGCCCTGACACCGGAAGGCCAGGTCATGCATGAATTATATCCCGAGAAGAGCTACGCCAGATACTTCTTGAGGGCAGATGATTCAGCAACATTCGTTGCTCTGATGCATATCGCGGCGGTACAGGCCAGCCGACTATAGCCACGCGTCTCACAGCGTCCCATGTATTCGACGCGCTAGCAATATTGGAAAAGTGCTCAAAATGGAGGACCGTGAAGCGGCAAACTTCGTGTAAACTCCACTTCCCCGCACTTCTCCGCCTTGCCATTATCGGCTTGATCGAATTAATCAGATTCCTTGTTTATTGGACCTCAATATCTGTCACTATAATACGATTATCACTACCTTGATAAAACTCAAAGTAAATTTTATCTCCAGACTTGATCTCGTTGAGGAGGTCGGCATCTTCCACATCAAAGGACATGGTCATGGCATGCCAGCCGATACTCTTGATCGGCCCGTGCGAGATCGTGATCTCTTTTGACTCCATATCGATGTTTTTGACGGTTCCTTCGCCTTCATAGGTCTGCGTGGCGGCGATCATGAGCGGGGTATCCACGCCGTTTTCGATCATCCCTGCTGCATTTGCCAAATGTGTTGCCGCCATTGTTCCAGTCATACCTATTAACATAATAGCCACCTTTTTTGCTTTCATTTCAGTTTCTCCTTTTGAAGTTTACCGATTGTTTAACCATCTTGAAAAATAACATCACGATTTATCGTTGCGTAGCTCTCGGCTTTTCCATATTGCAAACATGGCAGGAAATACAATCAGCATGGAGACGAGGGCAGATACGACACCGCCTACCATGGGCGCGGCGATGCGTTTCATAACATCGGCGCCTGTGCCATCGGCCCACAGGATCGGCAACAAGCCAAACAACAAGGCAAGACCGGTCATTAGCATGGGCCGTATCCGCCTGCCAGCCCCCTCGACAACGCTGTCCGTCAATGTTGTTGCCGGATCATGATGGCCGGATGACCATTTTTTATAGGCGAGTCCCAGATACAACATCATGAGTATTCCCATCTCGGCATCCAGGCCGGCCAATGCGATCATGCCCACCCAGACAGCCACGGACAGTTTGTAATCAAGAAAGTATAGTAGCCACACAGCACCGATCAGAGACAATGGTATTGCCAACAAGATCAATAACGATTCAATAATCGAGCGGCGATGCATGTATAACATGAAGAACACCACGAACAGGGACACCGGTACAAGGATCTTGAGGCGTTCCTTCGCCCGCTCGAAATGGGTGAACTGTCCCGCCCAGTCGATACGGTAGCCTGCGGGTAATACCACTTCTTGTTGCACGACTTCACGGGCGAGCTTCACATAATCGGGAATGCCGATGTCGTTATTGATATCGATAAACACAAACCCCACCAGTTGACCGTCTTCGTTGCGCAACATGGGCGGCCCGGTGCGAAAATTAAGCTTGGCAAGTTGCGCTAATGGAATTTGTGCGCCAGCAGGCGTTGTTACAAGTACTCGTTCTAAATCTTGTGGGCTATCGCGGTAATCACGGGCATAGCGCAGACTGACAGCATACCTTTCACGTCCTTCGATGGTTTCCGTAACAGTTGTTCCACCTATCGCCGTTAATAATACATCTTCCACATCGCCGACAGTCAGACCGTAACGTGCTGCTTTGTGGCGATCGATATCAAAATCCAGAAAGTATCCGCCAGCAATACGTTCGGCAAAGGCGCTGCGGGTATAGGGTGCGGTATGTTGATTCCGTGACAGTGCCTGTTCGATTGTTATACCGGTCTGCTCGATCATATCCAGATCGTCACCGAAGATCTTGATGCCAAGTTTGGAGCGTATCCCGGTTGACAACATCTCAATACGGGTCTGGATCGGCATCCACCACACATTGGGCATGCCAGGATAGCGCAAGGTACTATCCATTTCGCTGATCAATTTCTCCCATGTCATGCCGGGCCGCCACTGGCTTTCCGGTTTTAACATGATAACGGTCTCCACCATTGACAGAGGTGCAGGGTCGGTTGCCGTGGTGGAACGCCCGATCTTGCCGAACACACGCTCTACTTCCGGAAACTGCTTCAATTCCTGGTTCATGGCATGCAAAACACGCCCCGCCTCGGTGACCGACATACCGGGTGGTGCGGTCGGCATATATAGAATTGTTCCTTCATTCAAGGGCGGCATGAATTCATTGCCCAACTTGAAAAATACGGGCACAGTGGCAACCAGCGCTGCGACGGCCGTGATCACGACAGGCCAACGCCATTTCACTGCAAAGCGGACAACAGGTGAATAGAACTTAACCAGATACACATTAAGCGGATTTTTATCACCGCGTATTTTTCCTCTGATGATCAGTACGGCAAGCGCGGGAGTGAATGTCACTGCCAATAACGCGGCAAATCCCATGGAGTAGGTTTTGGTATATGCCAGCGGGCCGAACAGGCGACCTTCCGTTCCTTGCAGCGCAAACACCGGCAAAAACGATATGGTAATAATCAGCAATGAGAAAAAGATACTGGGGCCAACTTCCTGCATGGCTTGAATGATTATTTGGGTACGGTTTTCTTTCTGGCCCTGTTCCCATGATTCCAGATGTTTGTGAATATTCTCGATCATTACGATGGCAGCATCCACCATGGCGCCAATTGCCACGGCAATTCCACCCAATGACATGATATTCGCTGTCAGATGCTGGTTTGATAATGGAATGAATGACAACAAAATCGCAATGGGCAATGTCAGTATGGCAATTAAAGCTGATCGGAAGTGCAGCAAGAAGAATGCGATGATCAGTGACACCACAATCATTTCCTCGATCAATGTGCGTTTCAATGTGGCGATGGAGCGTTTGATCAAATCGGAACGGTCGTATGTAATTACGACTTCGACACCATTCGGTAAGCTGCTTTTAATCTGTTCCAGCCGCTGTTTTACCCGATCAATGACATCCAGCGCATGTTCGCTGTAACGCATGACAACGATACCGCCAACAGCTTCCCCTTGGCCGTCGAATTCGGCCAGTCCACGGCGCAATGCCGAACCCAGTGTCACCCGTGCAACGTTTTGCACCGTCACTGGTGTGCCATCATCACCGACTTTCAAAGGTATTGAACGAATATCATTCAGTGACCGGATATAACCTCGACCTCGAATGAAATGTTCGTGTCCCGCAATTTCCAGCACCCGGCCACCTACATCGTTGTTGGAACGACGGACTGCCTCGACAACGCTTTTAAGTGAGATGCCGAGACTTGCCAATTTGTTCGGATCAAGATGAATCTGGTATTCCTTGACGAAGCCGCCCACCGATGCCACTTCCGCAACGCCTTCCACGGACTCCAGCCAGTAGCGCAACTTGAAATCTTGCAGGCTACGCAATTCCGCCAGATCATTACGGCCACTTTTATCGACGAGGGCATATTGAAACACCCAACCGACACTGGTGGCATCAGGACCCAGTTGCGGGCGCACACCGTCGGGCAGACGTTCGACGGCGGAATTCAGATATTCCAGTACACGGGAACGTGCCCAGTAAATATCCGTTTCGTCTTCAAAGATGACATAAACAAAGCTCAGACCCATAAAACTCTGGCCGCGGACAAACTTGACTTTAGGCGCTGCAAGCAAGGTAGTCGTTAAAGGATAGGTAATCTGGTCTTCGACAAGGTCAGGACTACGCCCTTGCCATTCAGTATAGATAATGACCTGAACATCGGATAAGTCAGGGATGGCATCCAGAGGTGTAGCGAGTAAAGAGCGATAACCCCAAAAACAGGCCGCAGCAACGATCATTAATGTCAGCAGCCAGTTGCGGGCACAATAATCTATCAGACGTTCAATCATGCCCGTGGGTACATGGCTGGTATTCGGTTGATTTACCATTGAGCCAACCCTGATTTCAGCTTGCTTTCGGAGGCTATCAGGAAATTGCCTGAAGTCACCACCTGATCATCTTCATTCAAACCTTCTGTTACTTCAATCCATCGTTCAGTCTGAACCCCGGTCTTGATTTTGCGTGGTTGCAATCGTCCATCACCCAGATCGATAAACACGATGCGTTGTTCACCGGAATAAAGCACAGCCTCTTCAGGTACGACCAACCGCTTGCCAAGATCCGCTTCAATATTCACATTGGCAAACATGGCGGGACGGAGTAAGCCATTAGAGTTATCAAGTTCGACACGTACAATCGCTGTGTGCGTTTTTTCGTCGATATAGGGTGAGAGGTAGGTTACTTTACCGGTATAACGCCGTTCTCCCAGCGCAGGCATCGTCACCGTTGCCTCCATACCGGGCTTAAGCAACGGTAGTTCATATTCATAGACCCGGCCTTCGACCCACAAGGTGGAGAGGTCTGCAATACGCAATACAGGCTGACTCTTACGTACCGCGCTGCCTTGCACAACAGGTTTTTCTACTACAATACCATTTACTGGAGAGAGCATGGGGAGATATTCAGTGGCCTCACCCTGTTTTCTAATGGCATTTATTTGTTGATCAGTGATGTCCCATAACATCAAACGATGTTGTGCGGCTGTCGTATGAACCGAAAGAGGCTTACCTGACGCTGTACTGCGGCGCACGGATTCCAGATATTCTTCCTGGACAGATAACAGTTCAGGACTGTATACCGTAAACAGGGGATCTCCCTTGTGAACAGGTTTCCCCACATAATTGGCATATAACTCCCCAATCCAGCCATCGAATTTCAGTGTAACATCTGTCAGCCGGGTTTCATCATAGGTCACCACACCGCTGGCCCGAATAGAATAATCAATACGTTTGTTGCGTACTTTACGTGAAGTCACACCGATTACCTGACGGCGTTCATAATTTATATGCACCGTACCAGGAATAACTGCATCCACGCCTGCTGTGCCACATGAAGTACAGCGTAGCCCTTTGCGGCCGGTCGCAAGATCCAGCGATATCCTTGCCGGTTCTGCATCTTTAGTCATGATCACGATCGTAAGTGGCCATTCACCACTCATGGAAGGTTCGAAGCTGCCCTGATACTGTCCATTACCGATTTCACTTATCTCAGCCGGTGCTTGCATGGTGGGCATGCTGCCCATGGCCGGCATTTCAGCAACAGCTCTTAATCGGGCATCGTTAACGGGTTGTCGCTGATGATCCAGCACGGTGATTGTCAGTTGGTTTTTACCCACGCGAGGTGGGTCTGGTGTTATCGCGATTTTTAGCTGATATGGTCCGGCCGTATAAAACTGGTTAAGCGCTGATGACTGACGGGACATACCGGATTCTGAATCTTGATTGATATCATCCTTTTGCCTAGTTAGCATAACGCCAGTCAATGCGACGATGGTTGATATTGCGACGATACTAATGATGTATTTAGTTTTCATGGTGTTGTCTCCGACACTAACTGTTCATGCAAACCCTCTGTGCTACCTGCCGCCCATTCCAGATAGGATAAACGCCGGTAGAAATCTGCAATAGCCTGTAACTCATTCAGCCGGGCCAGCATGAGGTTTTTTTCTGCCGTTATTAAACTTGGAAACTCACCACCACCCGATTCATACTCACTACGGGCAGTGGCCACATTTTCTTCCGATAACGGGAGCAGTTTTTCCCGATACAGCTTGATGACATGTTGGCTTTCGCGGTATCGATCGTACGCTTGTTGTACTTCCTGGATTATTTTCGAGGACAGGCCTTGTCTCTGATACCGTAGTTCGGTTAGTGCAAACCGGGCATCATTCTGATTTGCATGACGCTTCTTTTGCAGAGGGATATTGATACCGACGCCAACGGTCAACCTTTGATCATTATTGCCCCATAAACTGTTATATCCAGCCATGACATTAAAGTCTGGCATTGTTTCCAGTTTGGCCAGATCAATACGTTCCTGATTTGCCTTGATACGCTCATCAATAACTAACAGTTCTGTCCTGTTCTGTATTGCAATATTGCGTAACTCGGCAACATCAGGTGTCTGGTGAGTTACAGTTATTTCTGCAGGGGAAGGTAATGCCAGGTCCGGCTGACGTTGTAACAGGGTATTGAGTGTTGCCAGTATTTCCTGTTTTTGCCTGTCAAGCATAATAGCGCGATGTTCAAGCAGGACGAGTTCCACATCTGCCTGCAAGATATCTTGTTTTGAGGCGCGGCCCGAGACATATTTTATTCGGGCGCTTTCCCGGAATTCCTGCAACAATGATTGATTTATAGTATTGATGTGTATAGCGCCATGAATGAAATACCAATCGGCATAGGTGAATTTTGAGGCTCTGACAAGGTCACGCTTAGTGCTGTCAATAGCGTATTTATCGGCATTGGCCTCAAGCTTTTGAATGTCTCCCCGGGCATGAAGTTTTCCTGGCCAGGGCAGACGTTGAGAGACAGAAATAATCTGGCCAGTATCCGAATCAGTGCTATCCAATGTGCGTGGTGCAATACTGTAACTGAGTACGGGATCTTCAAGGCTTGCCTGTTGATCCTGACGTGTCAAGGATGCCTGCCAGGCTGACAGGGCAGATGCCGGATCAGGATGCCGTTCGAGTACGAGTTCGACCAAGCGGGCAGGGGTCAGTTTTTCAACGCCATTGAATAATTTATCGTCATCGGCCCATGCGGGCATTGCCGATGAAAGGATCGCTATTGCCGCAAGCAATACAATCCTGCCTGAAATCTTGTGATGGTACATATATCACCTGTCTGTTTGACAAAGGATAAAATCGAGAGGCGCCCGGCCTGGTTATGCCAGGGCCATGTATGCAGGAGGGTCGGGATTAAATACGCAGGCGTTGCGTGATCAGGTAGGTATCTGTGCCGGGGTGGATGGAAACAAGATGAGCGGCCATCGAAGGCGCGTCATATGATGTTCCGGAGAAAGGAGACGGTGAAATCAGGCTGTCAGGCGGGGCTTGCGGCCGATGCGGTATCTCTTTGTCATGTTTTACCGGCAGCGCCGAGCTGATGACGGTAGGGTACTGATGCTGGGTATAACAAGCCTTGTAACACTGGATATCAACCTGCATATCCTGTGGCGCGCAGCTGTCCGGGCAATCGCACGCGGATTGATCGCTATGCATATACATAACCATCTCATCCTGCTGCTTGAGATCGCACATGAGCGCCGCACGCACCTCGGGCAGGATGCCCAACGACAATACGTTGATGATCAGGATGAATACAATCAGCCGGTGAACCAGGATTTTCATGCGTTTACTCTATCACAACCATATTCAGGGAAATATAAAATATCTATCACGTATCTGTCACGATAACATACAATAAACATGCCAAGGTATCAGGGGATTCCATGGATACTTGTCATTGAATTCTACGTGGAATCCAGGATCCTCTTGACTCTCGAGTATACTTCAGGGTTTATTCTGAATGCGTTTTATATAGTGGGCGTGAAATGCTGTCAATTGGACAAGTTTCTAAGATAACCAACGTCAGGGTTGAGACCATTCGCTATTATGAGCGTGAAGGGTTAATACCTAAAGCATCTCGCAGTACTTCGGGCTATCGTCAGTTTCCGGATAGTATCATCCGTCAAATTAATTTTATAGGTCAGGCTAAAAACCTGGGATTCTCATTGAAAGATATCAGGGAGTAACTTTCATTGCGCAATAACAAGCGCTCGGTATGCAAGGATGTCAGACAAAAGACTGTTACCAAGGTGGAGGAAATTGAACTAAAGATAGCGACGCTGCAGAAGATGATTGTTGCGTTAAAACCTCTGATAGAAGAATGTCAGGAGGAGAGGCCAATCGATGAGTGTCCGATCTTGAACACGCTTGACAAGCGGGAGGTTATTAATGGATACGAAACGCAAGATTGAAATATTCAGCGCGGGTTGCTCTGCCTGTGAAGATGCCATAAAACTGGTTATGCGTATTGCAAATCCATCATGTGATATCACTGTACTGGATATGCATGATGAGTCTGTTGTCCGCCGCGCGAAATCATTGAGAATTGGCCGTGTACCGGCGATCGTAATCGATGGGAAATTGGCAGAGTGTTGCGCGGTTAGTGCTCTGGATGAGACATCGCTTCGCAGAGCTGGTATCGGACAACCATAATCCTTACCAGAAAGTATGCCGGTTATCCTTGAGTCAACTCTTGTTTGCCCTGAGTGCGGATATGCAGAAAAACTTGTAATGCCACAAGATGCATGTCAGTACTACCATGAATGCACCAATTGTGGCGCATTACTTAAATCGTTACAGGGAGACTGCTGTGTATTTTGTTCTTATGGCGATGTGCCTTGTCCGCCAAAGCAAAAAGCGAGATCTTGCTGTGACTGACTATGCCGCTGTCAAAAGCAGATAAGCTATGCCGTATTGGAATAGCCGGCGGTATAATTACCGCGCTTTGCTGTTTTACTCCGGTTCCGGTGATTATCTTTGGAGCTTTAGGGTTGACAATATTTCTCGGTTATCTTGATTATGTATTAATTCCATTGCTTTTTTTCTTTCTCGGTATGATTGGTTTTGGGATATGGATGAGACAGAAGAAAGCAGAGCAGTGATTTAACTGGAACCTATCTCAAAATTGCTGCGCTTGGTGATACTGCGTTCACCCACAAGGGGTACCGTAGGAATAATGAACTCGAAATCCGGAGTCGCGAAACGGCGGACTGCCGTGTAAGTCGCTTACGCCCATCCATGGGCTTCGCGACACAAGTACTTTCATATATCAAGACTCCGGTTTCTCGTTCATTATTGCGCCTTGTCTCGCCTGCGCTCGCTAATTTCGAGACAGGTTCCAGCCAATTGCCTCTTGACATTTACTACTACCGGCCTATCCTTAAGACACACTTATGAGTAAGATACGACGTGTCAAAATTAACCATATCATGGTCTTGGCAATATTACTGATGCCAATGCAACATGCATTTGCCCAGATTGCCGGGGCTCACCACAATAATGCACATAAAATTCTTTCGTCGTCTCACCATGACAATCTGCATAGTGCTTACCAAAACGTTGACAATAACTGTATATATGATGAATACACTGATTCTATGGATTGTAATACCAGTCACGATGGCACATGTGGCGATAATTGTTCTGGAATGAATCATTGCCACGCTGTTTTGATTTCAACGTTTAATGATTCTCAGAGCCGGATACTTGAATTTGTTTCCGAATCATCCTATACCTCTATGGGGATAACCGTTTCGGTTGAGACCCACCCCCCGCAAACCTCTCTGTAATCTTCGTTATTGATATAACCCGGCGTCGTTCACGGGTATTTTCAATAAACAAATTCAATCAGTGATGAGTTTATTAACTCGATCAACTGGTCATTCAATTTTACAGGTATCCCTGGAGGTCTTTATGAATGAATCTGAAAAATACCTGCCAGATTCTCAAGAGTCACGATCTGATGATGAGATAGATGACATTGAACAAAAGTTATCGCGCCGTAATTTTTTACGTGCATCAGTGGTATTAACCAGCGGCGCAATTATTGCGCAAAACGGTTATAGTGCCCCGCAAGAACATGCGCCTCATGTCATGAATGACAAGCATGATATGCATTCCATGGACAGCTACCGCTCCATGATGTTTGAAAAAGGACACAGGATGGAGGCAGGAGCGGTCATTGAACCGCCCGGTGCGCCGCGTGATGACGAGGTGGATTACAGGGAATTTTCCATTGCGGTCGGTATTATCCAGCACGAAATTCTGCCCGGCGTGAGGGTGCATATGTTTGCCTTCAATGGCCAGGTGCCCGGACCTGAGTTCAATGTAACAGAGGGAGACTGGATCAAGGTCTGGTTCACCAATAATACCGAGGAGATGCACACCATACACTGGCATGGACTTGCCGTCCCGTACACCATGGATGGAGTACCGATGATCACACAGGACCCTGTCCATCCCGGGCAAACATTTGTTTACCGGTTCCAGGCGAAGCCGTCAGGTACACGCTGGTATCACTGCCACTGGGGTACGCCGTTACACGCCTCGACAGGCATGCATGGCGCGTTTATCGTCCAGCGCAAGGTTGAACCGTTAAAGAAACGATTTCCCTACGAACGTGAATACACGCTGGTGCTTGAATCATGGGATATCGACTTTGCCCGTGAAGAAATGAACGGCCTGCTGGAAGGGATGAAAGAGGTCAATCTGTTGATGTCGAAGGGGCAGCTTGATCCGATGACACATGGATTCTTCAAAAATTACCAGGCGTTCCTCGAGGCCTACAAGAGTGGCAAATATATACCGCCTTACCTGCAAAGCCGCAGCATCAGAAATCCTTTTGTCCCTAATTTTTTCGGTATTAACGGCAAATCCTATCCGGCGACGCAACGTATCGGAATAAAGCAGAATGAATGGATCCGGGTGCGCCTCATCAGTGCCAGCAGTCAGAGCCATCATATGCATTTGCATGGCCATGATTTCTGGTGGGTCGCCCAGGACGGCAATGATCTTCCCGAGCCCAGGCGTATCAATACGATTCACGTCGAGCCGGGCGGGACCTATGACATTATGATCTATGGCGATAATCCGGGTTATTGGACATTTCACGATCATAAAACGACGCAGGCGCGTAATAACGGCATCTATCCTGGCGGCGCACTTACCTTGCTGGCCTATGAGGATTTTGAGCCCAGCTATATACCCGCTGTTTCATTAGATCAATAATTCCGTGAAAGGTGTAATTACGATGATGTATAAAATTTTTATTGTCGTGTTTGCCGGTCTGCTGCTCGCACAGCAGAGTATGGCGTTGGAAGTCGACCGGGAGG
>Ga0214472_10002511_pt1 | contig 19690 bp, 18 predicted proteins | sample RVTome_6_FD_207662 | JGI IMG/M metagenome (GOLD analysis project Ga0214472, IMG submission 207662) | Soil microbial communities from uranium-contaminated site in the Upper Colorado River Basin, Wyoming, United States - RVT140D175 | ecosystem: Environmental > Terrestrial > Soil > Contaminated >...
CGCTTTACCTCCGTCGGCGGAGCTCTTGGCGTCCCGAGTCAGTCAGGAGTTCGATGCCCTCTTGGACTTCAACGAGTCCGGGAACCTGCGAGTTACGGAGTTTCTGAGGCTGGTGTGGATCTATAGCGCCGCCCGGTCAGATGGAACGATTACCGAAGACGAGATCGTGGAGCTCCTGTCACGGATCCGTCTCATTCTCGGTGAGAACGCGCGCGTGCGCCACCTTTGAGTATCCGCTCTACTGGCCGAGGCGGGCCGTTGCAAGAGCCCGATCCAACGCCGCCATGACGTCTCGCACCGTGTAGTTGATTTGAACCGGGACGGCTTCATAAATGTTCCCCCAGAAGGGCTCCCGCAAAACGCGCCGTTCTCTGTCCAGCAACCAGATGGTGGGGGTGCCGTATCGTTGGTGGTCCTGGTGCCACTTGAATCTCCCCTGCCAGGGATAGACCGGGCCATAGGACGGAACATGGACATGCTCGCTCACATTGTCCAGTAGGCGGAAGCGAGGGTCGTAGAAGATGGGATCGTAGGGGATCGTCCCGTCTTCTTTCAGCGCCTCGGTCTTCTCCACGAACTCGGTCACCGCGCTTTGATACCGCGGCGAATCGTCACGCTCCACCAGAAAGACGTCTTCGGGATAACCGTAGTTCGCACCGCTGTACACCGGCGGAGTTGCGACCGGGACGAAAGTCACTCCTTCGTTGACGTAGTTGAAATACAACGTCCGCTGAATCGCGAGATCGTCGGAGCTGTCGACGCACCAGAGCTGCCCCCGTACGTCCGCCGGCTTTCTCGCGTAGGCACCGCCGAAAACCACCAGGCAGAGTACCTTACTGTACTCGTCGACTTGGTCCGCCAGTGTCACGAGTTGCCGATCGCGGTCGAGGAAGGAGACCGAGCCGTCGACCTGGTCCCCGGGATGGTAGCACTGCGGCCGCGCCGCCTCTTGGCGGGGAGATAACCAGGAACGCCCCGAGACCGGCGGGGCGAGCAGGCCGGCGGCGGCCGCGGTGGAGGTCCTGAGGAAAGCTCGTCGATTCATGTGACTCACTCCAACTTCATCGCCGCGCAAAATCGGTCGTAGGTGCCCGAGAGACCACAAAGATGGGAAGTATGAATAGCAAGAACGACACGAGAATAACGACGCCACCGAGCACGGGCTGAGGCGTGCGCGCGACGTCCAGGGAAAGGACCGCTGGAGAGTAAAGGAAGATACCCACCTGCAACAAATGGGCGAAGAAGTTCACGTAGAGCGCTAGGACAAAGCTTTTCCGCCAGGAGGCGGCGGTGTATAGCGCTCCGAATGTCAATCCCTCGAACCCGGTCGACAAGACGAGGCTGGCGGCCAACGCCGGCCAAGGCACGCCGAGCCCGAGAAGCGGAAAACCCAATCCGATGAGCTCGGAGGACGCGTTAGCGGCAAGAGCGCTGCGGTAGGGACGAGCCCCACCGAGAAACCTCAACAACGCGCCCTTGATGGGGAACCACAAGAAAATCCCGACGGCGACCCGAAGGAAGGGAGCCAGCGATGGCGTCCCGGTGAGAAAGCGGACGAGCGACCAAACCACCGCCACCACCACGACGACCAGTGCCATCCAACGCGAGAGGGTCATGAACCTTCCCCGAGCTCCCGGCTGACGATCTGTTCTATCGTCTCCGCCGCTCTCACGACCCGGAATGTCTCGCCTTCGACCAAGACCTCCGCGGGACGCGGACGAAGATTGTAGTTCGAGCTCATCGCGTAACCGTAGGCACCCGTGTCCAGGATTCCCAGTAGATCTCCCGGCCTAGGATCCACGAGCCTTCGCTCACGCCCGAAGGTGTCTGAAGTCTCGCAGACCGCTCCCACGATGTCCACGATCTCTTCTCTTCCATCGCGCGCCGCGAGCGGCAGGATGCGGTGAAACGCATCATAGAGGGCGGGTCGTATCAGATCGTTCATCCCCGCGTCGACGATCACGAACTTCCTTCCATGGACCTGCTTGACGTAGAGCACCTTGGCAATGAATGCGCCCGCGGATCCGACCAACGCCCTCCCCGGCTCCACGACGACGCGGGCTCCGGACCGCGAAAGCCACGGAAGCACCTCCTGTGCATACGCCTCGAACTCGGGCACCGGATCCTCCCCATAAGCGATGCCCAGACCTCCTCCGATGTCGACGTGATGGATGGTCACGCCCTGCGCCTTCAATTCACCGATGGCTCTTCCGAGCATGCGCGCGGCTTCCCCGAGTGGCTCGAGGGTCGTGATCTGCGACCCGATGTGGGTGTGTATCGCGCAGAAATCCAGGTGAGGAAACGCGTCGCGTCGGCGATAGAGATCCATGGCCGTCTTCGAATCCAGCCCGAACTTGGCGGTCTGAACGCCCGTCGCAATGTGACGATGGGTCTCGGCATCGATGTCGGGATTGATGCGCACACTCACTCTGACACGGCGATCGTTCCGGGCCGCAACACGATCGAGCAGCGCCGCCTCCCCCTCGGACTCCAAGTGGAAGAGGAGCACATCCGCCTTGACGCCCGCCTCCATCTCCCACTCCGCCTTGCCGACCCCGGAAAAGACGATCCGATCCGGCGGTACGCCAACGCGCAGAGCGAGCTCGAGCTCGCCTCCGGAGACGACCTCCGCGCCCGCTCCCTCCTCGACCAGCAGTCGAAGGAGCGCGGCCTGCGAGTTCGCCTTCAAGGCGTAGCAGATCAGGTGAGGCTGCGCGGAAAAGGCGCTATCGAGCTTGCGGAACCTCTCCACCACCTCCCGCGAGCTGTAGACGTAGAACGGCGTGGGTACCGACGCGGCGACTTCTTCGAGCAAACACTCTTCGCAATAGAGCTTGCCCTCGCTGACGTGGAAGGGTTTTTCCGACATGGGATCCGATTCTATCCCCGGGCGGCATTATAGATTGTTCAAGCTCTCGTGTGAGGAGTGATTAGCAGGACCGCGTTGATCGACGCCAAGCTAGACGTCAGGCGTCAGAGCGGGGGATGAATTTCCTGAGCAACGTCTGGCCGGCGTCTGGCCACTTTGATTGGCGGTACCACGTATTTTGACGCCCGCCAAAGGTCAGACGTCAGAGCGCGGAATGAACTTCCTGAGGAGCGTCTGGCCCTCACTCACGATGACCACGGCTCCGCCGGCGAGATCCTCGTCGAACAAAGCCAGGAGCTTGATGAGAAGACGGCTTATGGAGTCGGAGTTGCCGCGCACCTTGAGGAGCACGACGGAGGGCCATTCTCCGGGTTTCGACTCCACGTATCGGGTGAGCCGCTGGTTACGGGTGAGGACGACTCGGTTCTCCAAGGTCGCAAGCTTCAGAATCTCGAGCAATGGAAGGTCGCCAGCACCAATCTCGACCGAGTGCACGGCATCGTGGCCGGCTCGCTTGAGCTTCTTGACGACCAGGACGGGGAACAGCGGGTCGGCGAGTAGTTTCACTTGGATACTTTGACGCCCGCCGAGATTTGTGCGAGCGCATCCGCAAATCGGTTCACTTCCGCGGCCGTGTTGTAGTGAACTAGAGAGGCGCGGACCGCCCCCTCGCTCTCCGAGATCCCCAGCGCATGCATGAGCCGCGGGCAATGCTGGTGGCCGTCGCGAACCGAGATGCCCTGCTGGGTCAATTGCCGGGAGACCTCGGGCGGTGAGACCCCCTTCACGCTGAAGCAAAGTGTGGGGGTTCGATACGCGTCGTATTCGTGGCCGTCGATTCCATAGATGCTCACTCCCGGAATCTCTCCGACCACGCGCAGCAACAGGCTGGTCAGCTCCCGCTCGTAGTGACGGATGGCCTGCATCCCGCGACGGACGTCCCCGCGACGCCCCACCGCATCCTGGGGTGCCAACGGCAGGTCGCTCGAGCGACGACCGATCTCTTCGATATATTCGATGGCGGCGTCCATGCCGGCCACCGCCTCATAGCTGTAGGTTCCCGTCTCGTACTTGTCCGGGGCACGATCCGGAACGAAGTCCTCTCGAACGAGCGGTAGCGAGTCCAGGAGCTCTCGCCTGCCCCACAGGAACGCCATGTGGGGACCGAATACTTTGTAGCCGGAGCAAACCAGGAAGTCGCAACCGAAGAAACGCACGTCGAGAGGACCATGGGGAGCAAAATGCCCGGCGTCGACAAAGAGGTGGCCGCCGCGGGCGTGGATTCGCTCCGCGATGGGGATCAGGTCCACGATCGTGCCCACCGCGTTCGAAGCCTTGGTTACCGCGACGAGTCGCGTGCGCTCGGTCAGAATCGAGTCCAGTCGCCCGATGTCGAGGCGGGTGTCCGACTCCACGGGCCAGAACTTCACTTCGATCCCGAGCTTCCCGACTGCGAGCCAGGGAGCGATGTTCGCCTCGTGATCCAGTTCGGTGACCACGACTTGATCGCCCGGCGCCAACAATTCGCCGTAGGCCCCACTCACCAGCCGAATGAATGAAGTCGCATTGAGTCCGAAGACGATCTCTTCCGGCTCGTTGGCGTTCACGAACACCGCCGCGCTCTCGCGCGCGTGCCGAATCACCGCGTCGACTTCCTCGGAAGACCGGTACCGACCGCCGGCCTGCACGTTCCGAGTCGTGAGATGGTTGGAGACGGCGTCCACAACACCTCGCGGCACCTGAGTTCCGGCCGCGTTATCGAGAAAAACACGATCCGGCTTGGCCAGCGCCGGGAAGCTTCCACGAACGAAATCCAATGGAAATGGCATCTTGAGATCCTACGTCAGCCCCCGGGTGTTCGCCAACTGGCGTCTGACTACTTCCACTTTAGGCACAACCTTTTTTGACGCCAGAAGGAGCGTCTCGCAGGCGCCTGGCCCGCATCTGGCGAAGTTGATTAGCACGATGCCGTATCGCCGCGCAACAGCTCGACGATCCGGGCGCTGAACTCGGAGCGGGCCATCACGGTCTCGCACCCGGCTTCCCGCGCCTCGGCGGCGATGTCGGGTTGCGTGTGACGGAGAAAGCCGAGCGTGGGCACCGTCGCGGTCTCGGGTCGAGACTTCAGCTCCTTGAGCGCCGCGAGCGCACCGGTATTCGAGTCGCCCAAATCGAAGACCACCAGCTCCGCGCCGGCTCGAACTTTTTCCAGCAGGTCGCCCGGCGAAGTGGCGAACTGCAGATCGACTTCTGCCTGGCGAGCCGCTGCCTCTATTTTGCCAACGAAAAACAGGTTGTTGACTGCGGCGACGACCCTTCGCGACATGGCAGAGCCCCTCCAGCCTTATTATAATGGTTGACCAACCAAGAGGGTGCCTTGCCGATCAACTCCAGGTCTTCCGCTCTACGAGAGCTCTTCGCCGGTGCGGGAGCGCGTTTCGGAACGCGCCGAAGCCGAGAAGTCGTGGAGGAGTTCTCGGGAGTCGATGACGAGTATCGGGCCGCCCGGGAGTCCGTGGTGGTGGCCGATCGTTCCTACCGTGCCTTTATCCGCGTCACTGGAAAGGATCGATTGAGCTTTCTGCAAAACATGCTCAGCAACGACGTCAAGAGACTCCAAACCGGAGAGGGCGTCTGGGCGGCGATCCTAACGCGCAAGGGAACGCTCATCTCCGATCTCGTCGCGTACCAGCTAGGTGATGGGTTGCTGCTAGAGATGGAGCCCGAGGGTCTCTCTCCTGCCATGGAGTCTCTCTCCCGCTATCTGGTCTCGGAAGACGTCACGCTCGCAGACGTGACCGGTGACGAAGCTCTCTTCTCCGTCGAGGGACCGAGAGCCGCGAAGCTTCTCTCTCAGATACTCGTCGATCTGAGCGAGACCCGGCTCGCCGAGCTTGAGATGCATCATTTCATCTCGGACGGCGGCGATGAGCGAGAGCTTCGCGTAAGTGCCGCCCGCCACGGGCCTGGAACGGCCTTCGATGTGGCGGTCCCGGCGCGGCAAGCCGCCGAATTCCTCGTCAGCCTCCTCGACGCGGGCCGGCCCTTGGGACTTCGACCGGTGGGCTGGCAAGTCCAGGAGATTCGACGCATCGAAGCCGGCATACCCCTCTTGGGAGTCGATATGGACGCGTCCCACCTTCCTCTCGAGGCCCGTCTGGATGACGCCATCAGCTTCAACAAAGGGTGTTACATCGGACAGGAATACGTGGTCCGTCTCGCCCACCGGGGTCATCTGAACCGAAAGCTCACCGGTTTGGCGTTCTCGGGCCAGACCGTCCCCAACGCGGGAGACGAGATCCGGGTGTCGCATGATGAGAGCGCCCGGGCGGCCGGTCGGGTCACCAGCACGGCGTTCTCTCCGAGCCTCGGACACCCGATCGCGATGGGCTATGTACCGAGTGCCTTACTGGAACCAGGCACGGTGGTTACGGTTCTAAGCGGCAACGGCACGCTTCAAGCCCGGGTCACCGAGCTTCCGTTCGTCGCGTAAGTAGGAGTCGGTGGGAATCCGTTCGGGGAAGACGCCGGAGAAGTCGTGGAGAAATCGTTGGTAGAGTCCGCGTCGCGACACGCGGTCGTCCACTACCACGAGATTGCTCTCAAGGGCCGGAATCGGCCTTTCTTCCTGAATCGCCTGGTCCGCAACATCGAACGGGCGGCGGCCGATCTTCCGCTGAAACGTGTGGTTCCCCTTCCCGGTCGCTTGCTGGTCGAGCTCGCCGACGAAGCCGCCTGGCCTCAGCTTCGGGAGCGTCTTGCCGCCGTGGTCGGCATCGCCAACTTCTCGCCCATTCAACGTGTCGAGCTCGACATCGAGACGCTCGCGAGCGAGGTGGTGCGCGCGGTCAAGGGCAGACCCTTCCAGTCCTTCCGAGTTACGACGCGCCGCGCCAACAAGACGTTCGGCCTCAACTCGATGGAGATCGACCGCGAGGTGGGAGCGCGGGTGAAGGAGGCCACGGGAGCGCGAGTCGATCTGACTTCGCCGGAGATGGTCGTCTATGTCGAGATCCTTCCCCGCGAAGCGTTCTTCTACTTCGAAAAATTGGAAGGGGTGCAGGGTGTGCCGGTCGGCACCGCGGGTCGCGTCACGGCGTTGCTGTCGGGCGGTATCGACTCGCCGGTCGCCGCATATCGCATGATGAAGAGAGGATGCCGCGTGGACTTCGTTCACTTCCACAGCGTCCCGTTCCTTTCGAGAGCGTCGCAACAAAAGGTCAAAGACATTCTCGACCTCCTGACGCGCTACCAATACCACTCGCGTCTCTACCTGGTGGCCTTCGGCAACCTGCAGCGCGACATCATGCTGGCGGCGCCGGCTCCCTTGCGGGTGATCTTGTACCGCCGATTCATGATGCGCATCGCCTCCGTCCTCGCCGAGCACCGGCGTTCCCGGGCGTTGGTGACCGGTGAAAGCCTGGGCCAAGTCGCCTCGCAGACCCTCGAGAACCTGGCGGTCATCGAGGAGGCCGCGGCGCTTCTCGTGCTGCGGCCTCTCATCGGCATGGACAAGAGCGAGATCACGCAACAGGCGCGCGCGATCGGAACCTACGAGATCTCCATTCTCCCCGACCAGGACTGCTGCCAGCTCTTCATTCCCGCACACCCGGCGACTCGAAGCCGTTTGAACGAAGTCGTGGCGGCCGAGCGCCAGCTGGATGTGGATCGGCTCGTCCAAACCGCGGTCGAAGACGCGGAAGACGCTCGATTCCATTTCCCGGCCACGGCCCGGGCCGTGCAGGCCTCATGAGCGGCTCCCACGCGGCGGCGACCGCGACTCCCCGGTCAGAGCGAATCGAAGAGCTCGGTCCAAGCCTTCCAGTAACTTTCGCCGCCCACGAGAAAGGCGTCGTTGTGCCCGGCCCCGGAAATCGCGGCGAACCGCTTGGGCTCCGTTGCGGCCTGGAACAGACGCTCTCCTTGCTCGAAAGGAACCGTGCGATCGCGAGTACCGTGCAAGATCAGAAGCGGTATTCGAAGGGACGGGATCTTCTCCAGATTGTCGTAGCGCGTGCGAACCAGCCGACCGAGCGGAAGGAAGGGATAGACTGCGGCCGCCATGTCGGGGATGGAAGTAAAGGGCGACTCCAGAACCAAAGCAGCAGCCCGCCTTTCTCGCGCAAGCTGGACGGCCACCGCGGCTCCCAGGGACTCGCCGAACAGCACGATCCGACCGGGGTCATAACCCCGATCTCGCAAGTGCTGGTACGCTGCCCGGCCATCCGCGTAGGTCCCCTCCTCGTCCGGGCTCCCCTCGCTCCTGCCATACCCCCGGTAGTCGAAAAGGAAAACACTCGCCTTCAACTTGGTTTGAAAGAGGAGCACGCGGTCCAATCGATGAGAGACGTTCCCCGCGTTCCCGTGGCACAGCAAAACGACGAAGGCCGCATCCGGGACGGGAAGATACCAACCATGGAGACGCAGATCATCCTCGGTTCGCAGCCAGACATCGTCGAAGGGAAGTCCGAGGGCGGTCGGTGTCAGCTCGAGCTCGCGATCGGGGAAATAGATCAGGCTCTTCTCGAAGAACAAGGGGGCCACCTGCAGACAGCCGAAGGCCGCGAGAGCGACCAAGAGCGTGCGTTTGCCTCCGGCCGCCCTCATCGCAGTCCCATTATGCCAGAGGGAGGCGACGGAACCGGCGAACCTCAGGAAGAAAGCCTTCGGTGAGCGCCCGGGACGATTTCGCCCAAATGGCCGCGAGAGCGGACGACGCCATCGAGATCGATCGGGGCGCGCTGCTCATCGCGGCGGAGGAGTACCCCGACCTTTGGATGGACGAGTATCTCGGCAAGCTGGAGCTTCTCGCGCAGCGGGTCCAAAGCCTTCTCTATACGGATGCGGGACCGCACGAAACCCTGGCGCGCCTCAACCAGGTGCTGTTCGAGGAAGAGGGCTTCCGAGGAGACAACAAGGAATACTACGATCCGCGCAATAGCTACCTCAATGAGGTGATCGACCGGCGCATCGGAATCCCGATTACGCTCTCCGCGGTGTATGGAGAGGTGGCGAGACGAGTCGGCTTCCGCCTGGAAGGAGTCGGATTTCCCGGTCATTTCCTTTTGAAGCACGAGATGGAGCAGGGAGAGATCATCGTCGATCCCTTTCACCGCGGAAAAATCCTCACTCACGATGATTGCCGCGCGAGGCTGAAGGAGAGTTTCCAGGACAAGCTCGAGTTCCATCCACAGCAGCTCGCCCGCACGTCGCCACGACAAATGCTGTTCCGCATATTGGGTAACCTCAAGAGCATCTATGTCAACCGCCGCGATCACCCACGGGCCCTGGCCGCGGTGGAGCGCATGCTGCTCCTCGTGCCGGACTCGCCACCCGAAATAAGAGACCGCGGCATCCTTCTTTCGGGAGTGGGCCGCCCACTCGAGGGCGTCGGAGAGCTCGCTCGCTACCTCCGCTTGAAGCCCGATGCGGGTGATCGGGAACGGGTCGAGAACATCATGGACCGCCTGCGCCTGCAGATCGGCATGGCCAACTAGCGGCGGTGGTGCCTCGCCTGGCTCGAGCGGCCGTTGACCGGATGGGCCTCCCCGGCGACCTTGACAGCGTGAAGGGGACCGCATACAGTACCCCCCGCGCTTACCCCCCCAACGGACGGCGCCTCAGCAGGGAGTGAACCTGAGGGAAACGGCGTCGGCATTGTCCACTCGTTCATAAACACCCGCTACCTGCCCGCCCAACCGGGAAGGCGGCGGCCTACGCTTCGTTTCGGGGGCAGCCCCCCAACCCGGTGGTCCCGGAGCCACGTCCCTCCTCTCTCCTTGCGCCCGGGGTTTGCCTGCCGGCGCGCCGGTCGGCAGGTAACCCTTCGGGTGAGCAGACGAGGACTCCGTCCGGGAGTCCCAGGAGGCAATGATGATGCGCAACGTCCTTTTCGTTCTCGCCCTAGGCATAGCGGCAGTCGTTCAATTCACTCATCAGCTCTTCCCCACGTTCACCGCCGCGGGGCCAGCCTATGATTTGATCGACGGGCTGGACTCCACGGGCTACGCTCCCCCAAGCCGCCCGGCGACTTGGCTTCCGGAATCATCCACTGGAGAACGCCTTTCAGTTCACTCGGCCTGTGTCGAAGCGGTGCCCGCCTCCATGACGACGCGCGCCGTGCCGCATCAAGAGCTCGCGCCAAGGTGCGGAGCCTGGGGCTCGACGACCCACGGGGATCCGTTTCTTGGGCTCTAGCGCCCAATCGGACGGGATCCAGCCCTGTCGTCGTGGCCCGTCATCGTCGGTATAGTTTGGTGCGGTACTAGCCCAACCGAATCCTTAGACGTGATATTGTTTAAGGCCGAAGGGGGGTGTTCGTGCATCAGGACGATCCCGCTCTTGGCGGCCTTCCGGCGCCAGGAGAGCCGGTTTTCTATCCGAAGGTGGGCCACTGCGTCTACCGAGGCGTGACCGAAGACCGCGCCGCGCCTGGGAAGAAGCTCGTCGAGTTGGAGGATCTAGAAGAAGGTAGCCGGATACTTATCCCGACCGAGCGCCTTCACAACCTGCGCCTCCGGCCGGCCGGACGTTCGCTCGAGGAAATCCAACAAGAGCTATCCTCGGAGTTTGAACCGACCTCGCCCACCCCGCCCACCCCGGAGGACAAGGGCGATCTCGATATCGAAGCTCTGATCAACGATGGTTCCCCTCGCAATCTGGCCAAGGGGCTCAAGCGGCTCCACCTGCTCCGCCAGACCACCGGCTTGAGCCGGGAAGAGGAGCAGACCCGCCGCAAGATCCGGAGTTGGTTGGCGGCGGAGGTGGCCCTCTCCAAAGACTGTACTCGTGCAGAGGCGCAGGCGTTCATCACGCGGATCCTTCAGGAAGCCATGAACGCTCACCGCCGCAAGGAGCGGGAAGTGGCGAAGGAGCGCCGTCGGCAGGTCAAGGCTCAGAAGGCCGCCGAGGACGACACGACGCAGCAGGGCTCGCTCTCCGGAACGGACCTGGATCAGCCGGGCCTGCCACCCGCTGAACCCATCGTCGATGAGAGTGAGGTCTCCACGGCACCGCCGGAGTCAGTAGAGCCAACCAGCGAGGAGTACGCCACGTCTCCGAACGAAGCCGTTTCGACTTCAGATACCGAGGAACCCGACACGGCAACGCATGTCCCTGCCGCCGAGCCGCCCCTCCAGAATTTACAAGAAGAGGCATCGCCCGAGGAGGACTCGGAGCCGACCGAAAGCGCCGCCCCCACGGAGTTCGATGACTCTTCAGAAGCCCCGGCCAGCGAAACCGGCGTCGACTCCGACCCAAGGGGTCGAGAATCCGCGGAATCCTCTTAGCTCCCGCCGCGGTCCATTGATCCCCGAACCGTCCTTCGTGATTCGAGTCGGGAATCGATTGGGCCCCATCCCTCGAGCGCATCCCCAGAGTCCGACTGAGGAATAAGTCGCTGTCGCTGCGCCGTTGCGCGCAATCTCCGAAGAGGCTCTCGGTGCATTTTCGAAGTGCCTTCTCGCCAACCCTTTGACGTTCAACCGGTTCCCCGCTCCGGATCGGTTCGGCTTCGAGTGGAACGGCCCTTGCAAAAGCAGCTCGTGGAACGTAGAGCAAGCGTCGGTCGAAAGCCGGCGTGAGCCGGAAACCCGGAGTGGGTTTGGATCGTTTCCTCCGGATAGCAACGGCCACTCCCGATTGTGGGACGTGAAGCTCTCTTGAGCGGATTCCGCTGGCCCTCCGCCGAGAGGCTACGATTGGCCGAACCAGGTCCCTCCGGGTTTCCCATTCTTCCACAACCACCCCACCGATCTTGTTCTAGGCAGCCCCCGCACCCTGAGCCCCGTTCTAAAGTGGCCAATCCCTTGACACCCGTGGAACCGCGGTGTACTAAATAGGGCCCTGGCTTCCCGCCAGCGGAGCCATGAGAGAGTACTGTTCTTGACGCCAGGCCTTCACCCCGAGTTGCTCGTTCGTCCCCTGCACGGTGAGCCTTTCCGCGTGCCCATCGACAAGGCGGTCGTTTCGATCGGACGTTCCAAGCGCAATCATCTGGTGTTGGCCGATCAGTGGCTCTCCCGTCACCATGCAGAAATACGTGAAGAGAGCGGGACCTTCTACATTTTCGACCTGGATAGCCGTAACGGTACGCTGGTCAACGGTGTTCGCATCAACCGCAAGGCGCTCCTCCAGGACGGCGACGTCGTCACGCTCGGCGACCAAACCCTGACGTTCGTCCAGGAGCCGACCGGTAGTGTCGTACTTTCCGATAGCGGCAACGCCGAGCTCGACTTGGAAGGCACGGTCGTCGTACCGACCGAGCATCTCCTGGCCCAGGCACGGCATCAGGAAGACACGTGGGAGAAAATGGCCGTCCCGTCGAAGGGCTCGGCCGACGACTCCGCCGCCATCATCAAGCAAAACCAGGTGCTGAGCGCGATCAGTGAAGCGAGCATGGCTCTCATCAGCGACCGACCGCTGAACGAGCTACTCGATTTCATCCTCGAGTTGGCGTTCAAAGTCGTGAGACCGGAGCGGGGCGCGCTCATGCTCATCAAGGGGGAGTCGGGCGAGCTGCAAGTCGAATCGGTTCGTACGAGCTCCGACAAGCCCGACTCCGCTGCGGAGGAGATAACTTTCAGCCGCACGATCGCGGAGAAGGTCATTGGAGAAAAGGTCTCCATCCTCACGAGCAACGCCATGACCGATCCCCGCTTCCGTTCTCAAGACTCGATCGTGTCCTTCGGCATTCGCTCCGCGATGTGCGTGCCGCTTTGGAACAACAAGAGCGTCACGGGACTCATCTACGTCGATAGGCTAGTCCAGGAAAAGGTCTTCTCCCAGGACGACCTTTCACTCCTCTCGTCCTTGGCCAACGTGGCGGCCATCAAGCTCGAGAATGCCAAGCTGGTCGAACAGATGATCGAGAAGAAGCGGATGGAGCACGAGCTCGCGATCGCGGGTGACATCCAACAGAACCTTCTCCCCCGCGAGGCTCCGACGATAGACGGATGGGACATCACCGGGACGAACACACCTTGCTACACGATCGGCGGCGACTACTTCGATTTCATCCATCGGCCATCCGGACGGCTGGCCTTTGCCCTCGGAGACGTTTCCGGCAAGGGTGCGGGAGCGGCCTTGATGATGATGGTGCTGCGCGCGACCGTCCACTCCGCCGCTTCCAAGATAGAAAAGGACGTGGTCTCCATCATGTCCGAGACCAATACGGCGATGTTTCACAACAGCCCCGAGCAAGCCTATGTCACGTTCTTCGTCGGAGATCTCGACCCCAAGACCGGCGAGCTTCTCTACGTCAACGCCGGACACATCCCTCCCATCGTCTACCGAGCGAAGTCGGATGCGATCGAGCGGCTCGAGACGGGTGGAACGGTTCTCGGCATGTTCGAGGTCACTCCCTTCGAGCAAGGCAAGAGTAAGTTGGACGCCGGCGATGCTCTGGTGGTTTTTACCGACGGGATCAGCGAAAGCTGGGGAGCCGACGGCGAGGAGTTCGGCGAGGAGCGGTTGGGCGAGCTGGTCAGGAAGAAAGCCAAATTGACCGCGTCCGAGTTGATGAATACGATTCAAAAAGAAGTCGACTCCTTCGCCACCGGTCGCGCCACCGACGATCGCACGCTCATCGTCATCAAACGCGGTTAGGACATCCCCCACCTCAAGAACCGGTCGTCCGCCTTCATCGACTCGATTTGTTGACGGCACCGAGGCGTTATGCTAAGGTCGTCAATTCGGAACTTATTGATATTCAGAGGGATCCAATGGTTGAAAGGCGGGACGCCTTCTCCGAAATGTCGACGCTCCAGAAGGAGATAAGCAGACTCTTCGAGCAACTGGCCCAGTTCGAGAGGAGTGACCGAGCACTCGGTCTCGGTGAGTGGCTCCCCAACTTCGACGTTTTCGAGACCAAGAACAGCCTCGTCATCAAGGTGGAAGCACCCGGGTTGACCAGAAAAGATCTCACCGCTGCCTTCGAAGGCCACAAGCTCATCATCACCGGAGAGAAGACGGAACCCAAGAGTGAGCAGCCCATCAACGGTTATCTCTGCCTGGAGCGTAGCTTCGGCAAGTTCTCGCGTTCCATTTACATCGACCAGGCCGTCGATCTCGCGAATGCCGACGCCGAGCTCGCGGAGGGAGTGTTGACCATCACCATTCCCAAGCTCAAAGACCGACGCGGAAGCAAGATCCGGCTCAGGATCCGGGAAAACGGTCAGTGAGCGTGCGACCAACCGTCTGAGACGAAAGCCTGAACTCCCCGAGCAAATATGGCCGACCAATCCGAAAAGCTCGTCAAACCCGATAGGCCCGATACACCCGAGGTCGAGAACAGAGACGAGCAGGAACAACTAAGTGACCTCGATCTAGTCCAGATCCCTGAATCCCTCCCGGTGCTCCCGTTGCGGGACATCGTCATCTTCCCTTTCATGATCGTCCCGCTCTATGTGAGCCGCGACAAGTCCATCAAGGCCGTGGACTCCGCGCTGGCGGAAAACCGCATGATCTTGCTGCTCGCCCAGAAGGATCAGGACAAGGAAGAGCCCGACCCCGATGATCTCTACCGCATGGGTACGGTCGCGGTCATCATGCGGATGCTCAAACTCCCCGATGGACGCATTCGGGTGTTGGTACAGGGAATGCACCGGGCCATCGCCGATGAGTTCTCCAACAACGCTCCCTTCTTCGAGGCGAAGCTTTCCGCCATCAAAGAGCCAGCGTGGGAGACTGACTCCCTCGAGCTCGAGGCTCTGATGAGAAACGTAAAGGGTGCGCTCGAGAAGTCGGCGAACCTCGGAAAGGCCATCTCGCCCGAGGTGATGGTCATCGCCGCGAATCTGGAGGACCCGGGCCGGCTGGCCGACTTGGCCGTTTCGAATCTGGATCTCAAAGTCGATGCCGCGCAGGAGATCCTGGACACCATCGATCCGGTGGAGCGGCTGAGGAAGGTCCATGAGCTAATCACCAAAGAGCTCGAGGTCCTCACCATGCAACAACAGATCAGCTCGCAAGCCAAAGGTGAAATGGATCGCACCCAGCGCGAGTTCTTCCTGCGTCAGCAGTTGAAGGCCATTCAGACCGAGCTCGGTGAAGGGACCGAATTGTCGGAAGAGGTGCGCCAACTGCGAGACAAGGCGCGCCGGGCGAGAATGCCGAAAGACACCTACGCGGAAGTCAACCGACAGATCGGCAAATTGGAGCGGATGCACCCCGATTCCGCCGAGACCGCCACTCTGCGGAACTACCTCGAAGTCATGGTCACGCTCCCCTGGAGCCGGGAGACGAAGGACAACCTGGATATCAAGAAGGTGAAGCAGATTCTGGACGAGGACCATTACGGGCTGGAAAAGATCAAGGAGCGCATCCTCGAGTACCTCGCCGTGCGCAAGCTGAAGAAGAAGATGAAGGGACCCATTCTGTGCTTCGTCGGCCCGCCCGGCGTAGGCAAGACCTCACTCGGTCGGTCCATCGCGCGCGCACTGGGTAGAAGCTTCCATCGCGTTTCTCTCGGCGGCGTTCGCGATGAGGCCGAGATTCGTGGGCATCGCCGTACTTACGTGGGCTCGATGCCGGGCCGGATCGTGCAGGGCATCCAGCAGGCCGGTTACAACAACCCGGTCTTCATGTTGGACGAGGTCGACAAGGTGGGCGCCGACTACCGCGGCGATCCCAGCTCCGCCTTGCTCGAAGTGTTGGACCCCGAGCAAAACAACGCGTTCCGCGATAATTATCTCGGGGTGACGTTCGACCTCTCCAATGTGATGTTCATTACCACCGCCAATCAGCTGGACCCCATTCAGCCGGCCTTTCTCGACCGCATGGAAGTCATCGAGCTCACCGGTTACACCGAGGAAGAGAAGCTCGAGATCGCCAAACGCCACCTCATCCCCAAGCAGCTCGAGGAAAACGGACTCACTCCCAAGGAATTGGTATTCGACGACCCGGCCCTTCGCCAGATGATCACCCAATACACGCGCGAAGCCGGTCTCCGGAACCTGGAGCGAGAAATTGCACGGGCTTGTCGTAGGGTGGCCAAGCAAGTCGCGGAAGAGGGTAAGAAGCTCCACAAGATAACCGCCAAGAACCTGACGGTCTTTCTCGGGTCGCCCAAGATGCTTCCCGACGAGATTCTCAAGAAGAACCAGGTGGGAGTGGCGACCGGACTCGCGTGGACGCCGACCGGTGGAGACGTTCTCTTCGTCGAGGCGACCGCCATGCGGGGGAAGGGAGATCTCATTCTGACCGGCAAGCTCGGTGACGTCATGAAGGAGTCCGCTCAGGCGGCGTTGTCCTACGCTCGATCTCGCGCACGGCAGTTCGGTATCGACGAAGGTACCTTCTCGAAATACGATCTGCACATCCACGTCCCCGAGGGAGCCATACCGAAGGATGGCCCGTCGGCGGGTATTACCATCGCGGTCGCGATGATCTCCGTCTTGACCAATACGCCGGTGCGACGGAACATGGCGTTGACTGGAGAGATTACGCTTCGGGGCAATCTGCTGCCCATTGGCGGCGTCAAGGAAAAAGTGCTCGCCGCCCGGCGAGCCAAGCTGGACACCGTCGTGCTGCCACGACTGAACCGCAAGGAGCTCGAAGAAATTCCGGACTACGTGAAGAAAAACATGCACTTCAAACTGGTGGAACAAGTGGATGACGTTCTCAGGATCGTCTTGGCGCGCGATAAGGACCGCGATGAGCATCCTCGCGCAACCGGAGCATCCCGGCCCAAGCTTGCCCCCTCCGCACGCAATCGCCGGCCGGTAGCCACGTGAGAATCCTCTTTGCCGGGGACGTCGTCGGCAAGCCGGGCAGACATATCCTGAGAGAGGGCCTTGCGAAACTGAGGCAGGAGCACGAGCTCGACTTCGTCGTAGCCAACGTCGAGAACGCCGCGGCTGGTTTCGGCGTCACCCCAGATATCGCGGACCAGTTCTTTGGCATGGGGATCGACGTCCTGACCACCGGGAACCACATCTGGGACAAGAAGGAGATCCTGCCCTACCTGGATCGGGAGCCCCGCTTGCTCCGCCCGATCAACTACCCACCGAGCTGTCCCGGAAGTGGCCGCTACTTGGCCCGCACCGCGTCTGGCACGCCGGTCGCCGTCCTCAACGTGCAAGGGCGGGTCTTCATGCCCGCGATCGATTGCCCTTTTCAGGCCATGGAGCGGGCCATTCCATTGGTGGCAAAGGAAGCCCGCATCATCCTCGTGGATATGCACGGTGAGGCAACGTCGGAGAAGATGGCCATGGGTTGGTTCCTCGACGGCAAGGTTTCCGCAGTCGTTGGCACGCATACGCACATCCCGACCGCGGACGAGCGCGTACTTCCGGGAGGTACGGCCTACATCACCGACCTCGGCATGTGCGGTCCCTTCGAGTCGGTCATCGGCATCGAACGGGAAGCGTCGATCTCTCGGTTGGTAAGAGGTATTCCCACCAAGTTCGAGACCGCCAAGAATGACCCCTGGCTGAACGCGGTGATGCTCGATGTGGACGAGTCGACCGGACGGGCTCGATCCATCGAGCGCATCCGCGTCACCGAACGAGACCTCAACGGAACGACCGAACACGCGGTTTGAACGGGATGACCGGCCCGAGGCCACGGCGGGTGGGATAGCTGTTTATCCCGTCAATCCCCTCTAATAGAATACTCCGATGAACCTGGAGCCCAGCGAGCGCCGACGGGTCTACTCGGTAAGCGAGCTGACTCGGGAGATCAAGCTCCATCTGGAAGGGGAGTTCTTCGATCTCTGGGTGGTGGGCGAGATATCCAACTTCAAACAACCGTCCTCCGGCCATCTGTACTTCACGCTGAAGGATGCGCGATCCCAGCTTTCCGCCGTCATGTTTCGCAGCGCCCGGCGTTTCCTCAAGTTCCGGCCGGGTGACGGTATGGCGGTGCTGGTGAGGGGGCGACTGACATTGTACGAGCCCCGGGGCTCGTATCAGTTGCAGGTGGAGTGGATGGAGCCGCGCGGCAAGGGGGCACTCCAACTCGCCTTCGAACAGCTCAAGGAGAAGCTGGCCGCGGAAGGGCTCTTCGCGGTAGAGCGGAAACGTCCCCTGCCGCTTCTGCCGCAGCGGATCGGCATCGTCACTTCCCCCTCCGGAGCCGCCATTCGGGACATCTGTCGCATCCTTCACCACCGCTTCCCGAACGTGGAGGTGCTGCTCTACCCCGCGCAGGTGCAAGGCGATCTCGCGGCCGGTGAGATCACGAAGGGCATCCAGGTCCTCAACCGCCTCGGTGGCTTCGATGTTCTCATCGTCGGCCGGGGAGGCGGCTCGCTGGAAGATCTTTGGCCGTTCAACGAGGAGCCGGTGGCGCGAGCCATTGCCTCCTCCGCGATTCCCGTGATCAGCGCCGTTGGACACGAAGCAGACTTCACCATCGCGGACTTCGCCGCCGACGTCCGGGCCGCCACTCCGTCCGCCGCCGCAGAAATGGTCGTCGCGCGCAAGGAAGACTTCTTGGAGCGAGTGTCACGCCTCGGAAAGAGGCTGCAGCAAGGCTTGGGTCACCGGATGATGGGTCATCGAAGTCGCGTGGAGAGACTCGCCGGCCACCAAGCGTTTCTCGCGGTCCGACACGCCTTTCAGGTATCCTCGCAGCGGCTCGACGAGCTCTCCTTTCGTGCCCGTACTCTTTTCGAGCGCACTCTCGAGGGGCATCGAGGACGGGTCGACATCATGACGCGCCAGCTCGAAGCCTTCCGGATCGACCGCCAGCTCGGGCAGTCGAGGGCTCGTCTTGCTCATCTGAATGCGCTGCTCCGCGCTGCCCAGCACCGTCACCTCACGTTTTCCGAGCAACGGTTGGCTCGATCCGCGGCTCGGCTCGAAGCCCTATCTCCTTTGGCCGTCCTGGGACGCGGCTACAGTCTGACCTGGGACCAATCGGGAGCGCTCGTACGCGACGCGTCGACAGTGGCCGCCGGCGATCCGTTGCGCGTCACGCTCGAGCGTGGCGAGCTCGATTGCCGCGTCGAGCGAACGCGACCGGATCGGGAGCAATTGCTGCCATGACCATCAAACCCAAGGACTTCGAAACTGCGCTCAAGAGACTGGAAGAGATCGTGAAAGAGCTCGAGGAAGGAGAGTTGACCCTCGAGAAGTCCCTGGAGCGATACGAACAAGGTGTTCGCCTGGCCCGATTCTGTAGTGCGAAGCTCGACGAGGCGGAGGCGCGCATCGAGATGCTTCAGAAGGACGAAAGCGGTGAACCCATAAGGGACGCGGAGGGCCAGGTTGGTCAGACCCCGCTCGATTTCGACGAGTCCGAAGCTTGAGACCCATGCTCGATTTCGATCGCTATCTGTCGGAGCTCGCGGGCGCGGTCGATGACTTTCTGGATCGTAACCTGCCGGCGGAGAATGCCTATCCGCCCAGCATCCACCGAGCCATTCGCTACAGTTTGTTCGCCGGCGGGAAACGCCTTCGGCCCGTGCTGACGCTCGCGGCTGCGGAAGCGGTTGGCGGGCGGAGAGAAGACGCGTTGCCCGCTGCCGCCGCCATGGAAATGATCCACACGTACTCTCTCATTCATGACGACCTGCCGGCGATGGACAATGACGACCTGCGCCGAGGCAAACCCACCTCCCACGTCGTGTTCGGAGAGGCGATCGCCATCCTCGCGGGCGATGCCTTGCTCACGCACGCCTTCCACGTCCTCGCCACGGTTTGCGTCTCGAGCGATCCAGCGAACGGCGGCCCCTACGCCCGGCGCCTCCGGGCGGTGGGTACCCTCGCCGCGGCGGCGGGAATGAACGGCATGATTGGCGGCCAAGTCATCGACCTCGAGTCGCAGGGAAAAAAGGTGGACGCGGCGACACTCGACCGGATCCACCGTATGAAGACC
>Ga0214472_10002513_pt1 | contig 19686 bp, 18 predicted proteins | sample RVTome_6_FD_207662 | JGI IMG/M metagenome (GOLD analysis project Ga0214472, IMG submission 207662) | Soil microbial communities from uranium-contaminated site in the Upper Colorado River Basin, Wyoming, United States - RVT140D175 | ecosystem: Environmental > Terrestrial > Soil > Contaminated >...
CGCTCCTCCCCGCCCCCCCGCACGACCGTCCTCCGCATCTGATTCGAGACCCGCGCGGGCCGCAGCCCGGCGCGTAGTCCTCGGACCGCTCGAGGTCCTCGCAACCGCCTAGTCGCGCCGAGGGCCGCCAGGGTCCCGGCCGTCTTCTTCGAATCGCGGAGGTGTTCAGGTGCTCGTCGCTCGCAAGCTGGTCGTCGCCGGCGCCGCCCTACAACTCGTCCTCGCATCCGCCAACGCGCGGGCCCAGGCGGCCTGGCCGCCGCCGGTCGACGATCCGGCCCTCGCAGCCCTCATCGAGGAAGCGCTGTCGAAGAACCCCGACATCGCGGCGGCGCGGCAGGCGGCGGCCGCGGCGGCGCAGCGGCCGGCCCAGGCCCGCTCCCTGCCGAACCCGATGTTCTCCGTGGAGTACACGAACGACGGCTGGTCGCCGACCCTCGGGACGCAGGACATGACGACGCTCGGCTTCATGGCCAGCCAGGAGCTGCCCTATCCCGGGAAGCGGGGACTGCGCGGCGAGATCGCGTCCCGCGAGGCCGGACAGGTGCAGCAGCAGGCCGAGCGCGTCGGCCGCGGCATCGCGGCCACCGTGAAGCGCGCCTACTACGGCCTGCTCCTCAGCCGCAACCTCCTCGACCTCATCCGCGACCAGGAAGACGTCTGGAAGCAGATCGAGGGCGTCGCCCGGGCCCGCTACACCGTGGGCCAGGGGGCGCAGCAGGACGTGCTCCGCGTCCAGGTCGAGGTCACTCGCATCGAGCAGCTCCGTGCCGAGCAGGAGGCCGAAGCCGAGATCCGCCTGGCCGAGCTGAACCGGCTCCTCGCCCGGGACGCGGCCGCGCCGCTCGAGACCTCCGCCCGGCTGGCGCTTCGTCCGGTGCAGGGCACTCTGGACCAGCTATTCGAGTGGGCCACCGCCGTCAGCCCCGAGCTCAAGAGCGTGGACCTCGGCATCCAGCGGGCCTCGCTGGCCGTGAACCTCGCCAAGAAGGAATTCAAGCCCGACTTCAGCGTCCAGAGCGCCTATATGAACCGGGGCGGCCTGGCCCCCATGTGGCAGGCCGGGATCGGCGTCTCGGTCCCGCTCTACCGGAAGAGGCTGTCGGCGGGCCTGGCGGAGGCGGAGGCGCAGCTCCGTTCCACCCAGAGCGCGATCGAGTCGGTCCGGCTGCAGCTCCGCTTCCGCACCCAGGAGCGGTTGACCCAGCTCAAGACGACGGAAAAGGTCGCGACCCTCTACGGCGAGGGCATCGTCCCCCAGGACCGCATGTCGGTCGAGGCCGCGCTGGCCAACTACCAGACCGGCAAGATCCCGTTCATCGCCGTCCTCGAGTCCCTCACGACCCTATACAACGACCAGGCGACGCACCTGCGCCTGCTCGCCAACCACGAGCAGACGCTGGCCAGCCTGGAAGAAGCGAGCCTGGACCCCACGTCGGGGATGGTCTCGGGTGCGGGGGGCATGGCGGTGGGCGGCAGCAGCCTGAGCATGGCCGGCGCGGGCGGGGGCGCCTCGTCCACGGGCGCCTCCGGCGGCATGGGAAATCGGTGAGGGAGGAAATGATGACTGAGCAGGATCGCTCGCTTGGGCTGGAAGGCGGAGGGACGGGACCGGACCGAGGCGGTCCGGGACGGCCCTGGCTTCCGTTCGTGCTCGTCGCCCTGGTCTCGCTCACCGTGGGCGTGGGCGCCACGGCTCTCCTTCTGCGAGGGCGGATGGCCGCGCCCGCGTCGCCCGCTCCTTCGCCGCCAGCAGCGGAACCCGAAGGGCACGCCGGCATGCCGGGGATGGAAACCACACCCGAAGGGGGGCACCCGACCGAAGCGGGCGGCCAGACCGTCTACATCTCGCCCGCGCGGCAGCAGCTCATCGGCGTTCGGACCGCCGTCGTGGAGCCGCGTGAGCTGGGCACCACCGTCCGGACGGTGGGCACGCTGGCCTACGACGAGACGCGGGTGGCCCAGGTCCACACCAAGATCTCGGGCTGGGTCGAAAAGGTCTACGTCGACTACATCGGCAAGAGCGTCCGCCGCGGCCAGCCGCTCCTCACCGTGTACAGCCCGGAGCTGGTCTCGACCCAGACGGAATACCTCCTGGCCCTCAAGAACAAGGCGCAGCTCGAGAAGAGCCCCTTCGCCGCCACGCGCGCCTCCGCGGACAGCCTCCTGGCCGCGGCGCGGGACCGGCTCAAGCTCTGGGACGTCCCTGAGGAGCACATCAATGAGCTGGAGCAGAGCGGCCAGGTCCGCCGCACCCTGATGCTCCATTCCCCGTTCAACGGGATCGTCCTCGAGCGCAACGCCTTCCCCGGCCAGTACATCACCCCGGAGATGACGACCTTCAAGATCGCCGACCTCTCGACGATCTGGGCGCTGGGCGCGGTCTTCGAGTACGAGCTGCCGCTCATCAAGCTCGGACAGGCGGCGGAGATCGAGTTCCCCTACGGACAAGCCAAGCGCCTGCTGAAGGGCAGGATCACGTTCATCGCCCCCGAGATCGATCCCCAGACCCGCCGGGTGCGCATCCGCGCCGAGTTCCCGAACCCGGGCCAGACGCTCAAGCCCGAGACCTACGTCACGGTCGTGATCCGCACCGAAGGCGGGCGCCGGCTGGCCATCCCCAAGGAGGCCGTGATCGACAACGGGGAGAAGCGCTACGCGCTGCTGGCTCACCCGAACGGCTACTTCGAGCCGAAGGAGATCCAGGTCGGTCCCCCGAGCGACGACTTCTATCCGCTCCTCAGCGGCCTCGAGGAGGGAGACACGGTCGTCTCCTCCGCGCAGTTCCTGGTCGACTCCGAGACGAACCTCCAGGCGGCCATGCAATCGATGATCGGCATGCCCGGCATGGACATGAAGGGCGGCGGCGACATGAAGGACATGCCCATGCCCAAGCCCTCACCTCCCACCGCTCCCCAGTCGTCTCCGCCGGGCGAGCACAAGTCGCACCAGCGGTAGAGGAGAGGCCAACGTGATCGAGAAGCTCATCGCCTTCAGCGCCCGGAACGCCTTCATCGTCGTCCTGCTGATCGTGGCCATCGTGGGCGGCGGCATCTGGGCGATCCGCGCCACCCCGATCGATGCGATCCCCGACCTCTCGGACGTCCAGGTCATCGTCTCCGCCAACTGGGAGGGGCGCAGCCCCACCCTGGTGGAGGACCAGGTCGTCTATCCGATCGTCACCGCCCTGATCTCCGCGCCCAAGGTCAAGGTGGTCCGCGGGTTCTCCTACTTCGACGTCGGCTTCGTCTACGTCATCTTCGAGGACGGGACCGATCCCTACTGGGCGCGCAGCCGCGTCCTCGAGTACCTGAACGGCCTGCAAGGGCGCCTCCCCGCCGGCGTCCAACCGGTGCTGGGGCCGGACGCCACCGGCGTGGGCTGGGGCTTCGAGTACGCCCTCGTCGACAAGAGCGGCAAGCACGACCTCTCCCGGCTCCGCACACTCAACGACTGGTACGTCCAGTATTGGCTGCGCTCCGTCCGGGGCGTCGCCGAGGTGGCTCCCGTCGGCGGCTACGTGAAGCAGTACCAGATCGAGATCGATCCCAACGCGCTCCTCTCCTACAACCTCCCGCTCGACCGGGTCGTGGACAACGTCCGGAAGAGCAACAACGACGTGGGCGGCCGCGTCGTCGAGTGGACCGGCCGCGAGTACATGGTCCGGGGCAAGGGCTACATCGAGAAGGTGGAGGACATCGAGCAGGTCGGCCTCGGGGCCAAGCCGGACGGGACCCCGATCCTGGTCAAGGACGTCGCGCGCGTGCACCTCGGGCCGGAGATGCGGCGGGGAGTGGCCGACCTGAACGGCGAGGGCGACGTGGCGGGCGGGATCGTGGTCATCCGCTACGGCGTCGACACCTACGGCGTCATCCAGGACATCAAGAAAGCGGTCAAGGAGAGGATCCAGCCCGCGCTCCCTGCGGGCGTCGAGCTCGTCACCACCTACGACCGCTCCGACCTGATCGAGCGCTCGATCGACAACCTCAAGGAGAAGCTGATCGAGGAGGCGATCATCGTCTCCCTCGTCTGCGTGGTGTTCCTCTGGCACTTCCGCAGCGCCCTGGTCGCGATCCTCACGCTGCCGCTTTCGATCCTGCTGTCCTTCATGGCCATGCGCTACATCGGCCTGGGCTCCAACATCATGAGCCTGGGCGGGATCGCCATCGCCATCGGGGCCATGATCGACGCCTCGATCATCATGATCGAGAACGCCCACAAGCACCTCGAGCATGAGCCCGGCAGGCCGCGCCGCGAGGTGCTGATCGAGGCCGCCCAGGAAGTCGGGCGGCCTCTCTTCTTCTCCCTCCTGATCATCACCGTCTCGTTCCTGCCCATCTTCAGCTTGGAAGGGCAGGAGGGCCGGCTCTTCAGGCCTCTCGCGTTCACGAAGACCTTCGCCATGGGCTTCGCGGCCCTCACGTCGGTGCTCATCGTGCCGTTCCTGATGGTGCTCTTCATCCGCGGAAAGATCGCCCCGGAGGGGAAGAACCCAATCAACCGCTTCCTCATCTGGGCCTACCACCCCTTCGTCCGCTTCGTGCTCCGGCACCGGACGGTGACGCTGGTGGCGGCGGTGCTCCTGATGGCCACCACGGTACCCGTCTTCCTGGCCCTGGGCTCCGAGTTCATGCCGCCCCTCTACGAGGGGACGTTCCTCTACATGCCCATCACGCTGCCGGGCGCGTCCGTGCAGACGGCTCAGCAGATCCTGGCCGCACAGGACAAGATCATCAAGCAGGTCCCCGAGGTCGCGTCCGTCTTCGGGAAGGCGGGGCGCGCCCTCTCGGCCACCGATCCGGCCCCGCTCGAGATGATCGAGACGGTCATCAACCTGAAGCCGGAGAAAGAGTGGCGGCCGGGAATGACGCCGGCCAAGCTCGAGGCCGAGCTGGACCGGCTGGTCCGCCTTCCGGGCGTCGCGAACGCCTGGACGATGCCGATCAAGGGGCGGGTCGACATGCTCTCGACGGGCATCCGCACACCGGTGGGTATCAAGATCTTCGGGCCCAAGCTCGAGGGCATCAACGAGATCGGTGCCCAGATCGAGGGCGCCATCGGCAGCGTCCGCGGCACGCGGAACGTCTTCGCCGAGCGGGTCACCGGGGGCTACTACGTCGACTTCAAGGTCAAGCGCGACCAGATCGCCCGCTACGACCTGACCATCCAGGACGTCCAGATGGTCATCGAGTCGGCCATCGGCGGGACGAACATCACGACGACCATCGAAGGACGCGAGCGCTTCCCGGTCAACGTCCGCTACCAGCGCTCCTACCGCAGCGACGTCAACGCGCTCAAGCGGACGCTGATCGCGACCCCGAGCGGCGCGCAGATCCCCATCGAGCAGGTGGCCGACATCACCCTCACCACCGGCCCCACGGTCATCCGCACCGAGCAGGCCCAGCTCCTCGGCTACGTCTACGTGGACGTGGCGGACCGCGACATCGGCGGCTACGTCGAGGACGCGAAACGCGTGGTGGGTCAGATGGTGAAGCTCCCCGAAGGGTACTACCTCGAGTGGAGCGGACAGTACGAGTACATGCTCCGCGCCAAGGAGCGCCTGAAGATCGTCATCCCGGTGACGCTGCTGCTCGTGATCGTGCTGCTGTACTTCAACACGCAGAACGTCGTGAAGATCGCGATCGTGCTGCTCGCGGTCCCGTTCTCGCTGATCGGCGCTTTCTGGCTCATCTACCTGCTCGGCTACAACCTCAGCGTCGCCGTTTGGGTGGGCATCATCGCGCTCGCCGGCGTCGACGCCGAGACCGGCGTGGTGATGCTCCTCTACCTCGACCACGCCTTCGACAAGGCCAAGGCGGCGGGCCGGATGAACAGCCTCCGCGACCTGCAGGAAGCCATCGAGGAAGGCGCGGTGCAGCGCATCCGCCCCAAGATGATGACGGTGATGGCCATCCTGATGGGCCTGCTGCCCATCATGTGGGGCCACGGCGCCGGCGCGGACACGATGAAGCGCATCGCGGCCCCGATGGTCGGCGGCGTCATCACGTCCTTCCTGCTCGAGCTCCTCATCTACCCCGTCATCTTCGAGATCTGGAAGTGGCACCGCGAGGTGAAGCCGGCGCTCGCGGCGAGGGGACTCACCGCCCGGCCCATCGAACCGTCCGCCCATTAGGAGGAACGGTGAGGCGCACTCCATCGAGGAGCCTGTGACACGGCGATACCGGCGCGTGACAGTCGTGGCGGGCGTGACGGCGGCGGCCTTGCTCCACGCCTTAACCCCGGCGGGCCCCCACGCCTGGCATTGGCTTCATCTCGTGGCCGGGAGGCTTTACTTCCTCCCCATCCTCTTGACCGCCGCGTGGTCCGGCACGCGGGCGACGGCGGCCGTCACCCTGGCCGTGAGCGCGTTGTCGGCCGCGCACATCGCCCGTGACTGGGCGGGTCTGCCCATGGTCCAGGCGGAAGAGGTGGCCGAGATCGCAACCTTCTGGCTCGTCGGCCTGGCCTCCGCGTGGCTCTTCCGCCGTGAGCGCGAGGCGCGCGAGGCGACGCGCGTGGCCCATGAAGAGACTCTTGTGGCGCTCGCCGGCTCCCTCGAGCTCAGAGAGCGCTACACCGCCGGACACTCGCGGCGGGTCCGCGACTACGCGCTGCTCCTGGCCGACGTGCTGGGGCTCCGGGACCCTGCCTTCCGCGCCAGCCTGGCCCAGGGCGCCTTGCTCCACGACGTCGGCAAGATCGGGATCCCCGACGAGATCCTGCTCAAGCCGGCGCCGCTCGAACGGGAAGAGCGGGCCGTCATGCGGCGGCATCCGGAGATGGGCGCCTCCCTCATCGGCGACATCGCGTCGCTGCGCGCGGCCCGCGAGCTGATCCTGGCCCATCACGAGAGGTACGACGGGGCGGGGTACCCCCGCGGCCTCGCGGGCGCGGCGATCCCTCTCGCCGCGCGCATCTTCACCGTCGCGGACGCCTTCGACGCGCTGACGACGGACCGGCCCTACCACGCCGCCCTTTCGTGGGAGGAGGCGGCGTCGAAGGTGGCGGAGGGGCGCGGCTCGCAGTTCGACCCCGCCGCCGCCGACGCCTTCCTGCGGGTCCCCTTCGAGGCCTGGGCCAGTGTGGCCGCGGCCACGGGCGTCACGCCGCGACGCGGGCCGTCGAGCGAGGGCCGGCCGGCTGATCCAGCTGGCGCGGAGCAAAGCGTGGAGACGGGAGAGGAGGCAGGGATGGCGCGTCACGCAACGGGAGGAAGCTGATGCCGCTCGACCGCGGTGAGATCGTCGAGGTCTATCGCCGGCGCGCCGCGCGCTACGACTTCACGGCCAACCTCTACTACCTGATCGGGTTCCGGCTCGAGGCTTATCGGCGCGCCGCCGTGGCCCAACTGGCGCTCCAGCCGGGCGAGACCGTCGTGGAGGTCGGGTGCGGAACGGGGCTCAACTTCCGGCTGCTGGAGCGCGTGATCGGTCCCACGGGACGGATCATCGGCGTGGACCTCACGGACGCGATGCTCGCGCAGGCGCAGCGCCGCATCGAGCGAGAGGGGTGGCGGAATGTCGACTTGGTGGCCTGCGATGCGGCTCGCTACGAGTTTCCCGGTCGCCTGGGCGGCATCTTGTCCACGTTCGCTCTGACGCTCGTGCCCGAATACGAGCGCGTCATCGAGAGGGGCGCTCGGGCGCTTGCCCCAGGCCGTCGCTGGGTCGTCGCCGACCTCAAGATGCCGGAATGGCCCGGGGCCCGTCTGTGCGCGCGAGCGCTCGTGCCCTTCTACCGGCCGTTCGCCGTGACGCTCGACCTCGCGGAGCGCCGCCCCTGGGAGTCGATCGCCAGGTGCATGAAGAACGCGATGGTGTCGCCGCGGTTTTTCGGCTTCGCCTACGTCGCGACGGGCGAGGCATGAGGAGACGAAGGAGATGGAATCGGAAGCGACGCTCAAGGAGTGGGTCCGGCAGCACCGGGTGACCTGGGAGCTGGGGGCCTGGCAGGAGCTCGTGGAACACCGGTCGATGACCGTGGGGTTCGAGCTGCGGCTCTTCGGGCGGCACGGTCCACACTCCGGCGCGAACCCCGGGTGCCAACAGTGTGTCTCGCTGCACGAGAAGCTCCGGGCCATCGCGTTCGCCGCGTTCCCGAAGGAGCACCGTCCGACGAAGTACGAGCTCGAGCCCTTCGACGCCTCGTTCCACCTGAGGCCGGAGAGCCAGTGGAAGCCCGAGGTCCAGCTCACGGTGCACATCGTGCACCGCGACGGGTACCTCCGCCCGCTCGACGAGTGCGAGAAGCGGTGCGCCGAGGAGATCCAGAAGGCGCTCCGCGCCCTCGGTGTGCAGCCCAAGAGCTGGTCGGACTCGCGGAAAGCGTGAACCGCGAGGCCGTTTGAAGCAGTCACGCGAGAGAGGAGAGACGAACATGAAGCGGGCCACCGGTCGGATCGGGATCGTGACCGTCCTGACGGCGCTGCTGGTCTCCACGGGGCAGGGCCGGGCCGCCACGGAACCCGGCAAGCGTCCAAGCTTCGACGACGTGAGAGCGCGGACGACGGAGTTCATCGGCTGGTCGAACACCATCCGGCTCACGCCGCAGCAGGAGAAGACCAAGCGGCAGGCGTTGGGCTCGATCCCGGCGCCGTGCTGCAAGGAGTACTCGATCGCCACCTGTTGCTGCCCCTGCAACCTCGCCAAGGCCGTCTGGGGCCTCGCCAACTACGCGATCGCGCGCCTCGGCTACGACGTGGCCCAGACGCGGGCGCTGACGGTCGAGTGGATCCAGGCCACGAACCCCGCCGGCTACACCGGCGACGCCTGCCACCGCGGCGGCTGCCCGAAGCCGTTCTCCGCCAACGGCTGCGGGGGGATGCGGGAGGACGCGGTCGTGTTCTAAGCCACCGCCGCGAGGCGCTCGAAAGGAGGTCGGCCCATGAGACGGCACATCGTTGGTGCGCTGGCGGCCGCCGCCCTCGCCGCCGCCGGGTCGGGCGCCCTCGGCGACGACACGGCGCTGCTCCAGGACGAGCGGAACACGATCGAGGTCTTCCGGAAGGCGAGCCTTGGGGTCGTGCACGTGGGGGCCCGCGCGGCCGCGGAGACCAAGTTCGAGAAGAAGGTCATCGAGGCCGGAACGGCGAGCGGGTTCTTCATCGACGCCGAGGGGCGAGTGCTCACGAACGCCCATGTCGTCGACGGCAAGAACGAGATCGACGTCGTCCTGGGGTCCGGTCGCCGTGTGCCAGGCCGCCTGGTGGGCACGGTGCCGCAGCTCGACTTGGCCCTCCTGCAGGTCGACGTGCCGGCCGACGAGCTGTATCCGCTGCCTCTGGGCGACTCGAGGTCGCTCCAGGTCGGGCAGAAGGTGCTCGCCATCGGCAACCCCTTGGGCCTGCACAACACGCTGACGGCGGGAGTGGTGAGCGCGCTGAACCGCACCGTCCCGGGAACGGCGGTCGAGCTGCGGGACGCCCTCATCCAGACCGACGCCGCCATCAACCCCGGCAACGGTGGCGGCCCCCTGCTGAACTCGGCCGGGGAGGTCGTCGGCGTCAACGCCCTCGGCACCAACGCCCAGAGCCTCGGCTTCGCGATACCCGTCCACCTTGAGCGCCGGGTGATGGCCGACCTCATCGAGATGGGGCACGCGTACCGGCCCCAGCTCGGGTTCAGCGGCGTCGAGATCACATCCTCGCTCGCGCGCCTGTTCGGACAGCCGGCGGAACCGAAAGGGAAGGAGGTGAGCATCATGACCGAGCACGCAGAGGACGGGCCCGACGAGGCGCGGCACGGCACCACGTGCCGCGTCTGCCTCAAGCCGATCAGGGCGAGCGACAAGAGGTGGAGCGTGCACTATCGCGGAGCGGAGTACCAGGTCTGCTGTCCTTCCTGCGTCCAGGCCTTCAACCGCGCCCCGCGGCAGTTCGTGGAGGAGCCATGATCCTGCGTGGTCGCGGCCGCATGACGATCAGTAAGCGACGTTCGGCCGCAGTCGCGCTGGCCACCGGCTTGAGCCTCATCGGGATCATCTCCGCCGTCGCCGGTCAACAGCCCACGCCGGCGCCATCGCCCCTCGTCGACGACGAGGCCCTCGGCGTGCGCTTCCCGCAGACGGCCGAAGACCACCTCGCCGTGGCGGAGGAATACGTGGCCAAAGCCGTGGAGCGGAAGAAGGACGCGGACCTGCACCGCCGCATGCTCGTGGCCTACGAACGGCTCGCGGCGGATGTCGCGCGGCTGCCGGTACGGCCGGGGAAGCGGGTAAGGCCACCGAAGGATGCGCTCTCCCGGTACCGCACACACTGCGAGGGCTACATCCGCGGCGCGAAGGTCATGGCGGACGAAGCCGAGAGGCTCGCCGAGTTCCACCGGGGCCGGGCGGCAGAGCTGAGAAAGGCGAAGAACCCGTGAACGGCGCGCCGGCCCGGTGCGACGCGACGACCTGAGGAGGCTGTCGGCGTGGACCGCCGGGGTGTTCCGGGTCTTGGGGGCCTTTGCGTGGCGGCGTTCGGTGGCGCGCCTCGGATACGTTCTTGCCCGGCGCCGTTGACGGCCGCCGCTGGCGGTGGTTAGATCGAGACATGGGTGGATGGCACCGTCGCCCCGCCGCCGTACTCGCGCTCGCGGTGCTCATGACCGGGCTGGCCACCCGTGGCCTTTGCTCCATGGACCGCGCCACCTCCGGCGGAGACGGTCATGGCTGCTGCCGCGCGGGGCTCACCGCCGCTCCTCCGCCCTGCTGCATGGCAGCGGTGTCGGAGCCGGTGCCCATTATGGCGGCGGCCCGATTCGAGCTGACGGTGCCGTCTGTGGTCGCTGGCCTCGTCGCGATCGAGCCCGCGTCCAAGGTGCGGCTGGTCGCACGGCTGAGCGCAGCGGAGGGAGGCCGGCCACCACACGCGCCACCCCCCCGCGCCGTCCTGCGGATCTGATCCTCCTCCCTCCACCCTGCTAGCGCCCCGCTGGCCGCATCGCGCGTCCTGAGCGCGGTCCGACCGCGGGCCCGAAAAAACCGCCATCCGTGAGGAGTGTCCAATGAGTACGCCGAAGGCTCCCGCCTCTGCACTGGTCGGCGGAGCAGCCATGCTGCTGGCGATCGCCGCCGGGTGCGGCGAAGGCCGCACCGCGGCCAGCCGGAGCGCCGCTGCCTACGACGAGGCCCAGCGGAAGGGGGAGGCCCCCACATCCACGGAGGGCCATCACGAGCACGGCGAGGCCCCTGCAACGGCCGCCCGCCCGGGCGGTCCGCATGGGGATCACGCGAGCCCTGAGGGCGCGGATCGCCCACAGGCGCACGGAATGGACCACGGCCCGAAGCGCGACGGAGCGGCGCCAGGTACGGCGGTGGACCACGAGCAGCACGCGGGCACGGCTGCCGCTCCGAAGGGTCACGCCGGCATGGCGGCGATGGATCATCAACATGAGCAACGTCTGCCGGCCGCACAGGCACCGGCGCACGCCGAGCACGCCCCGCAGGCAGGACAGCAGCCGCAGGCGATGGACCATTCGAGAATGGGCCACGCCGCGACGGCCCAGCCGCACGGCGCGCCCCTGCCACCGCCGTCACCGGAGCCCGCGTCCGCGGTGGCGAGCCCGGGACAGGCGTCGGCGACGCTGCGCACGGACGCGATCGATGGGCCCGTGCCCACGTCGGTCGGCGACGCGGCGCGCTCTGCGGCCGTCGCCGCGGAGGCGGCGGCGGGTGGCCACGGGATGAGCCACGGAACCTACACGCAGACGGACGCGGGACGAGACAGCCACGCGCCACCGTCTGGGGCAGGGCACGAGGGCCACGAGGCCGCCCCGCAACCGAAACCATCCCCCGGCGCCGACCCGCACCGCATGCACGCGCCGCCTTCTCCAAGGCCGTCGCCTTCACCACGTATCGAGGAGGACCGCCGATGACCTTCACACCGAGGGCGGCCGCCGCTGCATCCCTGGCCTCGCTCCTGGCGGGCTGCGCATCCGTACCGAGGGACTCGGGATTCGCCGACGTGCGCCGCACGGTCGTGACCGAGACGCAGCAGCCCGTGGAGTGGGACCCGAGCCGGCCCGTCGAACCGCCCGACGACGCCGCGGTGGCCGCGCTACTCCAGGAGCCGGTGACGGCCGACCGCGCCGTGCAGATCGCCTTCGCGCACAACCGGGACCTCCAGGCCACGCTCGAAGAGCTGGGCCTCGCGCGCGCGGAGCTCATCAGGGCCAGCACCATCAGGAACCCCATCGCGGACGGCGAGATCCGCTTCCCCGGCGAGCCCGCCAAGCCGTTCGAGATCTCCATCCACCAGACGATCGTGGACATCTTCCAGCTCGGCAACCGGAAGAAGCTGGGGAGGGCGCGGTTCGAGGCGGCGAAGCTCCGGGTGGGCGGGGCCATCATCCACTTCGCGGGCCAGGTGCGGATGGACTACTGGGACCTCCTCGCCGCCCGCAAGGTCCTGGCCCGCCAGGGGACGGTCCTGAAGTCGCAGGAAGCCGCCACCGACCTCGCCCGCCGGCTGCACTCGGCCGGCAACATCTCGGACCTGGACCTCGAGAGCGAGCAGGCGCGGTACGAGCAGGTGAAGCTCGACCACGCGCGCGCCCAGCTCGACGAGCTCCAGGCGCGAGAGCGCCTCATTGCCGACCTGGGTCTCGTCCAGCGGGCGGACCTGAAGCTCACCGACGACTTCCCGGCTCCCGCCGAGGCGGAGATGCCGGCGGAGGAGGTCGAGCGGCAGGTCGTGACGCGCCGTCTCGACATCCGCATGGCCCAGCGGGACATCGAGGCCGCCCGGCGTGCTGTCTCAGTGGCCAAGACCGCCGCCTTCGATGACCTGGAGGTGGGCGCCCACCACGAGCGGGAGCCCGACGGCACGAGGACCACCGGTCCGGCGGCCACCGTTCCCATCCCGATCTTCGACCGGGGAGCCGCCCAGAAGACGCGGGCTCGGGCCCTGCTGCGGCAGGCGCAGCAGCGCTTCGCGGCGCTGACCGTGACCGCGCGATCCGAGGCGCGGGCTGCGCGGGAGCGGCTCGTCGAGGCACGCGCGAGGATGGAGTACCTGCGGGAGGTGGTGATCCCGCGCCGCGACCGCATTCTCAAGCTCACGCAGCTCGAGTACAACGCCATGCTGCGCGGCGTCTTCCAGCTCTTGGAGGCCCGGCGGGATCTGGCCCAGGCCCAGCGGGAGGAGATCGTCGCGACGCGGGATTACTGGGTGGCGCGGACGGAGCTGGAGACGGCGCTTCTCGGCGTGGCGCGGTTCTCGGTACGTCCGGAGGCCGCCGAGCCGGCGCGGCGCGAGCTCTTCGCGCCCATGAGCCAGGAAGAGGCGAAGGCCAACCTGCCAGGAGTGGACCGATGATTTCGCGACGGAAGCTGCTCTTCTCCAGCGCCACGGCCGTGGCCGCCGGCCTCGTGGACGCGGTCCATCCGCGGCGCGTCCTCGGCGCCGCCGGGGGCGCACGCGGGATCGGCCGGAACACGCCGGTGGTGACGCCGAACGGGTCGTCCCTTCCGTGGCGGATGGAAGACGGGCGCAAGACCTTCCACCTGATCGCGGAGCCGGTGGTGCGCGAGTTCGCCCCCGGCCTCAGGGTGAACTGCTGGGGCTACAACGGCCAGACCCCCGGCCCCACCATCGAGGCCGTTGAGGGCGACCGGCTGCGCATCTACGTTGAGAACCGGCTCCCGGAGCCCACCTCGGTGCACTGGCACGGCGTGCTCCTCCCCAACGGGATGGACGGCGTGGCCGGGCTGAACCAGCCCCGCATCGAGGTGGGCCAGACCTTCAAGTACGAGTTCACCGTGCGGCAGCACGGCACTCAGATGTACCACCCGCACTTCGACGAGATGGTCCAGCAGTCGATGGGGATGATGGGGCTGCTCATCTTCCATCCCAGGAACCCGCCACGCCGCATCGACCGCGACTTCGGCATCTTCCTCAACGAGTGGTTCATCAAGCCGGGCACTTCCACGCCGGACCCGACGGTGATGCTCGACTTCAACGTCTTCACGTTCAACAGCCGCGTGTTCCCGGGGACCGAGCACATGATCGTGAGGCGGGGCGACCGGGTCCGGATCCGTATCGCCAACATCAGCATGGACTCGCACCCCATCCACATCCACGGCCACAGCTTCAACTGGACGGGCAGCGACGGCGGGCCCCTGCCGCAGACGGCCTGGATCCCGGAGACGAGCATCAACGTCCCCCCGGGGACCACCCGCGACGTGGAGTTCGTCGCGGACAACCCGGGCGACTGGGCCTTCCACTGCCACAAGGTCCACCACACGATGAACCAGATGGGCCACGACCTGCCCATCATGACGGGGGTCGACCAGAGCGGCGTGGACCGGAGGGTGAACGATCTCGTGCCCGGGTACCTGCCCATGGGCTCCACGGGCATGGGGGACATGATGCACATGGGCACGCCCCGCAACAGCCTGTTCATGGCCGGGGGGGAGGGGCCCTTCGGAGCCATCTTCATGGGCGGGATGTTCACGGTCATCAAGGTCCGCGAGAACCTTGGGAGCTACGACGGGGATCCCGGCTGGTACCAGCATCCGGCGGGCACGGTGGCCTCGCCGGTGGGCGAGCGGCAGGCGGTGGCGCCGCCTGCGGTCCTCCCGCGCCGCCCCCTGGCCGCGCTGGCCGGCCTGCCCGACGGCGCCACCTTCCAGGCCGTGAAGGCGGGCTCGTGCGCCTCCATGGCGATGACCCGGAGGTGATCGGTGCGCCGGCGAAGCAAGGTGGCCCTCGGCGTATTGCTCCTCGGCGCTGCCGGCGCGGTGGGCATGCTCGTCCACACGCTGCGCACCGGGCTCAGCGCCCACGACGACCCGACCCACGTCGAGCACATCCTGGCGAGGACCATGCGCCACTACGCCGTGCCCTCGGACCTGCGCGGGCGGAAGAATCCGGTGCCCTTGACGCCGGCGGTCCTGGCGGAAGCGAGAGCCCATTTTCGCCGACCACTGCGCCGTCTGTCATGGCAACGACGGAAAGGGTCAGACGGACATGGGACCGAGGTTCTACCCGAAGGCGCCGGACATGACGCTGCCGGAGACGCAGTCCATGAGCGACGGCGAGATCTTCGCAACCATCGAGAACGGCATCCGCCTGACCGGGATGCCGGGGTGGAGCGACGGCACGGCGGAATCCGCCTACGGGAGCTGGACGCTCGTCCACTTCATCCGCCACCTCCCGCAGATCATCCCCGACGAGATCGAGGAGATGAAGTCGCTGAATCCCAAGACCCGCGCGGAGTGGCAGGCTGACGCAGCGGACCGAGAGCCCCTCGAAGGCGAGGGCCACCCGGAAACGCCGGCGCCGTCAACCGGGCACTCGCATCATCATTGATGAGGAAGCGATCCTTGAAGTCATGACTCCAGTGGGTCTGCTGCCGGCTACCTCACGCCCACGAGATTCGCGGTGACAATATGTATCCCGTAGTCTTCCGGATCGGCTCCTTCGAGGTCACGAGCTTCGGCATCCTGGTCGGGCTCGGCGTCCTCGTGGGACTGGTCGTGCTCGGCCGCGAGCTGACGCGCACCGGCCTGGATGCCACCCGAGGCCAGGAAGCGGCGCTGATCGCCGTCGTCGGGGGGCTGATCGGCGCCAAGCTCTTGTACGTGCTGGAGCATGTCCAGGGACCTCTGCTCGAAAACCTGCTGGCCCGCGGCGGTCTGAGCTGGTTCGGCGGCCTCATCGGTGGAGTCGTCGCCGGCATCGCGGCCGTGGTACGGGCACGCCTGCCGCTCCTACCGACGCTGGCAGCCGCTGCGCCGGCGCTGGCCTTCGGCCAGGCCGTCGGGCGGATCGGCTGCTTCCTGGTCGGCGACGACTATGGCCGGCCCAGCTCACTGCCGTGGGCGGTGGCGTTCCCGCGCGGGCTGCCGCCCACCACCGTGCCCGTCCACCCGACGCAGCTCTACGAGGCGGTCGGGCTGGTGATCATCGGTGGTGTGCTCTTGCGGTGGCGCCGGGCGAGCTGGGACGACCGTTCTGTCGTCGCATCGTACCTCCTGTTGGCCGGGACGCTCCGGTTCGGTATCGAGTTCATCCGCATCAACCCGCCCGCTCTGGACGGCCTGACGGTGGCGCACCTGGTATCGGGCGTAGCCGCACTGCTCGGCGTGGGATTGGCCGCTTCCGGACGGCGCCCACGCGCTGCTGCAGGAGCTGTCGCCCGGACCCCCGGAGGAAAGCCATGAGACGATGGATCGGCCGCCTCGAACCAGCCTCGCTGGCGCTCATCGTGACGATCGCCGCTGCCTTGGCCTGCGATTCGTCCCCCGCCAAACCCGGGAATCCAGCGGCACCGGGGCCCGAGACCATACAGCTTCTCGCAGCGCTACAGCGAAACGGTGCAACGGCGGAGGTCGCCGAGATCATGCGGCTGGAAGTGATGCCGTTCTCGGTCCCCGCGGTGCGCGTCCTGGTGAACGGCAGCAACGTCCACGTGTTCGAATATGCCACGGTCGCTGTGGCGGACGCCGAGGCGGCGGGGGTGTCCGCGGACGGCAGCTCGATCGGAGCGACGCAGGTCCTGTGGGTCTCGACGCCGCACTTCTTTCGAGGCAGCCGGCTCATCGTTCTGTACGTCGGGATGGACCCGATGGTCATCGAGGCCCTGGCAAGTCTCCTCGGTCCTCAGTTCGCGGGCAGGTAGACTCGTTCAGTCTGGAGGTCCTGTGACTTACTGCTTCCGTAGACCTGAATCCAGCGCTCAGCGAGCCGCCGGAGCGCGCGGGCAGCGCTTCAGTGGCGCGCTGAGGTGTGCGGCGTTGCTCCTTGCCGTGATGGTTCCCGCATCGGCCTTCGCCCACGACACGTGGCTTCTCCCGGCGCAGTACCGCGTTCGGCCGGGCGAGCCCGTCGTGCTCGAGTTGACCAGTGCGATGCGGTTTCCCGAGCCGGAGACGCCGGTCAAGCCCGAGCGCCTCGCCGCCACCGGGCTGCGTCTCGGCGGATCGACGCATCCGCTGCAGCCCGGCCAACCGGCAGCTCGAGTGCTGCGGCTCTCTGCGGCGGCGGCGGTGGCCGGGATCGCTACGGTCTGGGTCGAGTCGCGGCCGCGCGACATCGACCTGAAGCCGGACGAGGTCGAGCACTACCTCGCCGAGGCGGGTGCCAGCGACGTTCGAGAGCTGTGGGCGAAGAACGGTCGCGGTCCATGGCGAGAGACCTACGTCAAGCTGGCAAAGTCTTTCGTACGCGTCGGAGAGCCAGGCGACGATCACTCGTGGACCGAGCCCGTCGGCCTGGCCCTCGAGATCGTGCCCGAGGCGGATCCCACGAGCCTTACGCCCGCTCGGCCGCTGCGCCTGCGGGTGCTGGAGGACGGAGGGCCCGCGGCCGGCCTCGCGGTGGCTGCCGTCGCGGCAGGCGAGGCGGAGCCCATCGTGCGGACAACCGACTCGGACGGACGGGCGACGTTTTCTCTCTCACGGCCCGGCCAATGGCTGATCAAGGCGATCCGGATCCGACCCGGCGAGGCGCCGGGAACCTGGCGGAGCCGCTTCGCCACGTTGACGGTGTCGGTCGGCGGTCGTTGAACGCTACTCGAACCCGACGGTGAGGGGACGCCAGGTCTTGGGGTCGTTGAGCAGCCCGTGAGCGTAGCTGACGATCTCCAGGCGACTGGGCTTGACGCGGATCAGGACGTAGTCGTCGCCGCGGTTCTTGTCCTTGTAGAAGGCGACCCAGTCGTCCTTCCAGCGCTTCGCCTTCTCGGCCGAGTCGTCGACGACGGCCGCGGTGCCCAGCAGCGTGACGTAGCCCGGGCCGGCGGGGTCGAAGTAGAAGAGCGTGACGCGAGAGTCCTTCTTGATCTGATCGACCTTCCGAGTCACGGGGTTGGTGGCGATCCAGACGGTCATGTCCTCTTCGGGGGCAAACGGATCGACGACCCTGGCCTGTGGATGGCCGTCAAGGCCAACCGTCACGAGCGCGCAGTACCGCGCCTTGCCCATGAGCTCCGTGGCGGCCTTGAGGACGGCGGAGCGCTCCACGGCCGCCGGCCGGGGCTCCTGCCCTCTTGCCGGAATCGACCCACAGCACAGCGCCGCGAGAGTCAGCACGGCAGCTTTCGCTCGCACCGGATCGCACCTCCGCCTCTGTCGCCCGCTCATCAATGCGCTAGCCATCGAGGGTCCAGCCCGGTCGCAGAGGAGTAGCTCGACCCCACCGCGCCGACGACGGCGGTGGCGCGGTCGAGCCCGAGAAGCGCGCGCAGCCGATAGACCGCTTCCAGGCCCGTGCAGTGCGCACCGAGCAGGTGCCCGACACCGGCCTCGCGCATGCGCTCCGCCGTCCAGGCCAGCGACTTCTCGTCGGCGTCGAGCAGGTGCAGCCCGCCCACCACCGCCCGGACCCGCGCCCCCGGCACCATCTCGCGCGCCTGGGCCAGGATGTTCCCGAGGCCCGCGTGCCCGCACCCCGTGACGACCACGAGCCCGTCCCCCGTGTCGACCACGAGTGACTGGTCCTCGGGGATTGTGTCCTCCACCGCTCCCTCGCGCGTCATGAGCCGTGCATCCTTCGGCCAGTTCTGCTCCGGATACCGGCGCGCGACCGGCCCCGTGAGCCAGACCCCGGGCCGCAGCATCCCGGACTGGGCGTGCTCGACGATCTTCGCCCCCGTCGCCTGGTAGGCGTCGCGCACTGCGGGCATCGGGTTGCCCCCCGCATCGCCCCTGATCCCGTATCGCCGCGGCAGGAAGATGCCCGGGGCCACGTGGGCGCGCGACAACGCGCCGGGATTCCTCGAAGCGAGCGCGCGGCGCAAGGAAAGCAGCCCACCGGTGTGGTCGCCGTGGTTGTGGCTCAGCACGACGTCCGTGACGTTCGTGAGGTCGACCTTCAGCTCCTCGGCGTTGCGGAGGACCGTCTCCTCGCGGGCGCCCGTGTCGAACAGGAGGCGGTAGCCGTCCACCTCGACGAGGGCCGCGAAACCCCACTCACCGATGCCCTCCATGTCGGCCAGCATCGTCGAGAGGACCGTCACCTTGACCGCCTGGGCCTTGCCCTCGCCGGCCGGGAGCGTCTCCGGCGCAGCGAGGCTCCCGAAGACGGCGAGGGCCGCGAGGGCGCGCATGCGCCCGCGCCCAACGCCGGGGACGCGTGCCGTGTCGTTCACTCTGCCTCCTCGAGGCGGCCTCGCGGGCCTCTCAACCTCGGCGACCAGCGCCGCACCTGGCCGCAGTAGCCGTCGTATTCCGCCCCGAACGTCCTCCGGAGGGTCGGCTCCTCGTACCACAGGACGAAGGCATGTGTCACCAGGAGGAAGACGCCCGCGTAGGCCGCCAGGGAGAGGGACTCATAGAAGAGCGCCGCGCCCGCCAGGGCGATGGCGGCGCCGAGGTACATGGGGTTCCGCACGAGCTTGTAGGGGCCCCGCACGACCAGACGGCGTGGGGGATCGAACGGCGCCGGAGTCCCCTTGCCCAGCAGCGCAAAGGTGAGGACACACCATAAGGCCAGCGTGCCGCCGATCGCGGCCACCAGGAGGCCCGCCACCTGCGCGGCTCCGATGGCCGGGGGCCTGGTCATGCCGGACCAGGAGAGCAGGCGCGCCGGAAGAAACACGAGCACGAGGCCGATGAAGAGGGTCGCATAGGTGACTGCGCGTACGAGCACGAACACTGCGCTCACCCACTCCGCCTCAGCGGCCGTGCCCTGGCGGCTCGTAGACCGCTTGACGAAGCGATTCGAGCCCGAGCTTCGCGAGCAGTTGGGCCGCATCCGTCTCG
>Ga0214472_10002514_pt1 | contig 19685 bp, 13 predicted proteins | sample RVTome_6_FD_207662 | JGI IMG/M metagenome (GOLD analysis project Ga0214472, IMG submission 207662) | Soil microbial communities from uranium-contaminated site in the Upper Colorado River Basin, Wyoming, United States - RVT140D175 | ecosystem: Environmental > Terrestrial > Soil > Contaminated >...
TCGGGACAAGCCGACGTGGTCGTCGGCGTGCCCGCCGCCGGCCAGGCCGCGGACGGCTTCGAGCGGCTGGTCGGCCATTGCGTGCAGACCCTGCCCCTGCGCTCGCGAGTCGACCCGGCCCAGCCGTTCCGCGAGCTCCTGAAGGCGGTGCGCACGGAGGTGCTGGACGGGTTCGAGCACCAGCAGCTCACCTTCGGCGAGCTGCTGCGCGAGCTTCCGATCCGCCGCGATCCCTCGCGCCCGCCGCTCGTCTCGACGTTCTTCAACCTCGACCGGCCGGTCCCCGAGGCCGCGCTCGCCTTCGACGGGCTCGCCACGACGCTCAGCTCCAATCCGCGGCACTTCGAGAGCTTCGACCTGTTCGTGAACGGCGTCGAGACGGCGGCGGGCCTGGTGCTCGAGTGCCAGTACAACAGCGGCTTGTTCGACGCGGACACGATCGCCGGCTACCTGGAGGCTTTCCGCGTCCTGCTCGCGGCGATCGCCGCGTCTCCAGAGAGTCCGGTCGGTCGCCTCGAGCTCACGCCGCCGCAGGACATGGCACGGCTCGCCGCCTGGAACCGCACGCAGGCCGACTGGCCGCGGGACCGCACGGCCCACCAGCTGATCGCCGAGCAGGCGGCGCGCTCACCCGAGGCCGTGGCGGTGGTGCAGGGCGCGGCGCGCCTGACCTACGCCGAGCTCGTGGCCGAGGCCGGGCGGATCGCGGTGCTCTTGCGCGCGGCAGGCGTCGCGCGCGGCGACCTCGTCGGCCTGTGCCTGGAGCGGACCCCCACGCTGCTGCCGGCGCTCGTCGCGATTCTCGAGACGGGCGCCGCCTACGTGCCGCTCGATCCCTCCTACCCCCGCGAGCGGCTGGCGTACATGGTCGAGGACTCGGGGATGAAGGTCGTCGTCACCAGCTCGGCGCTCGAGGCCCGCCTGAAGCTCGCCGTGGCGCACGCCGTCTGCCTCGACGTCCCCGAGGCGTTTGCCGCGCACTCGCCCGCGGGCGCGAGCCCGGCACGTCCCGAGGACACGGCCTACGTGATCTACACCTCCGGCTCCACGGGTCGACCCAAGGGAGTGCGGGTCCCGCACGCGGCGCTCGTCAACTTCCTGGCGAGCATGGCGCGCGAGCCGGGAATGGGGCCCGGCGACAGGATCGTCGCGGTCACGACGCTGTCGTTCGACATCGCCGGGCTCGAGCTGCTGCTGCCGCTCGTCACGGGCGCGAGCGTCGTCCTCGCCGATCGCGACGTGGCGATGGACGGCGAGGCGCTCAAGCACCTGCTCGCCGCGTCGGGAGCGAGCGTGATGCAGGCGACGCCCGCGACCTGGCGCCTGCTGATCGAGGCGGGGTGGCGGGGGGCGAGCGGGTTCAAGGCGCTCGTCGGCGGCGAAGCCCTGCCGCGGGCCCTGGCCCGGGAGCTCGTCGAGCGGGCCGGCTCGGTCTTCAACATGTACGGACCCACCGAGACCACGATCTGGTCGACCTGCTGGCGCGTCAGCGAGCCCGAGGCCGGGATCCTGATCGGACGGCCGATCGCGAACACCCAGGTCCACGTCCTCGACGCGGCGATGCAGCCGTGCCCCGTGGGCGTTCCCGGCGAGCTCTGGATCGGAGGCCAGGGCGTGACTCTCGGCTACCTGAACCGCCCCGAGCTCAGCGCCGAGCGGTTCGTGCTGGATCCCTGGAGCGACGCGCCGGGCGCGCGGCTGTACCGCACCGGCGACCTCGCCCGCTGGCGCGCGAGCGGCCATCTCGAGTGCCTCGGCCGCAACGACTTCCAGGTGAAGGTGCGCGGCTACCGCATCGAGCTCGGCGAGATCGAGGCGGCGCTCGCGTCCCACCCGGCCGTGACGCAGGCCGTCGTGGTCGCGCGCGAGGACCGACCCGGTGACGTGCGACTCTGCGCCTATGTCGTGCCGCGCAGCGGGACGACGTCGGACGACGAAGCGCTGCGCACGCACCTCGCCGGCTTCCTGCCGGACTACATGGTGCCGCAGCACTTCGTTTCGCTGGAGTCGCTGCCGCTCTCGCCCGCGGGCAAGATCGATCGCCAGGCGCTCCCCGCGCCGCTCCTCGGCGAGCGCGACGAGGCCTCCTACGTCGCGCCGGCGTCGCCGACCGAGACGCTGCTGGCCGGCCTGTGGGAGCAGGCGCTGGGCCTGCCCAGGGTCGGAGCTCACGACGATTTCTTCCGGCTGGGCGGGCACTCGCTGCTCGCCGCACAGGTCCTGTCGCGCCTCAACCGCGAGCACGGCATCGCGCTGGCCTTCCGCACGATCTTCGAGGCGCCCACGGTCGCGAGGCTCGCGGCCGTCGTCGACGGCAGGAGCCGGGAGGAAAAGCACCGCGCCGCCGCCCGCATCCCGCACCGCGATCAGGCGCAGCCCGCCGCGGTCTCCTTGATGCAGGAGCGCATCCTGCTGCTCGAGGAGCTGGACCCGGCGCGGCGGGTGGTTCACCACATCCCCTCGGCCTTCCGGCTCGAAGGCCCGCTCGACGCCGCGGCGCTCACGGGGGCGCTACGAGACGTGGTCGGGCGGCACGAGGCTCTGCGCACGACCTTCCGCAGGGAGGCGGGCGTCTATCGGCCGTACATTGGGCCGCCCTTCGACCTGGAGCTCCAGCTCCTGGACCTGCGCGAGCGGAGCGCCGCCGAGCGCAACCGGGCGCTCGCGGCGTTCGTGGCCGACGAGGCCAGGCGGCCCTTCGACCTCGAGCGCGGGCCGCTCTTCAGGGCCTCGCTGCTGCGCCTGCAGGACGACGAGCACGTCCTCTTCACGCTGCGCCACAACGCGATCTGGGACGGCTGGTCCTTCGACATCTTCCGGCACGAGCTCGCTCACTTCTACGAGGCGCGCATCGGGACACGCAGCCAGGGCCTGCCCGCCCTGGAGGTCGCCTACACGGACTTCGCGGCCTGGCAGCGCGAGTGGGTGGAGGGTGAGGAGGCCCGCCAGCAACTCGATTTCTGGAGACGAACGCTCGCGGGCGGGCCGGCCGCGCTCGAGCTGCCTTTGGACCGGCCGCGACCGGCGGAGCGGGACTACGTCGGGGCGAACGAGTGGATCGAGATCCCCCGCTCCGAGGCGGACCGGATCGCCGAGCTCGGCCGCGGGCTCCGAGCCACGCCGTTCATGGTGCTGCTCGCGGCGTTCTACGCCCTGCTGTATCGCTACACCGGTGAGCGCGACCTGGTGGTGGCCTGCCCCGTGCGCAACCGTCCGCGTCCCGAGCTGGAGGACCTGGTCGGTCTCTTCGCCAACACGCTCATGCTGCGAAACCGCGTCGATCCGGACGCCAGCTTCGCGGATCTCGTCAGCCGCGTGCGCGCGACGACGCTCGAGGGCTTCGGTCACCAGGAGCTTCCCTTCGAGCTGCTCGCCCGCGAGGCGCCTCCGGTCCGCGTCGTGTTCTCGCTGCAGGAGGGACGCCACCGCGAGACGGCGCTCGGCCCGGTGCGGTTGTCGCTGCCCCACCTGGTGGCCCCCGCGCTGGCCGTGGACCTGAACTTCTGGCTCGTGGAGATGAAACACGGGCTCGCCGGCGCCCTGAACTACAGCTCGCAGCTTTTCGACGCGACGAGCGTGCGGGGCTTCCTCGACCAGTATCGCGAGCTGGTGACGGACGCGCTGCGGCACCCGGAGCGGCCGGTCGGACGGCTCGCCCTCGTGTCGAGCGCCGAGCGCGAGCGACTCTCGGCCGGCGCAGCGCCGGTGAGCGATCCCGCGCACGGCGACGATCCGGGTCTCGTCGGATGGCTCGTCGCGGCGGCCGCGTGCCACGGGGCCCTTCGCGAGGAGACGAGCGCGCGGGCCGGATGGCTCCACGGCCACGGCGTCCAAGCGGGTGAGCGCGTGGGACTCGCCATGGAGCAGGCCGGCCCGCGTCTCGTCAGCCACCTCGCGCTGCTCTGGCTCGGCGCGATCCCGGTCCCGCTCGACCCGCGCGAGCCGAAGGCACGCCTCGCGGCCCGGCTGGCCGCGGCCGGAGCGTCGTGGTTCTGGGGCGACGGCGTCCCGCTGGATCTCGGTCCCGTGCGGGTGTTGGGAGCGTTCGAGGCGCCGGGAACGCCGCTCGCGCGCCCCGATGCCGCTGACGGTGTCGCGTGGCTGGCGACGACCGCGCACCCCGACGGCGGCTTCAGGGCGAGCGCAGTCGACGGCCACGGGCTTCAGGCGCGGCTGCGAGAGGCCGTGCGTCGACTCGGCATCCGGCAGGGCTCCGTCGTGGCGACCGTGGCGGGCGGATCGCCGTTCGTGGACTTCCTGGCGCTGGCGGCCGGCGCCGCGCTCGCCGCTGCGGACGAGGATCAGTCCGAGGACAGCGCGCTCCTCGGCGCCTTCCTGCGCGAGGTCGATGCCGGCGCGCTCGTGGCTCCGGCGGCCACCTGGCGCCGGTTGCTGGCCACGGGCTTCACACCCGCCCCCGGGTTCGTGGTGGTGTGCCCCGAGCCGCTCCCGCGCGACCTGGCGGAGCGTCTCGCGAGCGGGCCGGCTGCCGTGTTCACGGCCTGGGGCGTCGAGGAAGCCGGCGGCTTCTGCTGCTTGAGCTCTCTCGCCGACGCCGAGGCCGGCCGCCTCCTGAACGCACCGCTGCCGGGGATCGCTCTCCGCGTGATCGAGCCGTCGCTCGAGCCGGCCGCCGCCGGAGTTCCGGGACAGCTCCAGGTCAGCCACCCGGGCGCTGCGGGCTGGCACCCCGGCGGCGAGCGGGCCCGGCTCCGCTCCGACGGCCGCATCGAGCTCCTCGGACGCCTGGGAAGCCGCGTGCGGGTGCGCGGCCGCGGCGTGGAGCTCGCCGAAGTGCGAAGGGTCCTGCTCGGCCACGCCGCCGTCCAGGACGCGGCGATCGTGCTGCACGAGGACGCACCGGACGAGCCGCGGCTGGTGGCCTACCTGCTGCCGAAACCGGGCGGCACGTCCACCGACACGGAGCTGCGCCATCACCTGCGCGGCTCTTTGGACGAGGCGGCGATACCCCGGCATTTCGTCGTGGTCGACTCCCTCCCGCGACGCGCGGACGGCGCACTCGAGGTCCAGTCGCTGCCGTCGCCTTTCACCACGAAGCGCCCCGCTGCACGCCCGCCCGGATCGCCGGAGGAAGAGCTCGTGCTGGGGCTGTGCCGGGAGCTGCTGGGCGGAGCGGCGGACCTCGCCTCCAACTTCTTCGACCTCGGCGGCCATTCGCTGCTGTGCCTGCAGCTCGTGTCGCAGCTCGAGGCGCGCACCGGGAAAAGGCTCGAGCCGCGCGTGTTCCTGTTCGGGACGCTCGAGCAGGCGGCGGCGGAGCTCGCGCGCGCCTTGGCGCCGGGGCGTTCCTGACGTGCACGCCAGCTACTTCGGCTCGCCCGAGAAGCCGCTCTTCGGCATCTACAGCCCGCCTTGCGGCCGGGTGCAGCGCGATGCGGTGGTCCTGCTGTGCCATCCCGCCCCGCAGGAGTACATGCGCTCCCACTGGGCGCTCAGAAGGCTCGCGGCGCGCCTCGCCGACGAGGGGTTCCACGTCTTCCGCTTCGACTACTACGCCACCGGCGACTCGGCGGGCGACAGCGCGGCCGGGTCGCTCGAGGAGTGGCGCCAGAACGTCGTTGCCGCGCTGGGCGAGGCGCGCGACGTCTCCGGGGTCCGGCGCGCGTCGGTGGTCGGCTTCGGGCTGGGCGCGACACTCGCCGCACAGGCGAAGGTCCGGGTGCAGGACCTCGTGCTGTGGGAGCCCGTCGTGAGCGGCCGGGCGCATCTCGCGGCGCTTCGCTCGGCGCACGAGCGCCAGCTCGCGCACAACCTGCAGACGCCGCGGCTGCCCCGCCACGGCCCGCTCTTCGAGCTGCTCGGCCATCCGTTGCCTCCGGCCCTGCAGGCCGAGCTCGAGACGCTCGAGCTCCGGCGACCGTTCGCGTGCGCGCCCGCACGGATCCTGCTGGTGGCCGCGGAGGCTCGCCCGGCCTACGCCCCCCTGATCGACGCCGGCAGCGGGTCGAGCGCGCGGCTCGAGACCGTGCCCGGCGAGCAGACGGGTGACGAGCCGTTCCTGATGTGGCCGGCCGCGGAGCGCCGGATCTGCGAGCTGCTGACGGGCGCGGCGGCGTGAGAGAACGGGCCTGCAAGTTCGGCTCGCACGGGGGCCTGGTCGGCATCCTGTGCGAGCCCGACGCCACGGCGCCCGGCTCCCCGGCGGCGGTGTTCGCGAACGTCGGCCTCAACCACCGGGTCGGTCCGAGCCGGTCCTGGGTCGAGTGCGCCCGCGCGCTGGCGCGCGAGGGCTTTGCGAGCCTGCGCTTCGATCTCTCCGGGCTGGGCGACAGCGAGCCGCGCAGCGACGCCCTCTCGGACAGCGAGCGTGCGGCGCGCGACCTGCAGGAGGCGCTCGATTACCTCGCCGAGCGAGGCCTCGCGCGCCGCTTCGTGCTGATCGGCAACTGCTCGGGCGTCGACAGCCTGCACACGCTGGCCGGCCGCGACCCGCGGGTGGCGGGCGCCGTCTACATCGACGGCTACGCGTACAGGAACACCGCGTTTCTCTGGCGCTGGATGCTGCTGCGCTGGCTCGAGCCCAACCGCTGGCTGCGCTACTGGCGTTTCCGGGGGATGTATCGCAGCCCGGCGGCGACTGCCGAGCGACCGTTGTGGAAACGCGAGATCCCCTCGCGCGATGAGTTCGGCCGCGACCTCGACGCACTCGTCGCCCGCGGCGTGCGACTGCTGTTCGTCTTCACCGGCGGCATGGGCCTCCACTACAACCACTCGTCGCAGTTTTACGACAGCTTCGGTCACAAGGGCGCGGTCGCCGTCACATACCACCCGCGGGCCGACCACCTGCTGACCAGCACCCGCGAGCGCGCCGACGTGATCGGCCGCATCTGCGGCTTCATGCGGAGCGCCTTCCCGCCCGCGGAGAGCTAGCGCGCGCGGCCGCCGCCGCGCCGCGCCTCGCTCGCCATGCCGTAGCGTTCGTAGGCATGGGACGTGTAGGAGCGCGAGTACTCGCGGTGATCGTTGAGGACGAGGCCCATGATCTTGTCCTCGCGCAGCCTGCCGAGCGCCTCGAGGATCGCGTCACGCGGGGTCTGCCGCGAGCGCACCACGAGGAGGAAGCCGTCGATCAGGTCCTGCATCAGGATCGTGTCGGCCACTGGCAGGATCGGGGCGACATCGAGCAGCACGACGTCGAAATCGCGCCGCGCCGAGCGCAGCAGGCCGTCCATCAGCGGCGATCCGAGGGCTTCGGGCTCCTCGAGGGGCATGCGGCCCGCCACCACCAGGTGGAAGCCGCCGGGCTGAACCAGCCGCACCGGCACTTCGTCCAGGCCCCCCCTCAGGAACTCGCCGAGGCCGGAAGCCGGAGCGAGGCCCAGCGTCGCGGCGATCGTAGGTCGGCGCAGGTCGGCTTCCACGAGCAGCACGCGACGGCCTGCGTCGCGCGCCAGCGCCGCCGCCAGCCCCGCGCTGAGCGTGCTCTTGCCCTCCCCCGGCAGCGCGCTCGTGATGCCGATGCAGCGCCTTCCTCCTCCCTCGGCCGCCTTTCTGACCTTGGCGCGCAGCAGCCGCAGCTCCTCCCCGGCCACCGAGTGGGCGTCCTTCAGGCTGTCGATCAACGGAGAGACCTTCGCGGGAGCCACGCTGCCGATCTCGAGGAAGGAGACCTGGCGCGGCGTGGCGGAAGCGTCGGGCTCGGCGCTGTGGGTGTCGGCGGCCATCGTCATCGGGCCCCGGGGCGGTGGAGACTGGGCAGGTGTGGAATGCGGGCGAGGATCGGATAGGGCAGCAGGCTGTGCAGCTGCTCCGCGTCCTTCACGGTCCGGTCGAGGGCTTCGGCCGTGATCGCCGCGCCCAGCCCGACCAGGAGACCGAGCATGGCGCCGAGCAGGAGGATCCGCAGCCGCCGCGGAGAATCCGGCTTCTCCGGCAGGTTGGCCGGATCGAGGATCCGGAATCCCTCGCCCTTCCAGCGCTTCTCGAGCCGCCCCGCCATCTGCGCCTCGAGCTGCTTGCTGAGCAGCGCCGTGTAGTTGTCGCTCATCTTGTTGTAGTCCCGCGTCAGGTTGGCGAGCTCCTGCTCGGTACGGGGCGTCTGCTCGACTCGAGCGCGGATGTCCTGGATCCGAGAGGCGAGCTCGCTCCTTCGCTCGCCGAGCGTCTCGACCTCCTGACCGGCCCGGCCGAGCTGCTCCCGGGTGATGGCGCTCGTTCCCGCGGCGTCGTAGGGCGTTTGCTGGCTGAGCCTGGCCTCGAGACGCCTGATCCGCGCGCGCAGACTCTCGACATCCGGGTGCTGGTCGGTGTAGCGAGTCCGCAGCGCCTGTAGCTCCTGCTGAAGCTCCTCGAGCGTCTCGCTGCCCGGGGAGGCCTCGCCGCTGCGTGCAGCCGGCGGCTGGCCCATGGCGCGGGCGAGCGCGTCCTGCTTCTCCCTGGCGAGGAACAGGCTCTCTTCGACGGCCTGCATCTCCCGCTGCAGCATCTCGAGCGTGGCCAGGTTCGTCTGCAGCTGCTCGGGAAGCCGCCCCATGCGCGCTTCCTTGTAGCGTCGCAGCGCTTCGTCCTTGGCCTCGAGCTGCTGGCGCGCCTCGTTGACCTGGGCGACCAGGAAGTCGACGGCTCCTTCGACCTGCTCGCCACGAGCGCGCACCGATTCGTTGATGAAGAGCGTTGCCAGTCGCTCGGCGACCTCCTGGGCCTTGTGCGGGTCCCGGTGCACGAACTCGATCGTGAAGCCGTCGGTTCCGCTCGGGTTCACCGAAGTCTCCGCGCGCAGCGCCTCGACCGCACGCGTCAGCGACCCGAGCTCGGGATAGGGGTTGGTCTCCGACACGACGCGCTCGAGACGCGTGCGGCTCAGGATCTCGGGCCGGATGTTCTCGATGCGGCGGCCCGTGTCCTCGGTCGCGACCCGCGCCACGAACGAATCGGGAACCCGCTCGGACTCGACGAGGATGAGCGCCGAGGAGCGGTAGCGCTTCGGCAGCACGAAGATCGCGAGAGCGGAGAGCAGCAGCACACCGGCCCAGGGAAGCAGCACGACGAGCGGCCGCCGCGCGGGCGCATGCAGGAAGTGCCGCAGCTGGATCCACGAGACGCCGCCGCCGTCCTCTTCCTCGTAGTGCGAGCCGTCCCTCTCCTGCTGCTTCACGGGCTCGGCCTTCGATCAGGGCACGACGATCGTGTCGCCGGGGCCCAGCAGGACGTTCTGCGAGACGTCCCTGCCGTCGGCGATGCGCTTGTAGTTGACCGCGACGACACTCTGGTCCTGGCGCACGATCACGACCTGGTCGCTCTTGGCGAACTCGCGGAAGCCGCCGGCGAGAGCCAGGGCCTGCAGCACGGTGGTCCGGCCGGTCAGCGGGAACTCGCCCGACTTCTCGACCTGGCCCACCACGTAGAAGCGCGCGCTCGTGGCCTGGGACACGCCGACCGTGACCCTCGGCAACTCCAGGAATCGCGCCAGTCCCTTCGCGATGGTCTCGGCAAGCTGCCCGGGAGCGAGTCCGGCCGCTGCGACGTCGCCGAGCAGCGGCATGGTGATCTTGCCGTCGAAACGCACCGTCACGTCCCGGGTGAGCTCCGGCTCCTTCCAGACGGTGATCTGGAGTATGTCCGCGGGGCCGATCGTGTATGGCGCCTGGGTCGCCCCGGACGCCGGGCCGGCATGGGACGCGCTCTGGGAGGCGACGGGGGCGGCCGACACGAGCACCCAGCCCATCGCGAGAATCAGCAACCGCGAGCTTCGCACTTCCGCATCCACGGACGCTTTCCCTCCAGTTTTCGCGCCTCCGGCGGGCGCATGTCGAGGGAATGGCTATTCTACACCACTCGCTCGGCCCTTGGTTGCGGCGCTGCGGGGCCCGATAATCCTCGCACATGTCGGGCCTCGATCTCCTGCTGACGCTTCTGGCCCTGCCCGTGCTGGCGGCCGCGGCCTACCTGGCCGGCCTGGCGCTCATGGCCCGACACCGCCCCCCACCGCCGGCCGGGAGCGGCCCCCGCTTCGACGTCATCGTGCCGGCCCACGACGAGGAGAGAGGCGTCGGCGCGACCGTGCGCAGTCTGCTGGCGGTGGACTACCCGGGCGACCTCTTCCGCGTCGTGGTCGTCGCCGACAACTGCGGCGACCGCACGGCCGAGGCCGCGGCGGCCGCGGGGGCGAGGGTGCTCGTGCGCCAGAATCCGGGGCGCCGCGGCAAGGGCTACGCGCTGGCGTTTGCGTTCGACGAGCTCGGTCGCGAGGCGTTCGCCGACGCGTTCGTCGTCGTCGACGCCGACTCGCTCGTGTCGGCCAACCTGCTCGGGGCGTTCGCCGCGCGGCTGCAAGCGGGGGCGCTCGCGCTCCAGGCGGACTACGGGGTCCGAAACCGGGAGGCGTCCTGGCGCACGCGTCTGCTGCACGTCGCCTTCACGCTCTTCCACGGCGTTCGCTCGCGCGGCCGCGAAGCGCTGTCGCTGTCCTGCGGCCTGCGCGGCAACGGCATGGCCTTCGCGCACGACCTGCTCCGGCGGGTCCCCTACGACGCCTTCTCGGTGGTCGAGGACCTCGAGTACGGTTTGCGGCTCGGCCTCGCGGGCGTCGCGGTGCGCTACGTCGGCGAAGCGAGCGTGGTGGGAGAGATGGCCGCCGCCGAGCGGGCGTCGCGACCCCAGCGCTCGCGCTGGGAGAGCGGACGCCGGGCGCTCGCGCGCCAGCACGGCGTGCCGCTCCTCGTCCGCGCGATCCGCGAGCGCAGTGCCCTGCTGCTGGATCTCGCGCTCGACCTCCTGGTACCGCCGTTCGCGCCCCTCGTGCTGGTCACGCTGCTCGGCCTGATCGTCTCTGCGTCAGGCGTCGCCTATGGGCTGGGCACGACCACGGCCGTCGTCGCCTGGACGGCCAGTGCCCTGGCGCTTTCGCTCTACCTGGCCCGGGGCTGGCGCGACGCCGGCGCCGGGTGGCGCGGCCTTCGCGACCTCGTCTACGTCCCGGGCTTCATCCTCTGGAAGTTGCGGTTGGCGAGGCTCGAGGCTGGCACGAGCAAGCGTTGGGTGCGCACGCCGCGGGAGACCCCCGCGGGCGGCCGCGCGCCGGATTGAGCAATGTCGTGCAATCGCTAGCCGATCCCCGCGCCGCCGGGCGTCGGCGCATCGCCTACGTCCACGACACCAACGTGTTCGGCGGGATGGAGACGTTGCTCTTGAGCATGCTGCAGCACCTCGACCTGGCGCGCTACGAGCCGCATGTCCTGGTTCCCGGCTACCGCGACCGCTGGCGCCAGAGCCCGCCGCGATTGCTACAGCTGCTGGGCGAGGCCGGAGTGCCGGTTCTGCGACCTTCGGCACCTCCGCGGGTGCCAGCCATCGGCGCTCTCGTCGACGTCTTCAACATCGCCGCGACGCTGCGGCGCGCCCGGATCGAGATCGTCCACGTACACACGCGCCACCCGGAGGCTGCCCGCCGCGCGACGCTTTCGGCCTGGCTCGCGCGCGTCGCGGGTATCCTCCGCACCGAGCACCTGCCGCCGGGGCCTCATGTCGGCCGGTTCACGCGCTACAGCGTCGTTCCATTCGACGCGATGACCGATGTGATCTTCACTGACTCAGACTCCGATCGCCTCGAGCAGATTCGCGTCGTCGGGCGATGCCCGGGGAAGCTGGTGCGATCGTATTGCGGCATCGATGCGGCTCGTTACGACCCCGACCACGACGTCGCGGAAGCGAAGCGAAAGCTCGGGTTCGATCCCGCCGTTCCCCTGGTGGGTGCGATCGGTCGCCTTCACGTCCAGAAGGGCCACACGTTCCTCATCGACGCCGCCGCGCGCGTCCTGCGCGAATCCGGACCCGTCCGCTACGTCCTGGTCGGCAGCGGCCCGCTGCAACAGGAGCTGCAGGCGAGCGTCGAGCGGCTCGGGATCGCCGACCGTTTCAGCTTCGCGGGCTTCCAGGCCGACTACATCGCCTACATGCAAGCGCTGGACATCGCGGTCATGCCGTCGCTGTGGGAAGGCTTCTCGATCGCCATGCAGGAGTTCATGGCTCTCGCCAAGCCCCTGGTCGTGACGGACCATCCGAGCTTCCTGGAGGCGATCCGCCACGAGCAGCACGGGCTCGTGGTGCCCCGAGGAGACAGCGGGGCCCTCGCCGCTGCTATCGAGAGCCTGCTTCGCGATCCGCCGCTCGCCCACCGGCTCGGGAGAGCCGCGCGGCAGCGCGTGCTGAGCGATTTCGGGATCGAGCACCACATGCGCCAGCTGATGGACCATTACGAACGGCTGTTGCGACAAAGGCGCCCCTAGCCGGCGCCGCCACGCCCGCGTACCGCGTCGATGGCGGCTTCGACTGCGGTTCTCACCCCGGCCACGAACCCGTCGAGCGAGTGGTACCGCTCGATCTTCATCCGGCCCTCGCGGCCCATGCGCGCGCACTCGTCGGGCCGGCTCCAGAGGTGCTCGATCGCACGACGCAGGGCGCGCGCGTCGCCAGGCGGCACGAACAGGCCGTTGACGCCGTCCTCGAGCAGATCGCGCTGTCCGGCGACGCGCGTGCAGATCACGGGCTTGGCCATCGCCATCGCCTCCGTCATCACCGTGATGCCGTTGTCGGTGTCGCTGGGCAGGAGCGGGATGACGACGAAGCGGGAGCGGGCGTAGAGAACGCGCAGTTCGAGGGCCGAGCGTGGGCCCAGCGTGACGTGCGAAGGGAGCGCGCCCAGCGCGCGGACGTCGGACATCCAGCGGTCCCGCCGCGTCGGGTCGGCGTTGGACGCGATGTGGAACGGAACCGGCCAGTCCTTGATCGCCTCGAGGAGCGTGGCGTAGTCGCGCATCTCGCGGCCTGCCGCGCAGGCCATGTCGCTCGGCAGCCCGAGCGGACGCCAGAACCTCTCGTCCACCAGCCAATGCAGCCTCACGATGCGCTCGGCGGGAATCCCCAGCTTCTCGACCGCGAACTCGTACTGGCTGGACGACCACAGCACCAGGCGGTGGATGTGCGTGTGGACGCGGCGCAGCAGCGCCGCCTTCTTCGGGACCGAGATCCACGAGAAGAGCGCTACGTGCGGGACGCGCGCGCCCGTCAGTTTCAGCAGCCCGGCGAACGGCAGGCCAAAGGCTTCGGCCCAGGAGACGACCGCGTCGTAGCGCCGACGGCGGCGGAAGGCGACGATCGCGAGTGCCAGGCCGGGGGGCAGCCGCCGCAGCACGAAGCCGCTCGCTCCCGGCACGCGCTCCACGTCGAGCCGGTCGAGCATGTCGGAGCTGAGCTGTCTCTCGTAGAGGCTGACGCGCGGCGACTCGTCCCGGGCCTCGAGCCTTTCGAGCTCGGCGAGCCCGGGTCGGCCGTTCCCGCGGACCATGGTCAGGGTCTTCATCGGTCGGTTGCGTGGGGGAGGCTCGATTGTCGCACGACGCGCGAGGGAAGCGCCGGGGTCGTGTGGGATGATACCCGGTGTTGGATCCCGACACCGCGGAGTCGAAGCGCCGTCGCCCGTATCGTATCGGGTTCGTGATCGAGCAGGCGCTGGGACACCACACTCACGCCCTGAACCTGCGCCAGACCGTGCCGGAAGACAGCGAGGTCCACGCGGAGTTCGGTCTCGTTCCCTGGAGCGTTCGCGGCGCCGCACGCTTGATTCCCGTCTACCGCAGCAACTGGACGCTGCGTGCGGGGCTGCGGGCCCGGCGGCTGCTGCGGGGCATGCAGCGCGCGGCACCCCTGGATGCGCTCGTGATCCACACCCAGGTGCCGGCGGTGCTCGCTCTCGACTGGCTGCGGCGTGTGCCGACGCTGGTCTCGCTCGACGCGACTCCGATCCAGTACGACGCGCTGGGCACCGCCTACGGACACGGCGCCGGGCCGGCCTGGCTCGAGCATCTCAAGTGGCGGCTGAACCGGGCGGTGTTTCAGCGCGCACGGCACGTCGTAGCCTGGAGCCAATGGGCGCGTGCGGGAGTCGTCGAGGGCTACGCTGTCGCGCCGGAGCGGGTGAGCGTGATCCCACCGGGAGTCCCCACCGCGAACTGGACGAGACCCGCCCCGCGCGGGCAGACGGACGCGCCGATCCGGGTTCTCTTCGTCGGGGGCGACGCCGAGCGAAAGGGCGGGCTGCTCCTGCTCGAGGCCTGCCGGCGACTGCGCCTTCAACTGCCGCTCGAGCTGGACCTCGTGACGCGCAGCCGCGTCGCCGAGGAGCCCGGCGTGCGGGTCCATGGCGGAATCCAGGCCAATAGCTCCGAGCTGCGCGAGCTCTACCATCGGGCCGACATCTTCTGCTTGCCGACCGGCGGCGACTGTCTGCCGCTCGTGCTGGCGGAGGCTGCAGCGAGCGGCTTGCCGCTCGTCGCGACGGCGCTCGCCGGAATCCCCGAGATCGTGCGGCCCGGAGACACCGGCCTGCTCGTCGAGCGTGGGGACCTGACTTCCCTGGTCGACGCCCTGAAGCGCCTGGCGCTCGACCGCGAGCTGCGCCTGGCGATGGGGGCGCGGGCGAGAGCACTGGCGGTGAGCGAGCACGATTGCGCCACCAACGCGCGGCGGCTGCTCGCGCTCGTCAAGCGGATTGCGGCAGCTTCGGTCTCGTGATGCCGCCGCTGGTTTCGATCGGCGTCGCGACCTACAAGCGCCCTGACGGCCTGAGGCGCCTCATCCAGGGCCTCGCCGCGTTGGCCTTCAGGCAGCTCGAGCGGCCCGCGATCGAGACCGTCGTGGTGGACAACGAGGCCCGCGGCGCGGCGGCGCGCGTCTGCGGCGAATTCAGGGAGGCCGGCCTGGCGTTGCGCAGCTACGACGAGCCGCAGCGGGGCATCAGCTACGCCCGGAACCGCTGCCTGCGAGAGATGCGGCCGGACTCCGACTGGATCGCCTTCATCGACGACGACGAGGTGCCGGACCCGCCTTGGCTCGAGAGGCTGCTGCTGGCGCAGCAACGGCACGCCGCCGACGTCGTGACCGGCCCGGTGGTTCCCGTCTTCGAGACGAGCGCCCCCGACTGGGTCCTGCGAGGCGGTTTCTTCGCGCCGCGGCGCCACCCGGACGGCAGCCGCAGGGACGTCGCCTTCACGAACAACGTGCTGATGCGGGCGGCGTTGCCGAGCGAGCAGCGGCTCGCTTTCGACGACCGCTTCGCGCTCACCGGCGGCGAGGACACGGACTTCTTCATGCGCGCACACCGCGCTGGAGCTCGCATCGTCTGGGCGGCGGACGCCGTGGTGCGCGAGACGGTGCCTTCGCATCGAACCACGGCCTCGTGGATCCTGCGCCGGGGCTTCCGCGAGTGGGGATCGCACGCCTACAGCGAGCGCAGCCTCGACCCGTCCTTGCGCGTGCGCGTGGAGCGCCTCGCCAAGGCCGCGGCCCTGGTGGCCGCCGGCTGTGCCTCGCTGCCGTTCGCGGCCCTCCTGGGAAAGCATCGAAGCGTGAGATCACTGCTGCTCGTCGCGCGTGGCGCGGGAAGCCTCGCCGGCCTGCTGGGGGACCCGTATCCGGAGTATCGGAGCGAGCGCGACCCGGCCCGACCGAACGCATGAGCGGCGGCCGCTCGAGGGCGATCCGAAACGCCGGTGTGATGATGCTCGCGCAGCTCGCCACCTGGGCGCTCACGTTGTCGCTCACGATCGTGATGCCGCGCTTCCTCGGCCCCGAGGGCTACGGCGAGTTCGCGATCGCGAGCGCTTCGTGGTCGATCGCCGCGATCTTCATGCTGTGCGGCATGGACACCATGATGCTCAACGCCGTTTCGCGCGACCGCGGCGCGACGCGCGCGCTCATGGGCACGGTGCTGTGGTGGCGCGTGCTCGCCTATCCCGTCGCCGCGGTCGCGGTGACCGCGTACCTGTGGCTGTCGGGCTACTCCGGACGTACCCAGATCGTGGTGCACCTCCTGGGTCTCGCCTCGCTCGTCTGGATGGTGGTCGGCCTGCTCCAGGCCGTGCTCCAGGGCCTCGAGCAGATGCAGTACATCGCCCTCGGCACGATCGCCGGCAAGCTCGCGAACACCGCGCTCGGGATCACGGTGCTGTACCTGGGCTTCGGGATCTACGGCGTCGTGGTGGTGGCGATCCTGGCCTCGTGCATCTCGATGCTGATCGAGATGCGCTTCCTGGCCGGGCTCGGCGCCCTCCACCTGCGGCCCGAGAGGTCGCGGGTGCTGCCCGCCCTGCGCGCGAGCGCTCCCTACATGCTGAGCCAGATCGTGGTCACGACGTACCTCCAGATCAACACGCTCGTGATCGCGACGCTGCTGAACCAGAGGGAGGTCGGCTGGTACGGTGTGGCGACGCAGGTGTTCGGAACGCTCCTGTTCCTGCCGGTCGCCGTGACGGACGCGCTCTTCCCGGTCCTCTCCCGGCTCCACGCCCAGGATCCCGAGCGCCTGCCTCGGGTCCTGAGGCGGGGCCTGGAGGTGATGCTCATGGCCGGCGTTCCGGCCGGGCTGGGCCTGTCGGCCGTGGCTCCGGCGCTCGTCGAGCTGGTGTTCGGAAGCGCGTTCGCGCCCGGGGGCACCGTGCTCCAGGTCCTGGCGCTCGCGCTCAGCTTCATGTACTGCAACATCCTGTTGGCGCGCTTCCTGAACGCCGTCGACCGCCCTCTCGTCTGGACCCGGGTCATGGCGGTGGCCCTGCTCGTGCTCGTTCCCGTCACGGCCTTGGCGGTGCCGTTCTGCCAGGCGCGCCTGGGCAACGGGGCGGTGGGCGGGGCGATCGGCTTCCTGGTCGCCGAGCTGGGGATGACCCTCGTCGGCCTCACCCTGCTGCCCAGGAACACGCTCGATCGCGCGCTGCTGTGGAAGACGGCCCGCATCGTGCTTTGCGGGCTCGCCACGGCGCTGGTCGCATGGCGGCTGCGCTCGTATTTCGTGGCGGTTCCGGTCCTCGCGGGCGTGGCCACGTATCTCGCGACCATGCTCGCGCTGCGCGTGCCCTCACGCGAGGACTGGGAGCTGGGGCGGGACCTGGCGCAGGCGACCCTGAGACGCCTGCGTCGGCTGAGCGGGAGCACCGCGCCGGACGAGATCACCCGGGCGGGGCGCTAGGCTCGGATCATTCGCGAGGCCGCGTGATGAACCGAGCGAATGATCCGTTCTGGAGCCGTCGAAAGGCCGTCGAGACGCTTCGGGGAGTAGTGGCGCAGCGATAGAGTGCACGAGCTCTGGCCGCTGTGCGCATGGCGTTGAGACGCAACGAAATCGGACCATTCATGAGGAAGGTCAGTCGGGCCTCATGAATAGTCCGGGCGAGCCTCGGCGCAGGGCTGCCGTCAGGCATGCGACCACCTGCGCGGCGTTCTTGCGTGCGTCGAACAGCGACTCGGCGCGCGCGCGGCCGGCGCGACCCATGCCCAGGCGCCGCGGCGCATCGTCGATCAATGCGCTGACGGCGGCGCGCAGTGCCGATACGTCGCCGGGCGGGACGAGCAGCCCCGTCTCACCCGCCGCGACGACGTCAGGGAGGCCTCCGACCGCCGAGGCGACCACGGGCAGGCCCGCCGCACAGGCTTCGACCGCGGCGATACCGAAGGCCTCGGCCTCTGTCGGCAGCACGAACAGGTCGCAGGACCGGTAAAGCGCGACGAGCTCGGGGCCGTTGGGCTCGAGGCCGCGATGCCAGACGACGCCCGGCGCGGGCGACGGCTCGCTGCGTGTGACCAGGACGAGCTCGGCGAGGCCGGGGCGCAGGGCGCCAAACGCCTCGAGCAGGGCCGGTCCGCCCTTGCGGCGGAAATCGGCCCCGACGAACAGGATCCGCGGCGGCCCCGCGGCCCGCGCGCCACCGGGGCGCCACAGCTCGAGGTCCACGCCGGGCGGCAGCACAAGGACGCGCTCGGGGGGCACCCCGTAGTCCCGCACCAGCGAGCTCATCGCCCAGCTCGACCACGGCAAAAGCTTCGCGGCGCCGCGGAAGACCGCCTGGTTCACGCGCCGCTTGTACCAGGCGAGCGGGCCGAAGCGGTCGGCGCGGTGGCCGTAGCGCTTGCCGATGGCGTCGTACTGAATCGGAGTGAGATCGGTGGCGACGACGTACGGGCGGCACCGCGAGAGCCGCCCGCCGAGCACGGCGGGGACCTGGGTGTTGAAGAACACCACGTCGTGGGGGTTTTCGGCGATGGCCCGGCGCACCTCGTGACGCCCGCGCAGGCCCCCGCGCAGGCTCGCAGGCAGGCCCGGTAGCTTCTCCCAGGCGGCGCGGCTCGGCGCGTAGTGGACGGGCGCCCAGGCGGCCGCGAGTGTCACGTCTGGCGCGACGAAACGCTGGAGGTTCTGGGCGTACGTGCGGTGGCCGAGATGTTGCTCGAGCACGAACAGCGCGCACGGCGGGCGGGGCTCGCTCAAGCCGCGTCCGCGACCCCGGGGGCGTCGGGCGCCACGGCCGCTCGCGGCCGGCCACGCCGATTCCTCTCGGGCCAGGCGCCGCTCCACGACGACACGCGGCCGACCGCCGCCAGCGCGACGCTCAGCACGAGGCCGGAGCCCAACACCTGCAGCCCGATGTCGCCATAGGCGTGAACGCCGTAGATCGGCAGCAGGCACACGGCTGCGAGCGCCGCCGTCCGCTCCGTCGGGGAGCGCGCGACTCGCGCCGCGCGGCCCCCGAGAAAGGCGGCCACCGGCACGACCGCCAGCGTGCCGAACAGTCCCACGAGCCCCGTGAAGGCGATCACCGCGGCGAGCGAGTTGTGGGGGGTGTAGCGGTACATCGCGTCCCATCCGCCGCCGAAGTACGCATAGAAGCTCGAGACGCTCACGAAAGGGTGGCCCCAGCCGCTGCCCAGGATCGGGTGCTGGATGTAGGTGATCATCAGGTTGAGGTTCTCCTCGTTGCGCGCCAGGGACGATCCGTCCTGGTTGTCGCCGGTCGCGGAGTCGATCGCGCGCAGCGGCGCGAAGAGCGGGCCGGGCCGTCCCCAGCCGACCGCGGCGTAGAGAGCCAGCACGGGTACGGCCACCATCAGCCAGCGGTTCGCACGCCGGCGCAGCGGCTTCGCGAGTGGCAGCAGGTAGAGAAATCCCAGCGCGAAGGCCAGCTCGAACCAGACGATCCGCCGGTTGTTCACCTTCATCGCGAGCAGCAGGACGACGCTCGCGAGCCCGGACAACGCCCAGGTCGGGAAGCGGCGGCGTGCGAACGCCCACACCAGGGCCACCACCACTCCCGCGGCAAACAGCGGCGAGTCGTCGTGGCTCGTCATGTGCGGCGGATACGGCTCGCGGCCGCGCACGAAGGCGATGAAGAAGTAGAGCGCGAGCAGCGCCCGCACCAGGGCGGCCGCGAGCAGCGTGAGGCCCACGAGCCGCAGGTCGCTCGCCGTGCGCACGGCCGCCCGCAGCAAGAGCGCCACGAAGAGCGACACGACCAGGCTGTTGACCTGGTAGTAGGCGTAGTATCCGCTGCCGCCGCGCAACAGGCCCCAGAGGAAGCTGAAGCCGATCGTTCCCAGGCCGAGCACGATGGCCGCGTCGAGCGGCCAGGCTCGCTTGCGGAAGGCGCCCGGCTGCAGCAGGCAGAACGGGGCGAGCGCGACGAGCATCAGGTTCCAGGCGGGTTGATGCACGCCGGGGACCGACTCGAAGAGCGGGGCGAACACCGATAGCGGGCTGCGCCACTGGCCGCAGTAGAGCAGCGGGTCCCCGTTCCGCTCGGCGGTCCAGGCCAGGAACAAGAGGACGCAGAGTGCGCGGCAGGCCACGGGTCAGTCGGACAGCCGGAGCCAGACGTAGTAGAGCACGAGGCCGTGCGCGAGCT
>Ga0214472_10002515_pt1 | contig 19684 bp, 13 predicted proteins | sample RVTome_6_FD_207662 | JGI IMG/M metagenome (GOLD analysis project Ga0214472, IMG submission 207662) | Soil microbial communities from uranium-contaminated site in the Upper Colorado River Basin, Wyoming, United States - RVT140D175 | ecosystem: Environmental > Terrestrial > Soil > Contaminated >...
GCGCACAAAGAAGCGCGAATAGAGCAGATGCAGGATCGCGTGCTCGATGCCGCCGATATACTGGTTGACCGGCAGCCAGCCGGTCTTGCCGTCGACGGCAGAAAGCGTCGTCGGGCGCGTCTCGTTCCACGGATCGGTGAAACGGGCGAAGTACCAGGACGAATCGACGAAGGTGTCCATCGTGTCGGTATCGCGCTGCGCTTGCCGGCGGCATTTGGGGCAGGTCGCATGCTTCCACGATTCATGACGATCGAGCGGGTTTCCCGGTTTGTCGAAGGTGACGTCTTCCGGCAGCACGACCGGCAACTGTTCGTCCGGCACCGGCACGGCGCCACAGGCATCGCAATGGATCACCGGAATCGGGCAGCCCCAGAAACGCTGGCGCGAGATCAGCCAGTCGCGCAGGCGAAACTGCACCTTGCGCTCGGCCATTGGCCGGTTACCGACGGTGACGGCGCCGAGCCGGTTCGCAACCTCGTCGAAGGCCGCCTTCGGCGTCATCCCGTCGAGAAAGCGTGAATTGATCATCACGCCGTCGTCGACATAGGCGGTTTCGGTGATCGTGAAGGTTGCCCCGTCGGCGTCCTTCGGCATGACGACCGGGATGACCGGCAAACCGTACTTGTTGGCGAAATCGAGATCGCGCTGGTCGGCCGATGGGCAGCCGAAAATGGCGCCCGTGCCGTAATCCATCAGCACGAAATTGGCGACATAGACCGGAAGCCGCCATTCGGGATCGAAGGGATGCACGGCGCGGATGCCGGCATCGAACCCTTTCTTTTCGGCCGTCTCCAGCGCCGCCTGCGACGTACCGGTGCGGCGCACCTCGTCGATGAAAGCAGCAAGGTCCGGATTCGTTTGCGCCGTCTTTTTCGCCAGCGGATGGTCGGCGGCGATCGCCATGAAGGAGGCGCCGAAGATCGTGTCCGGCCGTGTCGTGTAGATTTCCAGCTCGGTCTCGCCGGAAGGCGCGGTGGCCTGATCGAGCGGCCAGCGAATCTGCAACCCCTCGGAGCGGCCGATCCAGTTCGCCTGCATCAATTTGACCTTGTCCGGCCAGCGGTCGAGCGTATCGAGGCTTTCGAGCAGTTCCTGGCTCATCGCCGTGATCTTGAAGAACCACTGGGTCAGATCGCGCTGCTCGACCGGTGCGCCGGAGCGCCAGCCGCGGCCGTCGATGACCTGTTCGTTGGCGAGCACGGTCATGTCGACCGGATCCCAGTTGACCTTGGCCGACTTGCGCTCGACCAGGCCCGCGCGCCAGAAGTCGAGGAACATCTTCTGCTGGTGCTTGTAATAGCTCGGGTCGCAGGTCGTGACCTCGCGCGACCAGTCGAGCGAAAGGCCCATCGTCTTGAGCTGACCCTTCATTGCCTCGATATTGGCGTAGGTCCAGTCGCGCGGATTGACCTTGTTGTCGCGCGCGGCGTTCTCCGCAGGCAGGCCGAAGGCGTCCCAGCCCATCGGGTGCAGCACGTTCCTGCCGTTCGCCCGTTGGAAGCGCGCGACCACGTCGCCCATCGTGTAGTTGCGGACGTGGCCCATGTGGATACGGCCGGAGGGATAGGGAAACATCTCCAGGACGTAGTATTTCGGGCGCGAATCGTCGTTGGAGGTCTCGAACAGCTTCGCTTCCGCCCAGGCTTTCTGCCAGCGCGGCTCGACTTCTCTTGCGTTGTAGCGTGAGCTTGCCATATGCGGGAAATGGATCGTGGCCGGGGTTGCCGTGGTCAATCAGAAATCAGCTGGCCGGTCAACCGATTGGCCGCAACGGTGGGCGGCGGGGAGACGGCTGGTGAGTGCAGTCCTTGATGGCTATCGCGAAGTCCTCGCCAAAATCGCGGCCGCGGAGCGTGAAGCCGGGCGGCAGGTCGGCTCGACCAGGCTTGTCGCCGTGGCGAAGACGCATGGCGAGGATCGGATCGCGCCGATATTGAAAGCCGGCCACCGGTGCTTCGGCGAAAACCGCGTGCAGGAGGCCAAGGCGAAATGGCCGGCGCTACGCCAGCGATATCCAAACATTGAATTGCATCTGATCGCGCCCCTGCAATCCAACAAGGCCGCCGATGCGGTGGCGCTGTTCGACGTCATCGAAACCGTGGACCGCGAAAAAATCGCCGCAGAACTTGCCCGCCAGATCGAGCGCCAGGGTCGCAGGCCGCAATTGTTCGTGCAGGTCAATACCGGAGAAGAACCGCAAAAGGCCGGCATCGGCCCGCGCGAGACGGCGCGCTTCGTCGAAGATTGCAGATCACGGCACGGGCTGGAAATTCGCGGATTGATGTGCATCCCGCCGGACGGCGAAAATCCCGGCCCGCATTTTGCGCTATTAGCCAAGCTTGCCAATGAGGCCGGCGTCCGGTGCCTCTCCATGGGCATGTCGGCCGATTTCGAGATCGCCATTCAGATGGGCGCGACGCATGTGCGCGTCGGCAGTTCGATCTTCGGAGCGCGTCCGACTATCGAGTAATCCGCACTACCCGGCCGAGCGGGCGGCACAATAGCAGCCGCCGCATCGTCGCCGGCGCCAAGGCAATACATCCGGCGGTTCCGCCGCCATCCTCGCTACGGAGGTGGAGGAAAATCGCGCTGCCGCGATTCCGCGTGCGCGGATGGTAGTTCCAGCCGAGCACCAGGCAGAGGTCGTATTGCCGGTCGTCGCGCGACATGCGTTCGTGGCTCGCCGCAAAGGGCAGGGCAACCGGCCGGTTGTAGCGGGGATGCGCCGGCGCGTCGCACCAGCCGAGATCGCCGCGGATCGGACGATAGATGCGGCTTCCCGGAAAAAGCGCATTGCGGTCCGGCCGCAAATAGCCAAACAGGACGGGCAAGTCGCCGATTGGCGTGGCGCCGTCGCCCTCGCGTTTGCGCGACGTCATGCCGTCGCGGCCGATGACACAGGGGGCGGTCCAGTTGCCGAATCGCAAAATCGCGCCGTGCCGGCCACGCCAGGGCGCCTGGCGAACGGCAAACGCGGCCGGTCGCGAGGCGCGGCCGGAGGGCCCAGCAATCGGGCGCCGATCAGCTTTTCGCATGGACAAACTTGCAAGCAAGCCGGTTGAGCCATATTTGCCGCATAGGGTGTAGCGTCATATTCGACGCACGCGGCAGAAATGAAATCACGGGGCGAGCATGTCGGCCAAGCATATTCTGATCGTGGATGACGACGGCGATCTGCGTCAAGCCTTGCTCGAGCAATTGGCGCTATACGAGGAATTCGCCATTTCCTCCGAGTCGAGCGCCACCCGCGGCGTCCATTCGGCGCGCGCAAACCATGTCGATCTGATGATCATGGATGTCGGCTTGCCCGACATGGACGGCCGCGAGGCCGTGAAGATCCTGCGCAAAAGCGGCTTCAAGGCGCCGATCATCATGTTGACCGGCAACACCGCCGATTCCGACACGATTCTCGGGCTGGAGGCTGGCGCCAACGATTACGTGACCAAGCCGTTCCGCTTTGCGGTCCTGCTGGCGCGTATCCGCGCCCAGTTGCGCGCTCATGAGCAAAGCGAGGATGCGGTCTTCATCGTCGGGCCGTACACGTTCAAGCCGGCACAGAAGATGCTGATCGACGGCAAAGGCGCAAAGGTCCGGCTGACGGAGAAGGAAACCTCGATCATCAAATATCTCTATCGCGCCGAACAACGGATCGTGCGCCGCGACGAATTGCTGGAACAGGTCTGGGGCTACAATTCCGGCGTGACGACGCATACCCTGGAAACCCACATCTACCGGCTGCGTCAGAAAATCGAAAAAGACCCGGGGAATTCCCGGTTGCTGGTCACCGAAGGGGGCGGCTACAAGCTTGTGCCGTGACCACGACTGCTGGTAGTCCCTAGTGTGGTGGATTTGAAGTTCGTTGCATTCTTTGCAGCGCGCTCTGAAACGAACTTCAAATCCAAAACCACACTAGAATCATAAGTTTGCTGGTGTCGCTTTGATTCCGAAGTCCGCATGAGAGCCTGCTGACCAATGGAGCGGACTTCGGAATCGCGACACTTGTTTCGGCGGTGACGGCCGCAGGGGGCAACCGAATTGGCGCTTGAAGACGATATCCGGTTTCTGTCGAAGGTGAGCCTGTTTCAGGGTTTTTCGCCGGATCAGTTGCGCCTGATCGCGTTCGGATCCGAGCGCCAGCGGCTCAAGCCGGGCGAGGTCCTGTTCCGTGACGGGGACAACGCCCCGGGCGGTTTCGTCGTCATGGCCGGGCAGGTCAACCTCGTCACCAACAAATCCGAAGGCGAAATCGTCCTCGACCGCTGTTTCCAGGGCGCGCTGATCGGCGAACTCGCATTGATCGCTCCGTCGAAGCGGGTGACCGAAGCCGTTGCCCGCGTCGAAAGCGAGGTCATGGCGATCCCGCGCACGCTTTTCCGGCGGATGATGGATGAATATCCGCAAACCGCGGCCATGCTGCAGGCCGAAATCACCCAGAACGTGCGCCGTCTCGTGTTGCGGCTTGAGAAGTTGCAGGGGCGACTTAACGCCATCGGGCCGTTGCGCGCCGCACTGGCCGATGACGAAGAACCGGACCGTTCCGAGCCGCCGCGGACGCGATAGGTTGCCGGCTCCTTGCGGCAACCGGCGCTATTCGCTATGGAGGCCGCGCTCGCTCCGGGAAACCGGGGCGATTTTGTTTGAACTGGCACCGGACCAGTTTGGGGATTTGAAGCTCGTGACAAGATTTGCAATTGGCGAAAAAGCGAGCTCCAAATCCAAAACCGGACCAGAATCATATATTTGCTAGTGTCCTTTCGATTCCGAAGTTCGCTCGGAGGATGCTGCGAAGCGAGGCGAACTTCGGAATCGGGACACTAGCCGGCCATGGCCCGACTGGTACTGAAATTCGGCGGGACTTCCGTGGCCGATATCGGCCGGATCCGAAACGTCGCCGCGCATGTGAAGCGCGAAGTCGATTCCGGCCACCAGGTCGCGGTCGTGGTTTCGGCGATGGCCGGAAAGACGAACGAACTGGTCGCCTGGACGCGCGATGCCTCGTCGCTGCACGATGCCCGCGAATATGACACTGTCGTCGCGGCCGGCGAGCAGGTGACGTCCGGGCTTCTGGCGATCTGTCTTCAGGAAATCGGCGTCGAGGCGCGGTCGTGGCAGGGTTGGCAAATCCCGATTCGCACCAACAGCGCGCACGGCGCCGCGCGAATCGAGGAGATCGACGCGAGCAAGATCGTCGAACGCCTTGGCATCGGCCAGGTCGCGGTGATCGCCGGTTTCCAGGGCATCGGTCCGGACAATCGCATCGCCACGCTCGGCCGCGGCGGTTCGGACACCAGCGCGGTAGCGATCGCGGCCGCCGTTGCCGCCGACCGCTGCGACATCTACACCGATGTCGACGGCGTCTATACGACCGACCCGCGCATTGAGCCGAAGGCGCGCCGGCTGGACCGGATCGCGTTCGAGGAGATGCTCGAAATGGCGTCGCTCGGCGCCAAGGTACTCCAGGTGCGCTCGGTCGAACTGGCCATGGTGCACGGCGTGAAAGTTTTCGTGCGGTCCAGTTTCGACGCTCCGGATTCCATTCCCAGCGGCCCGAACGCCACGCCGGTCGGAACGCTGATCTGTGACGAGGATGACATCGTGGAAAAGCAAGTTGTCACGGGAATCGCCTATACGCGCGACGAGGCGCAGATTTCATTGCGCCGCGTGCCCGACAAGCCCGGGGTTTCGGCGGCGATTTTCGGGCCGCTGGCCGCTGAGCACATCAATGTCGACATGATCGTGCAGAATATGTCCGAGGATGGGTCGCGCACCGACATGACGTTCACCCTGCCGGACGGAGACGTCGGGAAAGCGTTGAAGGTGCTGGAAGCCAACAAGGACAAGATCGGCTACAAGGTGATGCAGAGCGACAAGGGGCTGGTGAAGGTCTCGGTGATCGGAATCGGCATGCGCAGCCATGCCGGCGTCGCCGCAACCGCATTTTCCGCGCTTGCCGCCAAGGGCATCAATATCCGCGCGATCACCACCTCCGAAATCAAGTTTTCGGTGCTGATCGACGCCGACTATGCAGAACTGGCGGTGCGTACCCTACACGGCGTATACGGTCTCGACCGCGCCTAGACCTGTTTCGTTTCTCACGAAATCGCGAAACCGGCCTAAGCCTTCGCATTGTGGCAAGCCCGGACGGAAATGTGGTTTCCACTTTTTCGGGGATGCCCTGACGCAATGCGGCGACGAAGCGGCCAAGGCGCGGCATCGCCGGCCGCGGTATCGGATTGATCAAGACGGAGAGCCATGAAGAGCGTGGCGACAGGACCCCGCGTATTGCTCCGGCGCCTTCGCGAGGTGATGGCGGAGCCGCTGGGCGCGCAAGCGCGCCTGGACAAGATCGTGCGCCATATCGCCGCCAACATGGTCGCCGAGGTTTGCTCGGTTTACGTGCTGCGGGCCGATAGCGCGCTCGAACTGTTCGCTTCGCAAGGCCTAAATCCGAAATCGGTGCACGAGGCGTCGTTGCGGGTCGGCCAGGGCCTGGTCGGCACGATCGCCGCGAACGCGCGCCCGCTCAATCTGGACGATGCGCAAAGCCATCCGGCATTTGCCTATCTCCCCGAAACCGGCGAGGAAATCTACCACTCGTTCCTCGGCGTTCCGATCCTGCGCGCGGGCAGGGCGATCGGCGTTCTCACCGTCCAGAACCAGTCCATGCGCGTCTACCGCGAGGACGAGGTCGAGGCGCTCGAGACGACGGCGATGGTGATCGCTGAGATGATCGCCGGCGGTGAACTCGAAGGCCTCGCCAAGACCGGCACGACGCTGGAAATGACGCGCTCGGTGCGCCTCAGCGGAGCCGGGCTCGCGGAGGGAATCGGGCTCGGTTACGTCGTATTGCACGAGCCGCGCGTCGAGGTCGCCAACCTGATCGCCGAGGATGTCGAGGGCGAACTGGTGCGCCTGCGCGATGCGATCGGCCGGTTGCGCATCTCCATCGACGATCTGCTCGAGCGGCGCGAGATTGCCAGCGACGGCGAACACCGCGAAGTGCTGGAAGCCTACCGGATGTTCGCCAACGACGCCGGCTGGGTGCGCCGGATGGAAGAGGCGATTACCAACGGCTTGACCGCCGAGGCGGCGGTCGAAAAGGTGCAAAGCGACAACCGCGCTCGGATGATGCGCCAGGCCGATCCGTATCTGCGCGAGCGCCTGCATGATTTCGAGGATCTGACCTTCCGGCTGATGCGCGAACTGACCGGCAAGCGCGCCGTCGCCGCCGAAACCGCGCTGACGCGCGACCAGGTCGTGGTTGCCCGCCAGATGGGGGCTGCCGAGTTGCTCGACTACGACCAGGAGAAGTTGCGCGGGCTGGTGCTGGAAGAAGGGTCGCCCACGAGCCACGTCGTCATCGTTGCCAAGGCGCTCGGCATTCCGGTTGTCGGCCAGGTCGCCAACGCGGTTTCGATCGCCAACAGCGGCAACGCGATCATCGTTGACGGCGACGACGGCCTCGTCCACCTGCGCCCGTTGGGCGACGTCCAGACCGCCTATGCGGAAAAGGTCCGGTTCCGCGCGAGCCGGCAGGCGAAATACTCCGAACTGCGCAACGAGCCGTCGCGCACGAAGGACGGCGTCAACATCGAGATGCTGATCAACGGCGGTCTGGCGATGGACGTGCCGCAGATCGAAAATGCCGGCGCGGCCGGCATCGGCCTGTTCCGTACCGAATTGCAATTCATGGTGGCTTCGCGGTTTCCTCGGCCCGGCGAACAGGAAACCTTTTATCGAGAGACGCTGCGCGAGGCCGGAGACCGGCCCGTCACCTTTCGCCTTCTCGATATCGGCGGCGACAAGGTGCTGCCCTACGGCAACATGGTGGCCGAGGAAAACCCGGCGCTTGGATGGCGCGCGATCCGCCTGACGCTCGACCGCCCGGGCCTGATCCGCGGGCAAATCCGCGCGCTCTTGCGGGCTGCGGCCGGGGGCGAGTTGCGGGTAATGGCGCCGATGGTCACCGAATTGCGCGAAATCGCGAAAATCAAGGAAATCATCAACCACGAGATCGAACTGCAGACGCGATTCGGGCGCGAATTACCGCGCCGGTTCAAGTTCGGCGCCATGATCGAGGTGCCATCTGTGCTCTGGCAGCTTGACGAGTTGCTTGGCGAGGTCGATTTCGTGTCGGTCGGCTCCAACGACCTGTTCCAGTTCACGATGGCGACCGACCGGTCGAATTCGCGCCTTGCCAACCGTTACGATCCGTTAAGCCGGACCTTCCTTCGGGTGTTGCGCCTGATCGTGCTGAAAGCGGATCAGGCGGGAAAACCGGTGACGCTTTGCGGCGAAATCGCCGGCAGGCCGCTTGCCGCGATGGCCCTGATCGGCATCGGCTATCGCTCGATCTCGATGGCGCCGTCGTCGATCGGCCCGGTCAAGACCATGATCCGCGATCTCGATGCCGGGCGCCTGGCCGAAATCCTGCTTCCGGAGATCGAACGTCCGGCGGCGGGAAGGACGGTGCGTGAAATTCTGACCGGATTCGCCGAACGCAATGCGATCCAGATCTGACCGCCGATTTTGATGGTGATTGGGCGCCATGGGCCTCGATGAAAAACTGAACCGGATGAGCGCGCGCTACCAGACGCTCGAAAGGGATATGGCGGCGGGTCCGGATCCGGCGAAATATGCCAAGCTGGCGGCGGAGTATTCCGAACTCGGACCCGTGGTCGCGCGCATCGACGAGTTGCGCGCGGCGGAAAGGGCGCTCGCCGGTATCGACGAATTGCTGGTCGATCGCGCCACCGACGCGGAAATGCGCGAAATCGCGGAAGCCGAACGACCGGAGCTCGGGGAAAAGATCGAATCGCTGCGTCGGGAAATCGGCATGCTCCTGCTGCCACGCGACGCCGCCGACGAAGGCAATGTGGTCCTCGAGGTGCGGGCCGGGACCGGGGGGTCGGAGGCCGCACTGTTCGCAGGCGACCTCTTTCGGATGTACGAGCGGTATGCCGCCAACCGCCGCTGGAAAGTCGAGCTGCTGTCGGCAAGCGAGGGCGAAGTCGGCGGATACAAGGAAATCATCGCGCTGGTTTCGGGCAGGGGCGCTTTCGCCAAACTGAAATTCGAATCCGGCGTGCATCGCGTGCAGCGCGTGCCGGCAACGGAAGCAGGCGGACGCATCCATACTTCGGCGGCCACGGTAGCGGTTTTGCCGGAGGCTCGGGACATCGATATCGAAGTCAGACCCGAGGATATCCGCATCGACACGATGCGTGCTTCGGGCGCCGGCGGACAGCACGTCAACACCACGGATTCCGCGGTCCGCATCACGCATCTGCCGAGCGGCATCGTCGTCACGTCCTCGGAAAAGTCGCAGCACCAAAACCGCGCGAACGCGATGCGCGCGCTACGGGCAAAATTGTATGACATGGAACGCCAACGCGCCGAAACCGAGCGCGCAAGCGCACGCAAGGGGCAGGTCGGGAGCGGCGGCCGCTCGGAACGCATCCGCACCTACAATTTCCCGCAGGGCCGTGTCACCGACCATCGCATAAACCTGACGCTCTATAAACTCGACCGCATCATCGAGGGCGACGGCCTCGACGAATTGTTCGATGCGCTGATGGCCGAGCATCAGGCGAACCTGCTGGCGGCCAGCGAGACGTGACAATCGCCGAACTGCTCGCCGAAGGGCGCCGGCGTCTCGAGGAAGCCGCGATCGCTTCGCCGTCGCTCGATGCACGAATCCTCCTGGCGCACGCGGCCGGATTGGACCAGGCGGGCGTGATCGCGGCTTCGTCGGCAATGGCGGACGCGGAAACCAGGTCTTGTTTCGGCGCGCTGATCGAGCGCCGATGCGCCGGCGAACCGGTCAGCCGGATCATCGGCAAGCGCGAATTCTTCGGTCTCGAATTCCGGCTCGATGCTTCAGTCCTCGATCCGCGCCCGGAGACGGAGATGCTGGTCGAGGCCGCGATCGCCGACCACGCGCTGGCGCGGGGGCAAGTCCGGTTCGCCGATATCGGCACCGGCTCCGGCGCGATCGCGATCGCGATTCTCGTCCACCTTCCCGGCGCCGTGGCGGTTGCGACCGATATCAGCCGGGAGGCGTTGGCGGTTGCGCGCGACAATGCCGTCCGCCATGGCGTCGCCGACCGGCTGACATTCGTGCGAACCAGTATCCTGGAGGATTGTTCCGGCGAATTCGATTTTCTGGTGGCCAACCCGCCTTACATCCCGAGCGACGATATCGCTTACCTGCAAGCGGAAGTCCGCATGTTCGACCCGAAAACCGCACTGGACGGCGGAGCGGACGGATTAGATATCGTGCGCGCGATTGCCGCATCTGCCGGCCGTCGGCTCAAGCCGGGCGGGAGGCTTTATCTGGAACTCGGGATCGGGCAGGTCGAGGCCGTGCGCGAGATCGTGATTCATCATGGTCTTGACGTTGGCTCGATCAATACCGATCTTTCCGGTTTGCCGAGAATGCTGATCGCCCGGCGCCGGTGACGCGAAACCGTCGTAATCTTCTGTTTTCCGTAGTTGCAGAATTCACTTGGAATCGGTCGCGGAAACGGATAGTTGTCAGCTTGAGCACCGTGATCGACGAATCGCGAAGAGCTACGGAACTCCCGATGTCGCTGAATAGGGTGGGGCGAGTGCCTGCAGCGGCGGACGGGACCGAGTTAACGCAAGCTGACCGTTGAACTTCGATTGATCTATGCGCGGCACCGCGGCGTGGGCCTGTGGCCTGCATTCGTCGCGTGCGCCGTCCGGGCGAAGCCATAAAATTTCGAGTGACCTAACCAAGAGCGTTTGATGAGGCAGTCGCAACAGAAGAATCGCATGCGCGGGCGTGGGCGCAAAATGCCCAATCCGATGAGCCGCAATTACGAAAGCAATGGCCCGGATGTGAAAATCCGCGGCAACGCCGCCCATGTCGCGGAAAAATACACCACGCTCGCGCGCGATGCATTTTCTTCCGGCGATACCGTGATGGGCGAGAACTATCTCCAGCATGCCGAGCACTACAACCGCATCGTGGCGGCCGCCGCCCAGGCTCAGGCGCAGCAGTTCCGCAACGACGAACAGCCGTCGCCAGGATTCGGCAATCCGGGTGGCGGGCGCGGCACGCAGCCGGATCTCGGCGGCTATTCGGACGAAGACGACGGCGGCGAAACCTTCCAGGGCGGTGAGACGGAACAGGGCGGCGAGGACAACGCACCGGCGTTCGCCGGCAACGAACAACATGCCGCCGGCGGGCAAGCGCAACGCGGCCATTCGGGTAACGGCCAGGCCGAGCAGGGGTCGCGCCATCACCGCAACCGCCGTCGGCCGCGCTATGGCGAAAACGGCCGTGACGAAGGATATCGCGAACGTCAGCCGCGCGATTTCGATTCCGCGCCTGGCCGCGCCAATGGCAGCCAGGGCCGTGACGGCGCCGAGCCGGTCAACGAGAGCCAACCCGGCATCAGTTCCGATGCGTCAAGGTTGCCGCAGAGCATTCTCGGAGGACCGGCCGAAACGCCGTCAACCGAGCACGGTTCCGACGAATAGCGTGGGGCGTTTGCAAAACGTCGCGTAACGTCGACGTTGCCGGAACACCGTAGAACGGCTGTTGTTCAGCGCGTATAGGCGGTCCGCAGGTCCGTCCAAGCAGCTGTTGCGGCGCATTTCGCCGCGGCCGCGCCTCTTTTTTCCGGTGCCCCGGCTCCCCATATTTTGAGCGAACCGGCTTGCCGCTTGGCGGGAGCCTACTTCCAAACATACTTCCCTGACGCTGCCAGGCAGGTCCGGAAGCTGCGGAGGCATGACATGAATATCGAGAAATATTCGGACCGGGTGAAAGGATTCCTCCAGTCCGCACAAACCCAGGCGCTTTCGGCCGGTCACCAGCAATTTTCTCCCGAACACATTCTGAAGGTTCTGCTCGACGATCCCGAGGGGCTCGCCGCTTCGCTGATTGTGCAGGCCGGCGGTCGCCCGAAGGCGGCCCATGACGCAGTGGAGGCCGCGCTGAAAGCCATGCCTTCGGTATCGGGCGGCAGCGGCCAGCTCTACATGGCGCAGCCTCTGGCGCGGGTGCTCGATTCGGCCGAAAAGGCGGCCCAGAAAGCTGGCGATTCGTTCGTCACGGTCGAAAGACTGTTGCTCGCGCTGGCGATCGAAAAGGCGGCGGCGACGGCCGCGATCCTGGAAAAAGCAGGCGTCAAGCCGGCAGCGCTGAACCAGGCGATCGAGGCTTTGCGCAAGGGCCGGACCGCCGACAGCGCCAATGCCGAAGCCGGCTATGACGCCTTGAAGAAATATGCCCGGGACCTGACCCGCGACGCGCGCGACGGCAAGCTTGATCCGGTGATCGGGCGCGACGAGGAAATCCGCCGGGCCATCCAGGTATTGAGCCGGCGCACCAAAAACAATCCGGTGCTGATCGGCGAACCCGGAGTCGGCAAGACCGCGATCGCCGAAGGCCTGGCGCTGCGGATCGTCAACGGCGACGTGCCCGAATCGTTGAAGGACAAGCGCCTGCTCGCGCTCGACATGGGCGCGTTGATTGCCGGCGCCAAATATCGCGGCGAGTTCGAAGAACGCCTGAAGGCGGTGCTCAGCGAAGTCACGTCCGCGGCCGGCAAGATCATCCTGTTCATCGACGAGATGCACACGATCGTCGGAGCCGGCAAGGCGGAAGGCGCGATGGACGCCTCCAATCTGCTGAAGCCGGCGCTGGCGCGCGGCGAATTGCACTGCGTCGGCGCCACCACGCTCGATGAATTCCGAAAGCATGTCGAAAAGGATGCGGCGCTGGCGCGGCGGTTCCAGCCGGTGTTCGTGTCGGAACCGACAGTGGAGGACACCGTCTCGATCCTGCGCGGCATCAAGGAGAAATACGAACTGCACCATGGCGTCAGAATCACCGATTCGGCGCTGGTGGCTGCCGCCAATTTGTCGAACCGCTACATTACCGACCGGTTCCTGCCGGACAAGGCGATCGACCTGATGGACGAGTCGGCCTCGCGGTTGCGCATGCAGGTCGATTCCAAGCCCGAGGAACTCGACGAACTCGACCGCAAGATCATCCAGCTCAAGATCGAGCGCGAAGCCTTGAAGAAGGAAACCGACAAGGGTTCGCGCGAGCGTCTCGTGGCGCTTGAGTCCGACCTTGCCGGCCTCGAGGAAAAGGCCAATGCGCTGACCGCGCGCTGGGAATCCGAAAAGCGCAAGCTCGCAGGCGCCCGCGACATCAAGGAAAAGCTCGATCATGCCCGCATCGAACTGGAGCAGGCGCAGCGGCGCGGCGATCTCGGCCGCGCCGGCGAACTCGCCTACGGGGTGATCCCGCAGCTGGAACGCGATCTGGTCGGCGCCGAATCGCAGGAGGAGGGCCGCGAGGCGATGGTCGAGGAAGCGGTGACGCCCGATCACATCGCCCAGGTCGTCTCGCGCTGGACCGGAATTCCGGTCGACAGGATGCTCGAGGGCGAAAAGGACAAATTGCTGCGCATGGAAGATGAACTCGCCAAGCGGGTCATCGGCCAGGGCGAAGCGGTGCAGGCGGTTTCGCGCGCGGTTCGCCGGGCGCGGGCCGGGCTCCAGGATCCAAACCGGCCGATCGGCTCGTTCATGTTCCTGGGTCCGACCGGCGTCGGCAAGACCGAACTGACCAAGGCGCTCGCCGGTTTCCTGTTCGACGACGACCAGGCGCTGATCCGCATCGACATGTCCGAATACATGGAGAAGCATTCGGTCGCCCGCCTGATCGGCGCCCCGCCGGGCTATGTCGGTTACGAGGAGGGCGGTTCGCTCACCGAAGCCGTGCGCCGCCGGCCCTACCAGGTCGTGCTGTTCGACGAGATCGAAAAGGCGCACCCGGACGTCTTCAACGTGCTGTTGCAGGTGCTCGACGACGGCCGGCTGACCGACGGGCAGGGCCGCACGGTTGACTTCCGCAACACGCTGATCGTGATGACCTCCAACCTTGGCTCCGAGTATCTGGTTAACCTGCCGGATGGCACCGATGTTGGCTCGGTGCGCGATGAAGTGATGAATGTCGTCAAGGCGAGCTTCCGTCCGGAATTCCTGAACCGGATCGATGACGTCATCCTGTTCCAGCGTTTGGCGAGAGAGGACATGGCCGGAATCGTCAACATCCAGCTCGAACGGCTGGGCAAGCTTCTGGCCGACCGGCGCATCTTGCTTGTTCTCGATGACGACGCGATCGCCTGGCTGGCGGCGAAGGGCTATGAGCCCGCCTATGGCGCGCGCCCGCTGAAGCGCGTGATCCAGACGGCGCTGCAAGACCCGCTGGCCGAAAAAATCCTGGCCGGCGAAATCCACGACGGCATGACAGTCAAGATCACTGCCGGCTCCGACCGGCTGATCTTCAAGCCGAAGGCCGGCGGCGCTCCGCGCGCCGTCGACAAAGCGGCCTGACCCGGCAAGCCATCGATGATGGGCCGGCCATTGCCTGAATCCTGCGGGCAATGGCTGGAATCCGCGTTGTTGTGGCGCGGGCGCAATCGCGATAAGCCCGGCTGATGTCGTTGCGCTAGGCCGGATTTCGGGTCCGGATGGGGAATGGTCTATTTCGAGATCCTGATGATCTTGGCGCTGATCCTGCTGAACGGCGTCCTGGCGATGTCGGAGCTGGCGGTGGCGTCGTCGCGCACGAGCCGGTTGAAAGCCCTGGCAAAGCAGAATGTCGGCGGCGCGCGCCGGGCGATCGAACTGGCGTCCGAACCAGGACGGTTCCTGTCGACCGTCCAGATCGGCATCACGCTGATCGGCATCCTCGCCGGCGCCGTCTCCGGAGTGACCTTGGGCGAACGCTTGTCCCTGTGGTTCCTGCAGGCGGGTTTGCCCGAGAATTTCGCCGAGCCGATCGGCTTCGGCCTTGTGGTGGGCGTCATCACCTATCTGTCATTGATTATCGGCGAACTCGTTCCCAAGCAGGTCGCGTTGCGCAATCCCGAGCGGATCGCCTGTCTGGTTGCGCCGGCCATGCACCGGCTGGCGCAAGTTGCGGCGCCGATCGTCTGGCTGCTCGACCGGTCGGGAAGGTTCGTGCTCGCGCTGATCGGTCAGGGCCGGGCGAAGGTGGAGCGGGTAACAGACGCCGAAATCCACGCGCTGATCGCCGAAGCCGAATCGGCCGGCGTGCTCGAACCGGAGGAACGCAGCATGATCGCCGGCGTCATGCGGCTCGGCGACCGGCCGGTGCGCAACGTGATGACGCCGCGGGCAGAGGTTGAAATGATCGGCGTCGAGGAATCACCGGCAAAGATCGGCAGGCGCATCGCCGAGAGCGGGCATTCGCGCTTTATCGTTTATGAGGGGAACCCGGAAAACATCATCGGCGTGCTGCAGACAAAAGATTTGGCTGCCGCCTGGCTGCGGCGACGCTCGCCGCGCATCCGGCAGCTTGTGAAGCAGGCGCCGATCATCCCGGACACGCTCGACGCACTCGATGTCGTGGCGCGGCTGAAGGAATCGGATATCCATTTCGGTCTTGTCTATGACGAGTACGGCCAGTTCGAAGGCGTGGTAACGGCCGCCGATATTCTTGAGGCGATCATCGGCGCGTTTCCGCACGACGCCACGCCGCTCCAACCGGATATCATTGAGCGGGCCGACGGTTCGCTGCTGGTTGCCGGCAGCGCCGCGATCGACCTGCTTGCGGATCGTCTCGGCTTTTCCCTTCCTGCCAAGACCGGATTTCACACCGTTGCCGGGTTCGTGCTCGATCGGTTGGGGCACCTTCCAAAGGTCGGCCAATCGTTTGTCGATCACGGCTACAGGTTCGAAGTTGTCGACCTCGACGGGCGGCGGATCGACAAGCTGCTGGTGGAACGACTTGCAGAAAATACGCACCGTGCGGCAATGTGATGATGCCGGTGTTGGCACGCGATCGCGCTGCCGGAGATCGGCATGACGCTTGAGGAATACAATTCGCATTGCGGTTCGCTGCCGCATGCGACGCATGTCGTGCAATGGGGCGGGGCACATGTCTGGAAGGTCGGCGGCAAGGTTTTTGCCATCGCCGGCTGGAGCGACGGCGAATCGCTTGGGGTGACGTTCAAGGTGTCGGAACTGAGCTACGATCTGCTGAAGGAGCAGCCAGGCTTGCGGCCCGCGCCGTATCTTGCCTCGCGCGGCATGAAATGGATCCAGCGCCTTTCCGGCGACAGCATGGATGGAGAAGCGCTCAAGGATTATCTGGCCGAGAGTTTCCGGCTGGTGGCGGCGGGCCTGCCGAAGCGAAAGCGCAGCGAACTTGGCTTGTAGGCGGGCGGCGCAGCGCCAGAATCAGAACTGCGCGAGCTGCTGTTCCTTGTCGCGTCCGAGCAACGCGTTGATGCGGTCGCGCTCGGCCAAGAAGACCGGCAGCTGGTCGTCGCGCAACGCCTTGCCGGTCGGCAGGCGGATGCGCATCGGATCGACCTTGGTGCCGTTGACGACTACTTCATAGTGCAAATGCGGGCCGGTCGACAGCCCGGTTGAGCCGACATAGCCGATGATCTGGCCCTGGCGGACCTTGGCGCCGGGCACGATGCCGTTGGCGATCGTGCTCTGATGCGAATACGACGTCGTATAGCCGTTGATGTGCTTGACGCGTGTGTGCTTGCCGTAACCGGATTCCCATCCGGCCGACTCTATCGTGCCATCGCCGGCTGCCAGAATCGGGGTGCCGCGCGGCGCCGACCAATCGACGCCCCAATGCATTTTCGAGACTTTCAGGATCGGGTGGTATCGGCGCCCAAACTGCGAGCGGAACCTGCCGCCCGGAACAGGCTGGCGCAGCAGCGTCTTGCGCACGTTCTTGCCGTCCTCGTCGTAATAATCGGTCTGGCCGGTTTTCGGATCGACAAACCGGTAATAGCGCCGCGTGCTGTCGCCGAGCTTGAGCGCCACGAACAGGATGTCGGATTTGCCCGATGCCTTCTCCTGGCCCTCCTCCAGCGACAGGAACACGTTCATTTCGTCGGCCGGCGATATGCGGGTTGCGATATCGACATCGGAAGCGAGGATCCGAACCAGCTTGGTCGCAACGTCCTTGCCCAGTCCTTCGCCCAGGCTCGCGCGGAACACGCCGTCGTAAAGCGCCGGCAAGCGGCCGACCGGTTGTTCGCGCCGGCTGTCCTCGGATGCAACCTGCGGAATCTGGTCCGGTTCCTGGGCATAGATGAAACGGCCGTCATCGGTGCGCGCGATCGAAACCATGTGGGTCGTATTGCGATAGACGCTGATGCGGATCGCCTGTTTCTTCGGCTCGTCATCGCTGCGATTGTCGATCCCGAAGGCGATGCGAACACGGTCCTCCGGCTGCAGGCTCGAATTGCCGAGATCGGCGCTCAGCACCTTCTCGATCAGGCCCGCTTCTGCTTCGTCCATGCCTTCGGTTTTCAGGATGAAGGAAACCGATGCGGCAACGCGCACGCGCACGACGCGTTCCTCGTAGCGCACGCCTTTATAGTCTTCGCCGGCAATCATCGGCCGGCTCGTTACGTTCTCGGCCGTGATCGTGAAGCCCTGAGGCACCAGGAACCCGTTCTCACTGGCCGAGAACCGGCCGGGGTCGAAATAGGCAACCGAAGCCAGCGACGCCGTGCCGTTGGTCAGGCGCGGCGCGGCCTGACGCACCAGTTCCTCGATGTCGCTGTCGCGCTGTCGCGCACTGCGGATGATCTTGGGATCGTCCGGATTGAATTCGTCCTGTTGGAGGGTGACCTCCGAATCGACATTGGCGCCGTAGATCTGTCCGGTGGCACCCGCCGGCGACTGGCTGTCGCCGCCGCCTTGAGCGAAGATCGCGGCCGGATCGTAGGACGGATATGTCAAATCGGCGCGTGGGCCGACCGCCAGTGATGTCGCAATCTGCAGGAACGGCCGGACCTTGACGACGTCGCGGTTGCCCTCGCGGATGACCGTCGAAACCATCATCACGTTCGAACTGGCCGAAGATACGCTGAGGTCGATTCCGGGCTTGTCGCCCTTGCGCGCCAGGTCGCCGGTACGTTGCTCGCCGGCCTTCCTCTGGAAGGCCTTGCCGGGGCTCGCCAGCTCCTGCTTGCCTTCGAGCGCGGCGAACAGCGCGCCGCCCATGAGGAAGATGGATGTGACGCCTACCAGGATCGCGCCGATCAGCCAACGCAGGCTGACCTGACGGCGATCGGGCATGTTCATGAGCTGCGCATTCAGCGCAGGCATGTCCCCCAATATCGCTGCTTGGCTATCGCTTGCCACCCGACCGACGTCCCACCGGCATTCGAATTTGCGCCGGACCTTATTTTGACCTGCCCGCGCTTGTCCAGCACTGGCAGGCGAACCGCTTCGGCAAACTGGATCGGCAATAATTGCGGCGGTATCGCGATGCGCCGGCACGCTTGTGAAAAAATCGTGACAAATTCGGCGTGTTACTGTTGACACTTGCCGCGGCCGGCGACTATATACGCCCCACAACGAGGGCGGCCCGCCGCTGGCGGCAACATCGTGCGCTCTTGCTGTTCCAAGGAAATAGCACATTCGTGCATGTTTCTAAGGGGCGCCCGGCCCGCCCTTCGGGGCTAAGGGTTTTGCGCTCCGGTTCTCGCGTCTGCGGGTTCCCGTTCTTTGACAAGTGAATAGGAAGAAAGAGAAACGTGGGCGGCGGAGTTCCTGCTGGACACCGTGTCGTTATTCCTTCGACGCGGTAGTCCGAACGAGACTTCGGCAAACACGTTTCGAGAATGTTACACGCCAATGCCGGCCAGCAATGACCGGCTGCGGAAATGTGAAAATGTTCTCGTCAATTCGCTGCGCAAGCAGTGAGAGCGTGACCAGTCATTGTCCGCAAGGATGATGACGAGCCGATCAAATCTCAAATCAAACCTGAGAGTTTGATCCTGGCTCAGAACGAACGCTGGCGGCAGGCTTAACACATGCAAGTCGAACGCCCGTAGCAATACGGGAGTGGCAGACGGGTGAGTAACGCGTGGGAATCTACCCAACTCTACGGAACAACCCAGGGAAACTTGGGCTAATACCGTATACGCCCTCCGGGGGAAAGATTTATCGGAGTTGGATGAGCCCGCGTTGGATTAGCTAGTTGGTAGGGTAACGGCCTACCAAGGCGACGATCCATAGCTGGTCTGAGAGGATGATCAGCCACACTGGGACTGAGACACGGCCCAGACTCCTACGGGAGGCAGCAGTGGGGAATCTTGGACAATGGGCGCAAGCCTGATCCAGCCATGCCGCGTGAGTGATGACGGCCTTAGGGTTGTAAAGCTCTTTCACCGGTGAAGATAATGACGGTAACCGGAGAAGAAGCCCCGGCTAACTTCGTGCCAGCAGCCGCGGTAATACGAAGGGGGCTAGCGTTGTTCGGAATAACTGGGCGTAAAGCGCATGTAGGCGGATTGTTAAGTCAGAGGTGAAATCCCGGGGCTCAACCCCGGAACTGCCTTTGATACTGGCAATCTCGAGTCCGAGAGAGGTGAGTGGAATTCCGAGTGTAGAGGTGAAATTCGTAGATATTCGGAGGAACACCAGTGGCGAAGGCGGCTCACTGGCTCGGTACTGACGCTGAGGTGCGAAAGCGTGGGGAGCAAACAGGATTAGATACCCTGGTAGTCCACGCCGTAAACGATGGAAGCCAGCCGTCGGGCAGTTTACTGCTCGGTGGCGCAGCTAACGCATTAAGCTTCCCGCCTGGGGAGTACGGTCGCAAGATTAAAACTCAAAGGAATTGACGGGG
>Ga0214472_10002517_pt1 | contig 19678 bp, 31 predicted proteins | sample RVTome_6_FD_207662 | JGI IMG/M metagenome (GOLD analysis project Ga0214472, IMG submission 207662) | Soil microbial communities from uranium-contaminated site in the Upper Colorado River Basin, Wyoming, United States - RVT140D175 | ecosystem: Environmental > Terrestrial > Soil > Contaminated >...
GCCAAGGCCGAAGGACTCGACCTGGCGCGCCTCCCCGAAGCCATGGGCCCGGCGAAACCGGGGGATGCGTTGTCTTACGCGGAGGCGAAGGACCTCGCGGACACAGTCATCGAAATCATCGTATTGAACGCCAAGGCCGCGACGACCGGCAGCAAGGACCTGCGCATCGGGTTGGGCATGGTCGCCCGGGTGAGGGCCCTCAGCGTGCGTGACGGCAAGGAGCTCGACACCTTCACGATCAGGGGCGGCGGCGGACTGCGAACCCTGGACGAGTGGCTCGCGGACGACGGCCGGGAGATCAGGGCCGCGTTCGAGCGCAGCGCCGCGTCGATCGCGGAACAGGCGCTCGACGAGATCCTGTTCATCTATCACCCGGAGGTCATGGTCGAGCAGCCCGCGAGCGGCAAAACCGAGAGGGTGCCTCCATATGCGCTGCGCGCGATCGAGCCTCCGCTCCGGACCAAGATATCCCTCAGCCGCATGACTTACGGCCACCTCGAGCGCTACCCGCTCGCCGGACTGCAGCCGGAGTTTCGCTGGGAAGCGTGGCCGCGCGGCTTCGACGTCGTTCCGGGACAGGCGCGCGAGATCCGCTACGACCTGCGCATCCTCGGCGCCGACGGCCTGGCCTACGAGCGGCGTGGGTTGACCGAGCCCGCGCACCGGCTCGAGCAGCCGCTCGCGCCATGCGGCACTTTCCGCTGGACCGTGCGCGCCCGCTTCCTCCTTAACGACGCGCCGCGCGCGACCGAATGGACGGGGGCCTACGACACCATGGGCGGCCCCGTTGCGCCTTGGTGGTTCCGGCGCGGCAAGGGGGAGGGGCTGGCGGCGATGGGCCCGATGAGCCCGGTGCCGTTCTTTCCCATCGTCGAGACGCCGGGCGCGAATGGCGAGGAATGTCCGGGCCGGTAGGCTGCCGGACATCTCTCCCAGAGACTCCTGGAGACTGGTGGTCCGTCTGAGGACCCAAGAGATCTGCAAAGACCTCGGGGTTCCGCCTCTTTAAGCGCTAGGCGGAGGCGCTGGCTCTACGGGCGCGCGCGTGGCGCATGCCACGCACACGAGCGCGCGGCGCGGTGTTCATGGAGATGGCGATATGATGCGCGCATGAGCGCACAGCGCGAATCCGCGCACTGGGGATTCTGGGGGACGCTCGCCTGGGGCCTGCTGATCGCCGCGGCGTTCCTCGCCCTGCAGACCGTTGCGTCGGTGGTGGTGGTGGTGCTCGCCAACCCGGGCATCGCTGCGGACGATGTCGCGCCGCTGCTGATCGCGGCGGTCTCGGACGGCAACGTGTTCGCCTGGTCCATCGTCACCACCACCCTGGTGTGCGGCCTCGCGATCCTCGGCGTGGTGAAGCTGAAGCGGGGGTCCGACCTGAGGGGCTACCTGTGCCTCGTCCCGGTCGGGCGCGGCACGCTGCTGAAGTGGCTCGGGTTGCTTGCGGCGTTCGCGGTGGCCTCCGACCTGGTGACGGTGTACGTCATGCACCGCCCCGTGGTGCCCGAGTCCATGGCGCCCGTCTTCACCTCGGCGAGGCCCGTCTGGCTGCTATGGATCGCCCTGGTCGCGGGCGCGCCGCTGTTCGAGGAGCTGTTCTTCCGCGGCTTCCTGTTCAGGGGATTCGAGGCGAGCTTCCTGGGCCCGGCGGGCACGACGATCGTGACCTCCGCCCTGTGGACCGCGATCCACGTCCAGTACGACGCCTACCAGCTGGCGACGATCTTCCTCCTGGGCCTGCTGTTCGGTGCGGCGCGCGCCGCCAGCCGCTCCACCCTGCTGCCGATGGCGATGCATGCCGCGACGAACGTGCTGGCTTGCGTCCAGGCGGCGCTGTACCTCTGAAGGAAATCATGATCTTCCTCCGCGACATCCTGGTTCTAGACATCGCACCCGCCACTGCATGAAAACCTTCCTCCTCATGCTCGCCTCCGCCTTCTGCGGCGCGCTGCTGTTCGTGGTCGCGGTGTACGGCTACTTCCAATGGCAGTACTCGCGCATCGAGGCCGGCAGCTCGGTGCGCTTCCCGCCGCGCAGCGAGAAGACCGTGGACACCGCGCCGCCCATCGTCGAGGAACAGCGCTTCTACGGCACGCACGCCAGCAGGATCGGCCGCTTTCCCGACAATGCGCGCGAGACGGTGCTCGCCGCCGGACCGGGTAAGCTGCTCGGCAACGTCACTTCGAACAACAAGCCGGTGCAGGGCCTGCGGCTGCGCCTCGCGCTCAATGGCGCCGTGATGAGCCAATGGGCGGTGACCGGCGCCGACGGCAACTACGCGGTCTCGCTTCCCTACGGCAAGTATCGGGTCGACGGCTACGAAATAGATTCGTCGACTGCGGACACAGTGCTGGCGGGCAAGACCGACGGGCCCCGGCAGCCTCCCATCCATCGCGACGTCATCGCGGTCGAAGCCGGCAAGCCGGGAAAAGGGCTCGACCTCGGCTACGTAGATCCTGTGAGAAAACTCGGCCCGAGCGGCGAGGTCTCGCTGGCCCAGCCGGTGATCCTCAGCTGGGAGCCCTATCCCGGCGCCGTCGCCTACCGCGTGCAGCTCATCGAGCGGCGCGAGCGGGGCGACTACGAGAGTGAGCGCCGCGTGTTCGAGTGGCGCGACCAGCCGATCGTGCCGGGCACGAGCGCCAGTCTGGCCGAGCACAAGGTCGCCCTGAAGAAGGGCTACTACTACATGTTCGAAGTCGAGGCGCTCGGTGAGCTGAACCGCTCGCTATCGCGATCGCCGCGGCATTTCGACCGAATGGACTTTCGCGTCGTGGACTAAGGATCCGGCTAGTTCCGGATCCCCGCCGCCTCAATTCCCCATGACCACCCGCACGAACACGCCCGTAGCGATCTCGAATTCGCCGACGACGCGGATGGTGTCGGGACGCCGCAGCTCGTACACCTCGACGTGCACGCGCCCCGGAACGTCGCCGGGATTCCGGAGAACCCATGCTCCCGGCGGCACCGGGCTGCACCGTCCGGGAGGAGGCTGCCGGCCCGGAGGGCGATCCGGATACCAGATGCGGCATCCACCCGGGGGAGGGTAGTGTCCCGGAGGGATGCGAAGGCGCGTGTAGCCGTGCTCGTGGAAATACGAGCCGCGCCCGTCATCGGCGCGTAGCTTGTCCTCCTTTCCCGGTCTCCGCTCCCGCTCGGACGGATACCCGACGCGCTCGGCTCCCCCTATGTATATTCCCATGTCTGCGCACCCTGCCACGAGCAAGGAGCCCAGCGCGGCGGCAAGGACAGTGCGGAAGGACGTGGTCTTCATGCGTTTGCTCCATAATCGAACATCATGAAATTACGCATGCTGATTCTAGCCCTGGCGCTCGCGCTCGGCGCCTGCTCGAAAGTTTCGGAAGAAAACTTCGCCAAGGTCCAGGTGGGGATGAGCGAGCAGGAAGTGGTGGGCATTCTCGGCTCGCCTACGGAATCCGACAGCGTCAACATCCTGGGCGTGTCCGGCACTGCCTGGCAGTGGAAAAGCGGGAATGCCGTTGCCTCGGTGCAGTTCGTGAACGGAAAGGTTGCGTCAAAAATCTGGGAAAAACCCTCGGGGACACAGGGCGGCGGCACGCCCTCCGGTTACTAGCGTCGCCGCAATCCGGCCGCGTATTGAGACTGTCCGGCGACGTTCAGGGATTTGCCATTTGCTCGATTCGTCGTGAGACTTCCCGAAATGGGACACAGCCGGTCGAGCGCAGCGACACGCAGGCATTGGATCGCTTCGCGCGGGCTCTTCTGGGTCAGGATCGCGGCAACGACAGCGGCCTGGATCCTCTTCGTCGTTTATGTCCACCGGCTGGCGCATGCGTACCAATCGGACATCGCAGAAGTTCTGAGCTCCCCGTTCCTCCGGCTCGCGGCGACAACGATTCTGCTTACCGGTTTGGCGTATTTCGTCGTTCTCAGCTTGCCATTCGTGCCCAACCTTGGACCCCGCGGCGTCGGCATGGTGTTTGTCTGGGCGACGCTCCTTGTCGTCGGGCATTCCTTATCCCATCTGGGATTCCACGACGCCCAGGCCATGCTGTCCGCAATGCGGGACGCGGTGGGCGCAGTTGCCATCGTGTCGCTTGCGCTCGCGTACGCCGTCGCGCTCGCCATGCCTTTTGTCCCGGGCGTCGAATTGGGCCTGCTCATCATGGCCGTGTTCGGTCCGGCAGGAGCATTGGTCGCATATGCGGCGACGATCGGCGGTCTGAGCCTTGCCTATGCTGCAGGGCAAGTGCTTCCCGAACGGGTCATCGTCGGGTTGCTGGCGCGAATCGGTATTGCCATGCCCCGCGATGGGATAGCCTCCGCCATGAAAGGCATGATCGCGGCAAGCGGGCCGACTCGGTCCGCGCCAGGCAGGCTGGCTGCCGTTTTGCTCGAGCACCGCCATCTCACGCTGGCGGTGTGCCTGAACTTCCCCGGCAACGCGGCGCTGGGAGGGGGCGGCGGGCTTGCGCTGCTCTGCGGCTTGAGCAGGCAATTCGGCTGGCGCTCCTTTATTCTGACCGTCGCCATTGCCACCTCACCGGTGCCGATTCTCGTGCTCGCCGGTCTGCTGAACATGGAACCCTTGATGCAACACCACGGTTTTCTGCATGACGCGCTTACGCGGGTGGAGCGGCTATTCATCCACAACTAAGCTCCCGCGAGGTGGAGTTGCCCCGTTTCCAGGCCCCTGGAGGAAGGCGCTACACTGCGGTCTCTGTGTCCTGCCGACGAGGTATGTCGCAGTGAAGCTCGGCGCCGAAGCGCTCCGCGGCATGAAGTCGGCGACGCCGATCGCCATGCTCACCGCCTACACGGCGCCGGTCGCCCGCTGCCTCGAGAAAGCGGGCATCCCGGTGATCCTCGTGGGCGACAGCGTCGGCACGGCGGAAATGGGCTTCGACAGCACGCGCCGCGTCACCCTCGAGCACATGCAGTATCACGTCGGCGCGGTGCGCCGCGGCGCCGGCGATACGCACATCGTCGGCGATTTTCCGTACGGCAGCGACGCCGATCCGGACACGGCGCTGCGCAGCGCGCGGCTGCTCATCGCCGCGGGCGCCGACAGCGTGAAGCTGGAGGGGCCGAAGTACGACGTGATCCGGCATCTCGTGGCAAGCGGCATCGCGGTCGTCGGCCATACCGGGCTGACGCCGCAGACCGCGTCCAGCCTCCGGCAGGTGGGCCGCGAGGCCGAGGACGCGCGGCGCGTTCTCGATGAGGCCGCCGGCATCGCCGCATCCGGCGCGTACATGATCGTGCTCGAGCACATCCCGGACACGCTCGCCGAGACCATCACGCGCTCGCTCGCCATACCGACGATCGGCATCGGCGCCGGCCCGGCCTGCGACGGGCAGGTGCTCGTCACCAACGACGCCATCGGCCTCGGGGAAAAATGGCCGCCGTTCTCGCGGCAGTACGCCTACGTCGGCAAGACCATCGTCGATGCCGCCGCGGCGTTCGCGAGCCAGGTCAGGGAGCGGCGCTTCAAGTGACGGCGGGGCTAGTTCAGCCCAGCCGCAATCCTCCGGATCTCCTGCGCGCTGCGCTCGCCCGCGAGCGCCGTCCCCGGCACCAGGTGTTTGCCCATCGCCAGCCCGCCGATCAGCACCGGCTCGTAGCCGATCTCGCGGATCAGGCGGGAAGCGACAGCCACGGCCTGAGCGTCGTCCCCGGCGATCGGCATGCCGACGCGCCCCGGCTCCTGATACGCCGAGCCCATGCGCGCAGCGCCGATGGCGTTGAAGGCGCGCACCAGGCGCGCGCCGGGCAGTAGCTCCGCCGACGCCAAACCAGCGCCCTTCGAGCGCGCCCAGTTGGCGATCTCGCCGTCGCGCCCGGGAAACGGGTTGCACGTGTCGATCACCACCTTGCCCTTGAGCAGGTCGCCCACGTCCTTGCCTACATCGGGCAGCGCGCGGTAGGGAACCGAGACCATCACCACTTCCCCGAACGCCGCGGCTTCTCGCGGCGTTCCGGCACGCGCGCCGCCCCCGAGCTGCGCAGCGAGCGCCTTGTCGTTCTCGAGAGTGCGCGAGGAGAACATGACTTCGTGCCCGGCCTTCACCCAGACGGCGCCGATCGCGCTGCCGACCCGGCCCGAGCCGATGATGCCGATTCTCGTTTTCTCCGCCGCGCGCAAGGGCAGGGCGCCCACCGCCGCGGCAGCCCCGGCAAGCACCAGGAAATGACGACGTCTCATGGCAACGCCTCCACCAGTTGGATCATCCGCTTTCTCATCGCCGCATCCGGCAGCCGGCCCACGGCGGCGCCCATGTTGTCCGCCATGTTGGCCGGACGGCTGGTGGCCGGCGTGATGGCCGTCACCGCCGGATGGCTCGCGACGTATTTGAGGAAGAACCGGGCCCAGGAGCTCGCGTCGAATTCGCGCGCCCAGCCGGGCACCTCGCGCCCGCGCACGCGCTGCCAGAGCCGCGTGCGGCCGAAAGGCGCGTAGACCAGGACGGCGATGCCCTTGTCGCGCGCGAGCGGCAGGATGGTCTCCTCGGCGTGGCGCTCGTCGATCGCGTAGTCGGTGCCGATGAAGTCGAGAGGCTCTTTGCGCATGAGCTGCACCAGATCGTCGTACTGCGGCGCGAAGGTGGTGGTCACCCCGATGTAGCGAACGCGGCCCTTCTCCTTGTATTCCCTGAGGATCGGGAGCTGGGTGCGCAGGTCGCCCATGTTGTGCACCTGGACGAGGTCGATCGCGGGCTTGCCGATCCGCCGGAAGGACGTCTCGAGCTGCCGGCGCGCCGCGGCCGCGTCGGCGGAGCCGCCGCCCCAGCCCGCGACGTTGAGCTTGGTCGCCCAGAAGAGCTGCTTCGCGATCCCGAGTTCCTGCGCGATCCGGCCGGCCACTTCCTCGGAGGCGCCGTAGGCGGGCGCGGTGTCGAGCACCGTGCCGCCGCGCTCCACCATCGTGCCGAGAACGGCGCGCAGCGCCGACACGTCGTCGCCGCGCGCGACCCGGGAAAAAGTGGCCGAGCTTCCCAGGCCCACGATCGGCAGCCGCTCTCCCGTAGAGGGGATGGCGCGGGTGATGAGCGCGGCCGGGCTCGCGAGCGTTGCCCGGGGAGCGAGGGCGAGCAATCCGCCGGCACCCGTTATTCGCTGCAACCATTCACGACGGGAAATCATGCAGGAGCTCCTTCGGTCCGTTCAGTACGGCGTCGCTGGCGCCTATACTGGTGCAGCGGACGCCGGATGACGTCAATCGAGAGTTGTCTCACCTTAACGCAAGGAGAATGGTATGGAAACGCTGTCGCAAGTCTCGCTCTGGGTCGGACTGCTGTCGATCCCGCTGTCTTGGCTGCTGTGGTTTATCGGGCCGCGACTGGAGATCGGGCGGCACGTGCTTGACCAGATCGCCGATCCCGCGCTGAAGGCGGCGCTTCAGGAAGCTCACGCGGAACGCTGGGGACTCTTCGTCGGACTTTGGCCGATCGTGCTTCTCCTTCTCAGCCTGATTCTCAAGCAGGGGGTCTGACGTGCGCGACGGCGCGGCGGCGAGCGAGGGGCTGGCTTGACCCGAGAGCCTGCGCGCGCTGCGCATGGCCCAGCCAAAAGCCGAGCGCCATCCACGCCGCCGCGAGCGGCACCGCTACGGCGGCGAGGGCAGCCAATCCCATGCCCAATTGTTTCAGCAGCCCCTCGGTCTGCGCGCCTACAACGTCACCCGCGCGGTAGACGAAAGTGTCGATGAACGCCTTCGCCTTGTAGCGCTCGGTGCGGGGAACCACGGTGAACAGCGTCTCGCGCGCGGGCCGCATGATGCCGCGCTGCACGGCGCGGAACGTCGCTTCGAAGGCGACGAGCGCCGCGATCGAGCCGGCGATCGCCAGGCCCAGAAAGCCCAGCGCGGCCGTGACCGGCAGCAACGCCAGCGTCACCGACGCCCCGAGCCGCTTCATGAGGTGCCCGGTGACGACCGCCTGCAAGACGAGCGTCGCCACCTGCGTGATCATGTCGATGCGCGCGAACATCGCCGTGCGCATGTCGATATTGGTATCCAAAGCCGCCACCATCTGCAATCGCGTGAAGTAGAGGAAAGTGACCATCACCGCGAGGATCAGCACGTAGGCGCAGATGGCGAGAAGATAGGGCGAGCGCACGACCGCCTGCAACCCTTCCCACGCACTACCGCCGATCACCACGTCCCCGGCCGGCGCCTGGCCTGTTTCGGGGCGCAGGCGCGTGAGCCACCAAGCCGCGCCGAGCGCCAGCACGAGGAACCCCGCGGCGATCAACAATAGCGCCGGCGTGCCGAGCGGCCGCGCGAGCTGGCTCGCGAGCCACGGCCCGAAGATCGCCCCCAGCGTCCCGCCCACGGCGATGGCGCCGAAGAGGCGCTTCGCCTGTTCCAGCGAAAACCGGTCCGCCATCAGCGCCCAGAACAGCATCGTGGCAAAGAGGTTGAACACGCTGAACCAGACGTAGAACACTTGGCCGGTGCGCTCGCCGATGCTCGCGGGCGCGAGCGCGAGCAGCAGGTGGAACGCCACCAGCCCGAAGGCGAAGAAGAGATAGGTCGCGTTGATGAAGACGAGGCGCCGGAACCGGCTCACGAGCCAGCCGAACACCGGGTTGACGAGCAGCGTCACGAGCACGGTGCCCATGAAGAGCCAGCGCAGCGCCTCGATGCCGCGCTGCATGCCGAGCGCCTCGCGCGCCGGGCGCACCACCATCAGCGCCGTGAGCACGCAGAAGAAGAACAGGCCCGCGACGAGGGCAGGGCCGACTTCCTCGCGGCGGATGTTGGTGAAACGTTGGAGGAGAGCGGCGGGCATTGCCGCTTCTATCCTAAGCCATATGTAGAATGCTCATCCATGGGAGATGCGGCGCGGCGTGTTCTGAAATCCTTTGGGGTGCTCTAAATGCGTGCACGCGCGAGTAGCAAGGAACCGAAGCTATCCCGCGAGTGGATACGGGAGATCGAGCGTCGCGTGCCCGACTCTGACAATCCGGTGCGCTACATGCTGGTCTCGGAGTACAACCGCAGCTTCATTCTCTATTACAACGTCTCCGACGATGTGTTCGCGATGAACGCGCCCGAGAGGGGCACGCTGTTCAAGCGCCGCAAGGCCGCGGAGAACGTCAGCAGCTTGCTCAGCCGCGGGATCCGCATCGTCAAGTTCACGACCAAGGGTGGCAGGCTCAAGCGGCTTTCGCCGTTCAAGGGACCTGCCTGGGCGAGTAAGAAACTCGGTTCGCGGGCACGCAGGCGCACGCGCGGTCCTACCGCGCTTGCGTGAACCGATGCCTCGGTACCGCTTCACCGAGTATTTCGAGAAAGAGGTCCTTCGCAAGCGGCCGTACATCAGGAAGGAGTGGTGCACCCGGGTTCTCGACAACCCGAGTCGCTCCGAGCCCCAGGAGAAAAACCGGTACCGGTTCTGGGGTGAAGTTCCCGAACTGAGAGGACGCTACTTGAGGGTTATCACGCTTGCGGATAGAGTGACCATCCACAACGCCTTCCCCGATCGAAGGTTCAAGCCATGAAGCTCAACTACTACCCGGAAACCGACTCGCTCTACATCGACCTGTCCGAGCAGACGAGCGTTGAGACCCGGGAAATCTCCGAAGGCGTGCAGCTCGATTACGACGCCAGCGGCAACCTCGTCGGCATCGACATCGACAATGCCAGCGCCAAGGTCCAGCTCAAGGAACTCATCCTCAGCAAGCTGCCCGGCAAAGTCCGCACCGTTGCCGCCTAGCCAGGGCCCGGCGGCATCGCGCAGACCTGCTCGTAGCGATACCGCTGCTTCAGCTGGCCGTTGAACTCGAAGATATCCAGCGTCTTCTCGTAGGCCGCCGGCGTGATCTGCGCATGCGGCGTCCAGCAGCCGAGCTTCTGGTAGGTGGCGATGCAATCGGCGAGCACTTTCTCGTCGATCTTCGGGAACCAGGGCTTTTCCGCCTTCGCGATCTCGGCGGCCGGCGCCTCGTTCATGTAGACGCGCGTCTTGCGGTAGGCGCGCATGAACGCCTTCGCCATGTCGGTCTTCAGCCACTCGGGGGTCGCCGCGAGGCTCGAAAACCCGCAAGGCCCGATTACCGGCCCGACCTGCGCGACGACGTGCCCGACGCCGTCGGCCTGGAGCTGTTGAGGATAAGGACCCTGCTGGTGAACGTACTGCCCCTGGCCTTCGCGAAACGCCTTGTCGATCTCGGCGGGCCCACCGGGCGTGACGAGCCTGATCTTCGAATAGTCGATGCCCGCCTTGTGGCAGGCGTACTTGAACATCGCGTGCGGCTGGCCGCCCTTGAAGGTGACGAGCTCGGCGCCTTCGAGCTTCTTCCAGCTGAACGACGGATCGGCCCTGCGCGCGGTGAGGAAGAACCCGTCCATCTCGTTCACCTGCGCGAAATGCAGCGCGAACGGCGTCTCGCCCTTGTCTAGCGTCGCGAAGCCCTGCGAGAGCGCAGACTGCACCAATTGCGCCGTGCCGCTCCTCAGGGCTTCGAGCGCCGAGACGCCCGGCGGCGACACCGACCACTCGGGATCCAGGCCTTCCGCCTTCAGGAAGCCGCCCGACATCGCCGAGATGAGCGGCGAGTAGAACGCCGAAAACAGGGTGAACTGGATGCGGATCTTTTCCATGGTTGAGGCTATCCTAAGCGAGAACCGGCCATGGCCCAACCCGAGGACCTCAGGCCGGTCCTCAAGTAAGATGCTCCACGGCCGTCCGGTCGACGGCCGAAGGAGGACAATGGGCAGACAAACCGGCCAGAATCTGCGCAACCGCCGGCGCAAGCAGCAGATCAAGAAGAAGCTGCGCCAGCAGAGCAAGCAGAAAAAGCGGGAAGGCGCCGCGGCCTAGCGGACGCGGGCAAACCAAGGGAGGCAACGCATGAAGCTGATCAAGAATTTCGGGCTGCTGCTGCTCGCCGCCTGGCTCATCCTGACCGGGCTGATACCCCTGTTCAATTTGAGCTTCTCCGGGCTGGGCACGGTCATGTCGATTCTCGCCGTCGCCGCCGGGGTGCTGATCGTCGTCGGTCGCTAGGCCGGGCCGCGCAATGGGGAAGACCGCGGCCGCTGTCATCGCGGCGGCGCCCGTGCTGCTGCCGCGGCTCGCCTGGGCGCATCACTTCATGGACGACCAGCGGTGATCCTGGCAGGCGGCCTGGTGATGAGCGCGCGCCGCATCGCGCTCACCTGGATGGCAGCGGGCCTCGCGCTTGCGGGACTGCTGCATGGGCATGCCTACGCGGAGTCGATCTTCGGCGCCGAGCCCGCGCCCCTGATCGCGTACCTGGCCGGTTTCTCCCTCATCCAGTTTGGCGTCGCTATGGCCGCACTGCTCGCGCATCGGCGCCTGATGTCGACCGGCGGCAGCCGGGTACGGCGGGTGTCTGGTGCGCTGGGCGCAGTGGTGGGCGCCATCGGCATCCTGTTTCTGGCCGGCAATGTGGTGGCGTGAATGGGCGATCATCCGCATCACGACGACGAGCACGACCGCCCGCTCTCCGGCCCGGCGCTACGCGCGAAGGCCCTGGAGTCGCTGCTCACCGAGAAGGGCCTGGTGGATGCGCGGGCGCTCGACGAGCTGATCGACACCTACGAGACGAAAATCGGGCCGCGCAACGGCGCGCGCATCGTGGCGCGCGCGTGGACCGATCCCGCCTACAAGGCGCGCCTGCTCGCGGACGCCACTGCCGCGATCGCGGAGTTCGGCTTCATCGGCCGCCAGGGCGAGGACATGGTGGTGCTCGAGAACACGCCCAAGGTCCGCAACGTGGTGGTGTGCACCCTGTGCTCCTGCTATCCGTGGCCGGTGCTCGGCCTGCCGCCCGTCTGGTACAAGTCCGCGCCGTACCGCGCGCGCGCCGTGATCGACCCGCGCGGCGTGCTGAAGGAACTGGGGAGCGAGCCCGCGCCGGACGTGGAAGTGCGCGTATGGGACTCGACCGCCGAGCTGCGCTACCTGGTGCTGCCCGAGCGCCCCGCGGGCACCGAGGGCTGGAGCGAGGAGCAGCTGGCGGAGATCGTCACGCGCGACGCGATGATCGGCGTGGCGCAGGTGCGCCGATGAACGGCGCGCACGACCTGGGCGGCATGCACGGCTTCGGGCCGGTCGAGATCGAGAAGAACGAGCCCGTGTTCCACTCCCGGTGGGAGGCGCGCACGTTCGCCCTCAACCTTGCGTCGGGCTTCCATGGCAAGTGGAACATCGACATGGGCCGCTACGCGCGCGAGCAGATGCCGGCCGCCGACTACCTTGCCACGACCTACTACGAGCACTGGCTCTTCGGGCTGGAGAAGCTGCTCGTGGACCAGGGGCTGGTGAGCGCGAAAGAACTGCAGGCCTCACGCCCCGAAGCGAAAGCGGACGCGGCGCGCGCAATGCACGTTGCCGACGTAGCGCCGTTCCTGCGCAACCGCCGCGCGGCGCGGCTCGACGTGGAAGTGCCGCCGCGCTTCAAAGCCGGCGAGCCCGTCGTCACCCGCAACCTCCATCCCGTGGGCCATACGCGGTTGCCGCGCTACGCGCGCGGCAGGCACGGGGTGATCCACCGCGATCACGGCGTGTTCATCTTCGCCGACACCCACGCCATGAGCCGCGACCGGAAGCCGCAGCATTGCTACAGCGTGCGCTTCGGCGCGCGCGAGCTGTGGGGGCCCGGGGCCGCCGCGTGCGACAGCGTCTTCGTCGATCTCTGGGATGACCACCTCGATCCGGCCTGAGCTCGATCTCGGCGCCTTGCCCGCGCTGCCGCGCGACGCCGCCGGGCCGGTGTTCAAGGCGCCGTGGGAGGCGCAAGCCTTCGCAATGGCGCTCTCTTTGCATGCCGCCGGGGCGTTCACTTGGCGCGAGTGGGCGGACGCCCTCGCCGCCGAGCTCTCCGCGGCGGCAGCGCGCGGCGCGCCGGACGACGGCAGCCGCTACTACGAGCACTGGCTGGCCGCTCTCGAAAAGGTGGCCGCGGAAAAAAGGATCGTGCCGCAGCAGGAACTGGAGCAGCGCGTAAGCGACTGGGACGCTGCCGCGCGTGCCACGCCGCACGGCAAGCCGGTCGAGCTGATACGCCGGTGAGCGCCGCCCGCGATAGACGCGAAATGAGCACTGATAACCGAATCGAAGCCGGATCGACTGCCCTGCTTCTGAACGATCTCCAGGCAGCGATTATCTCGGGCTCGCCGCTCGCTCCATCCGACCCCGATGCGCACGATCGCGGTTATCGGGTCATCGTGCTCGCAGACGCGTGCGCCAGCGCCACGGCATCCCGCCACGACGCGAGCCTCGCCAATCTCGCCTTTCTGGCCGAAGTGGTTACGACAGAGGCTTTTGCTTCGGGAATCGAGGCTCCTTGCGGGGCTGCATGAATCCGATAGAGTGCACCTTCAGCTCTGGTACGATAAATGGTCATACCTCGGAGGCGTGCCATGAGCAGCATCAAGGTGGCGATTACCCTCGACAGCGGAACGCTGGAGCGCGTCGACGGCCTGGTGGCGAAAAAGGTCTTTCCCAACCGCAGCCGGGCGATCCAGTCAGCCGTGGCGGAGAAGGTCGCGCGCATGGAGCGTGGACGCCTGGCGTCTGAATGCGCAAAGCTCGACTCCAAGTTCGAGAAAGCACTCGCTGAAGAAGGTCTGGGCGAGGAGCTGGACGGTTAGCCCGAATACTGAGAGGCGAGATTCGGTGGGCCGACCTGAATCCGGTCCGCGGCCGCGAACAGGCGGGCTCGCGCCCGGTGTTGATTCTCAGCCACGACGTGTTCAACGAACGCTCGGGAACCGTCATTGCGGCGGCGTTGACGAGCCAGCCGCAGCGAGCTGGTTTTCCGCTGACTTTCGAGTTGCAGGCGGCGAAATTGCCGAAGCGCTGGTGGGTCAAGATCAGCCAGGTTCGCACGCTCGCGGTGGAACGTATCGGGGCGCGACTCGGCCGCGCCTCGCCCGAGGAGATTGCACAGGTGGTCGAAGGACTCAATGAGATCATCGGATGACAGCAGCGATTGCTGACCATTGGGGCAAAGGCGACGTCTACGGCCTGATCGTTTCGGCACTGAACAAGATGTCGAAGCCCCTCGAGGGCCTCACGATCGAAGACCTGGCGCCGGTCGACCATTTTCACGCCCGCGGCCTGCCCGCGACCGTGGAGCTCGCGGACCGGCTGCCGATCGCGGCCGGCCAGCACATTCTCGACATCGGCTGCGGGCTCGGCGGCCCGGCGCGTTACCTCGCGAAGCGGTTCCAGTGCAGGGTGAGCGGCCTCGACATCACGCCGCCGTTCGTCGACGCCGCCAACAAGCTGACGGCGCTGCTGCGAATGGAGTCGCAGGTGCAAATCGAGCACGGCGACGGACAGCGCCTGCCGTATCCCGACGCCCACTTCGACGGCGCCTATACGCAGCACGTCACCATGAACGTCGCCGACCGTGCCGGATTCTTCGCGCAAGCCTACCGGGTGCTCAAACCCGGCGCCTTCTTCGCGCTTACCGAGCACGGCCTGGGACCGCAGGGCAATCCGCATTACCCCGTGCCCTGGTCGGCGGACGGCACCGGCGCCTACCTGGTCACGCCGGAGGAGACGCGAGCAATTCTGGAAAAAACCGGGTTCGCTGACATCGTCATCGAAGACACCGGCGCCAAATACGTCGCCGGGTACAGGATGATGATCGAAAGAGCCGAGAAAGGCGCCTTGCCGCCGCTCGGCACGCACCTGCTGCTGGGCGAGACCGCGTTGCCGAAGACGCGCAACGCGGCGCGCAACATCGAGGAGGGCCGTACCCGCCCGATCCAGCTTCTGTGCCGCAAGCCGCGGCAGACCGGCATGCAGGCGACAACCGACCTGGAGATTCTCGAGGAGCTCAACAAGGGCTACGTCGACTCGGTGCAGAACTCGGACGTCGCCTGGTTCGAAAAGCACCTGTCGGACGATTTCCTCAATACCAACTCCGACGGCAGCCTGGTCGACCGCGCCGGCTTCCTCGCCCAGATCATCAGGCCGCAGGCCGTCAGGGGTCTGGAGCCGCGCAAGGTCAACATCCGCATCCTGGGCGACGTCGCCATCATCCACGCGAAGACGGTCTATACGAAGGCCGATGGCACGACCGGCGCGGGGCGCTACACGGACGTCTGGCAGAAGCGCGAAGGCCGCTGGCTCTGCGTCGCGGCGCACGTCACGCGCGGCTGAGGTCCTGCAGGATGCCGCCCGCCCTCGTCACCCACAAAGGCGGCTGCCACTGCGGCCGCGTCAGGTTCGAGGTCGACGCGCCCGCGCGCATCGAGGTGACCGACTGCAACTGCTCGATCTGCGCGAAGACTGCGTACCTGCACCTCATCGTGCCCAGGGACCGCTTCAGGTTGCTTTGCGGCGAGGAGGCGCTGACGACGTACGAATTCAACACGCGCACCGCCAAGCACCTGTTCTGCTCGGTGTGCGGCATCAAGGCGTTCTACGTTCCGCGCTCGCATCCCGACGGCGTCAGCGTCAATGCCCGGTGCCTGGACGAGGGGACGGTCGAAGGAATGCGGATACGCCCTACGGACGGCAGGAACTGGGAGCAGGCCTACCCCGAGGGCCGCGGAACGTTTTCGGAGTGATTTCAGCGCCGTGACGGCCGAGACCCGCCCCGACCCGGACCTGGCGGTGGACCGCGAGGCGATCGACCGCCACGCGCGCAAGCTGGTGGCCGAGAAGGCGCGGCGCGACGCCGAGAAATTCGAGCGGCTGCGCCGCCGCCCCCTGTCGACCGTGGAGACCCTCGCCCTCGTGCTCGCCGTCGCCGCGGTGGTGCTGGTGGCGGCGCTGGCGCTCATCGCGCAGCGCTAGGGCGCCGCAGTTAATGAGACAATGCGCGCATGAGCGATCCTGAACACCAGGCGCGCCTCGCCCGGCTGCGGGAACTGCTGCAGATTCCCGACCGCGAGCGCACCGACGAGCAGTGGGACGAGCTGAACGAGCTCGAAATCGTGCTGGCGAGCAGCAACCGGCAGGGCGCGCCGCGCCCCGAGCAGCAGGGCCAGGGCGGGCAGAACCGCCCGCGCCACGGCGGCGGGCCGCATCCCGGCAACCCGGGGCGCAAGTTCCACAACCGCCCGCCCAAGCGCCGCGGGCCGCCGCCCGGCCGCTAGAACCGAAGGCGATCCCGGAGCGCGACCCGCGCGTCTCCGGGTATGATCGCGCCACCCTCAAGCCAAAGGAGGCCACGCCATGAACCAATACCAACCCTGGGGACTGCTCGCCGGGCGCATCCTGCTCGCTCACATCTTCGTTCTCTCCGGCTTCAACAAGATCGGCGGCTTTGCCGGCACCGCCAAGTACGTGGCGTCGAAGGGCATGCCGATGGTGGAGGTGCTGGTCGTCGGCGCGATCGTCATCGAGCTGATCGGCGGCCTCATGCTCGCCGTGGGCTGGAAGGCGCGCTGGGCGGCCTGGGCGATCTTCCTCTTTGTCGCCGCGGCCACGTACATCTTCCACCCCGTGTGGGCGGACCCGGGCCAGGCCATCCAGTTCCAGAAGAACCTCGCCATCATGGGCGGCATGCTCTACGTGGCCTTCATGGGCCCGGGCAAGCTGAGCCTGGACAAGTCATAGGGAAACCGCCATGGCCATCACGCGCCACGAGCCCGGCCCGCTGCTGTCGCTGGCGGTCGAGCACGGCGATACCGTCTACCTGGCGGGCATCGTCGCCAGGAACCTGAAGAACGACATCAGGGGCCAGACCGAGGAAGTGCTGGCGGAGATCGACCGCCTGCTCGCCAAGGCGGGCTCGGGCAAGTCGAAGATCCTGCGGGCGACCATCTGGGTGAGCGACATCCGCCACCGCGCGGCGATGAACGAGGTGTGGACGAAGTGGGTGGACCCGAAGAACCTGCCGGGCCGCGCCTGCATCGAGGCGAAGCTCGCCGACCCGGCGGCCCTCGTCGAGATCATGGTTACTGCTTCGAAGTAGACGGCTGCGTCATGCCCGCTGTGTCGGGCATGGCGCCGCGCTTGTAGACGATCTTCTTCGTGCCGCCGTCGCAGGTGCCGACGACCTTGCCGTCCTCGGGAGCGTCCTTGTCGACAATGGTGGTGGTGAACACCGTGACGCCGTTGTTGGTGATCTTCACGTCGATCTCGCCCTTCAGCTCGTTGCAGTCCTTCCTCTGGGCGAGGGCGGGCGTGACGGCGAGTGCGAGCGCGACGGCCAGTGCGGTCTTGTACATACCTTGTGCTCCTGTTTGAGTTCGAAAAGCGCGGCTATTGTGCACCCGGCCCTATAGCATTTCCAGCGGTCGCGCCTTCTTCGGCGGCGGGAACGCGGCGTCGAGCGCTTGCAGCGCGTCGCTGTCGGGCTGCAGCGTCAGTGCCTTGTAATTCTCGCGCACGTGCGCGACCGTGCCCGCCTTCGGAATCGCCACCACGCCGTCCTGGCGCAGCACCCAGGCGAGTGCGACCTGCGCGGGCGTGGCGCCGAGGCGCTGTGCGACCTGTTTGAGCGCGTTGTTCCCGAGCAGCCGGCCTTGCTCCACCGGCGAATACGCCATGACCGGGATGCGGTGCTGCCGGCACCAGGGCAGGAGGTCGAACTCGATGCCGCGGCGCGAGAGGTTGTAGAGCACCTGATTGGTGACGCAGGCCTTGCCGCCGGGCAGGGCCACGAGCCGCTTCATCTCGGCAAGGTCCAGGTTGCTCACGCCCCAGGACCGGATCTTCCCCGCGGCGACGAGGTCCTCGAAGCCGCGCACCGTTTCCTCGAGCGGGTACGAGCCGGACCAGTGCAGGAGATAGAGATCGACGTTGTCGGTCTTCAGCCGTCCCAGGCTCGCGTCGCACGAGCGGACGACGCCTTCGCGCGACGCGTTCGACGGCAGCACCTTGGTGACAAGGAATATCTTCCCGCGCTGCCCGCTGATGGCCTTGGCCACCAGCGACTCCGAGCGCCCGTCGCCGTACATCTCGGCGGTGTCGATGAGCGTCATGCCGAGCGCGATGCCCTCGCGCAGCGCGGCGAGCTCCTCGGCGCGGCGCGAGCGGTCGTCGCCCATGTTCCAGGTGCCCTGGCCGTAGCGGGGGAGCTTCATTCGAACAGGTGGATGACGCCGTCCAGGCCGGAGAAATCCAGCGCGCAGCTCGCCTTCGCTTTCACCACGGGCTTTGCCCGATAGGCCACCGACACGCCTGCCTCGGCCAGCATCGGCAGGTCGTTCGCGCCGTCGCCGACCGCCACGGTCTGCTCGCGCGCCGCCCCCAGGGCGTGCGCCACCTCGCGAAAGCGCGCCGCCTTCGCCGCCGCGTCCACGATGCCCCCGAGGAGGCCGCCCGTGAGCTTCGCCTCCTTCATCTCGAGCTGGTTGGAAATGGTGGAATCGATGCCCAGGCGCTGCTTCAGGCGCTCGGTGAAGAAGGTGAAGCCGCCGGAGACGAGCAGGAGCTTCACGCCGTGCGTCTTGCAGGCGTCGATCAATGCTTCAGCGCCCGGCGAGAGCCGCAGCCGCCCGTCGTACACGCGCTGCAGGGCATCGATGCCGAGGCCGGCGAGCAGGGCGACGCGCGCCTGCAGGCTCCGGGCGTAGTCGATCTCGCCGCGCATGGCGCGCGCGGTGAGCGCCGCGATCTCGGCCTTCTTCCCGGCCAGGTCGCCGAGCTCGTCGATGCACTCGATGGTGATGAGCGTCGAGTCCATGTCCATGGCGAGGAGCTTCAGGTCGGCGAAGCGCCGGCCTTCCGGCACGAACGCGCAATCGAGCTTCTGCTCGTGGCACCACTCGATCACCGCGGCATTTTTCTCGGCCGCGTGCAGTCGAAACGCACCCGCGGCAATCTGTTCGATGTCGCGCGCGCCGGAAAGGCGCGCGGCCTCGGCCGCCTGCGCGGCGCCGGCGCCCGGCCCCTGCAGGACGAGGTTCACGCCGCGAGCTGGCCGAGCAGCTCGCGCACCGCCTGCGCGCGCTCGGGCCAGCCGGGCATCTTCGCTTCCATTCTCAGCCGCTCGGGCCCCGAGAGGCGCAGGTCCTTGCGCTTGTGCACGAGCGCGATGATCTTCGCGCCGTCGAGCGGCGGCTGCTTGACGAACTGCAGCAGCGCCGTCTCGTGCGTGGCGTCGATGCGCGCCACGCCGAGCGGCCGCGCCGCGAGGCGCAGCACGTGGCATTCGATGAGCGCGCGCGCCGGCTCGGGCAGCGGCCCGAAGCGGTCGACGAGCTCCTCGCGAAGCAGATCGAGCTCGTCGCGCGACTCGCAGTTGGCCATGCGCTTGTAGAGCGTCAGGCGCTCGTGCACGTCGCTGCAGTAGCCTTCGGGCAGCAGCGCCGGCGCGTGCAGGTTGATCTCGGTGGAGACGTCGATCGGCTGCTCCAGGTCCACCGCGCGCCCGGACCTGAGGGCGCGCACCGCGCGCTCGAGCATCTGCGCGTACAGGTTGAAGCCCACCTCCTGGATCTCGCCCGACTGCGACTCGCCCAGCACCTCGCCCGCGCCGCGGATCTCGAGGTCGTGCATCGCGAGGTAGAAGCCCGAGCCGAGCTCCTCCATCATCTGGATCGCCTCCAGGCGCTTCTTCGCGTTCGCGCTCAAGGCCTCTTCCGGCGGCGTGAGCAGGTACGCATAGGCCTGGTGGTGCGAGCGTCCGACGCGCCCGCGCAGCTGGTGCAGCTGGGCCAGGCCGAACCTGTCGGCGCGGTGGATGACGATGGTGTTGGCGGTGGGGACGTCGATGCCGCTCTCGATGATGGTGGTGCAGAGAAGCAGGCTGT